>Ga0181612_114225_pt1 | contig 30537 bp, 15 predicted proteins | sample HoacroProtozoa21_FD_119630 | JGI IMG/M metagenome (GOLD analysis project Ga0181612, IMG submission 119630) | Hoatzin crop microbial communities from Cojedes, Venezuel. Combined Assembly of Gp0051906, Gp0051904, Gp0051908 | reverse complement strand
CCTTGTGCCGGGGGGTGTATAAAAGGCAGTTTGTGGGGGGCTGGGGGGGGTGGTTCTTCCCACTTTTTTCTAACCGGCCACAAAAAAAAGGGGTTTTTTTTTTTTTTTTTTTTTTTTTTTTTTTTTTTTTTTCCCCCTGTTTATATAACCTATAGCATTCTGGAAACAATTTAATTTTGAGGTTGGAAGAGAAAGGGACAGAGACTTGCTGCATATGCGTGTAAAGGGCGAAGTGATGATTCTGTAGGCCCAGAGGACACATTTTGTTACCAAGTGCATGGTTGGTTCCTGGACTTGTAAGCAGAGAAGGGCATGGGCTGCATTCCTTGTAACAGCCTCGGAAGCTGTCCAAAGGGTTGGGGTAAGTCCCAACAGCAGTGAACTGGGGAGCATAATGCAAGCACTAAAAGTGTACAGTCAATAACGTGTGCTGTGTGTGGCAGCATTAGATGCGCTTCCCTCATCAACATGTACCGCTCATGTACAGGACATATTTTCATATTTTATATGGGATACCTCAGGAGGAATTGGTGCATCTGCTCCTGAAGTGAAACCATTTTTGCAGCAGCTGCCAAATGCGGAAACATGCTAAGACAGTCCTGGGGAGGATTTCTGTATTCCAGGGAAACTCTAGGAGGATTTATGTAGCCAAAGTAAGTGGTAATTTTCTGGCTATTTCTATAGTTTTCCTTTTAAATCCATTCAGGAAGTGAGTCTTTCCTGCTCCTTCATACTGCCTGGCATTTAGCCTGCCTCAGACTCTGACAGAGCAAAAAACCCCTTCAGAAATAAAATTGATCTGGCAGTAGAGGATGTTGAGAAGTACTCTCTGCATTGCTGTCATCTTTCCTTGGGATTTATTGCTGGGGGAAAAGACAATGTGCAGATTCCTGTCTCTGTATGGCGAGTATAGCAAAAGCAAAGAAATGCCTCCAGTGCTTCTGAAATGAATAGAGTCGATATGCCCAGCCTACAGTTTTATTTAACTCTGAATTTTGGGGTGGTGGTGGGGGGAACTATATACCATCAATGGAAAAACAGTATTACATTATTTAGGCTTTTGCTTGATAATGGATTATTCAAAATCTTCTGAGAATCGGAGGTGAGCAACAATTTATGAGATGATCAAATGTAGCTACTATGTCCAGGGCAATAAGGGTCTAAATCAGTTGATTTATTTGGTGAAGGTTAGACATACTACTCAAATACTGATAGGATCTTTCTGAAGCACAAATTAGTTTAAGCGCGTGATAAAAATTATTCAAAATAATGAAAAAAAAAATCAAAATACCACTCCTACTGTTGCTGAAACAGTTATGTGGTTTTAAACATTTGGGCTTTCACAACACCCAATGATCTGTCTTCCTCCTTCAGGACCGTAATCACAAGGATACACTGGGTTGTGTAAAACAGACTGCTGAAGACTTCTGCCATCTTGGGGACGTACTTATTCAAGAAATCAGTCTCATGTTTAATCTGGTTTGATACTGTATTGTAATTGGCCACATTATTCTAAGCCTCTACTAACCTGAATAAAAACTTATTTTAAAGAAGAGATGAATGCTGTTAGAATTTAAGAGGCCTTTCTGTACTGAAAAAGGTAAATTCTCATCTGGATTGACATGTCAAGCCACATTTTCAGAGAAATTAAAGCTGTTTCTGCAAATTTTTTGTGAAATGGAAAACTGTATTTGCTTTAGGAAAAGAAACTGGTGTGCCATTGGGTATTGTACACCCACAGTCCAAGAGCTGTTGATAAGCAGATTAGTGTTTGGAGTAATGTTTGGAAGATCCTGGAGAATATAATCCAGACTGAAAAAGAAGTATAAAATTTTACATCATGAGTCTGCATGGGGGATTTTCTTTGTTATACAAGAAGCAAGTTTCGTAACTGGAATACATTTAGAAGATGTGGAAGAGAGAGGGTCACAAGTCCCTCTTTTTTTATTTGTTTTTAAGAGAATCGCTACGTTTATAGCAAAGCTCTTAAAACTCTTCATACATGGGAACAATATCAGAAGAAAGTAAGAGCCATGTTTATATTTGCAAGTTTTTTAAGTTGGGGTTAAGAGCGTGTCGCGTGGTGCTGTCAAAGAGTCATGGCCAAAATGCCTTTTTTAAGTTTGGATTTGTGCTAGCTAATTGCTCTGCAAAAGCTCCACAGTGAAATTTAGAGTTGCATGTTTGACATGAGTCATTGGCTTGAGTAAATGAATAAGTTTACTTAACACTTCATACATAACAGGAAAAACTCTGTTGTGGCAGCATAGACTTGGATTCCCTAATCTGTATTGACTAATACCTCTGGATCTGGCCCAGTGAGGCCAAAACCAGGGTTACTGGAAAGCAGGTGTTTCACATACCCAATGATTGTGTCAGGGTTTATGCACATTTTATGTTTGCTCATTATTAAGTAAAATATGTTCACTGCGGTCACTCTTGACCCTTCTGTGAGAAGCTTTGTTGATTTGCCACCAGTGGTTTCATTTAAAACACCTGGTGGGGGGGGAGAGAACATGGTGAAATGTGGCCTGTACTTAATAGAGGTAGCTCATTGGTACCTGGGGAAAGATGATGAGAACCTGAGAGTCTGTCTGGTTTAATTGGATAAAGTATTTTTCATGAATACGCATAAAAGCCAGGAGATATGTGCCTAAAATCTTGTAGCCATATACACATCACACTCCGTGTAATCCTGTAATTCTCATGCAGGAGCTTGGACTTATAAATAGTAATTAAAAAAATGACAAAATGTAACCCTAAATATCACAATTGTCATCATAAAGCTGCAAGAGCTGACTACAAAACATACAAATATGACCTTCTAGCAAGTTCCTGTTTATCCGCTCTCTCCCCTGCATGTTTTAACAGGCTTAGCTGTCAGGCAGTTTCTAATTTTTATTATCTTGTGTCATCATCCCTACTGTCCTGATTTACAGCCAGCCTAGCTATGTGTTATGGGAGGGATTTTCAAGGGTGACCAAGCTCCAATTAAAATCCCATCAGTAAAATGCCTGATCTGATGTGTGCATGGATTAAAGTCATGATAGGTGATTTCATGAACCCTAGCCTCTGCCCAAGTGGTGTTCTCTTTGTTCTCCTAAATAGATTTGTCTTCTTCCATTGTTGGTTTTCAAACTGCCGTTTTTCTGGAAAAAAAAAACTCCACACTGTGCTTGCTGATTTTCATCTGTTTACTTTCCATAACTTTAAAAGTTTCTTTGAAGATGTTGACAAAAATAGCTGTTTCTCAGTCCACATCTTTACTGAAAAAGCATCCATTTTCTAAGTCTGCCAGGATTTTTTTCCTCTAACTAGCATGCTTTTACCGATTAATAGCCCTCTTTGGTGTCATTCTGTAGGCAGCCTTGCCTGCCTTGAAAGAAGTGCTAATTCTTACACTTGATTCTTAACAACAATTCTATTACATGTGAAATTTTATTTAGGAAGAAATGGGACACTTGTTAAGAGAGTACTTAGGCTGCAAACTTAATCACTTAGAAGTTACAAAATGCTAGAATAAACTTCGTTATGCATTTTGAGAATAGTAATAGGAATCACAGAATCACAGAATGATAGAACATATATTCTCCGCTACTTTTTATATTCTTTATATGCAAATTGAGATTTTCTGGTGTTCTAGTTTGTGCAAACTTGGCTGTGTTTTCACAGGTCTGGTAGGAAGAGACAACGTGTTTGACTTAAAATCCAGAGCTATTTCTCCAAGCAGGAAGATGTTAGATCTTCCCAGATACAAGAAGTAGTTGATATTTTAGAACATGCATAAAATATGCTTTCCAAACCGTTTTGGCTCCCATTAATCTCCTTTGGAGAGACGTGCCTTATTTCAGAAATTGCAGCTTCATTTGAGGGAATTGGTAAAATTACCCTGACTGCTACTTTAACAATAACAACCACCAACCAACCCCAGCCCAGGCAATCATCCAGCAGAATTATTTCATGCTGAATGGTTAAAGTTTGGCAAAGAAATGCAGAGCTGACACCCAGGTCATATAATGGAGAGCTCTGGACAAGTGCATGCGGTGATAAAGTTTTTTCTGTAACATGAAATACGAACGGGTTCAAACCAGCGTGCCTGGGTGTTAAATGCCATTCAGGGTTGCAGGTTGGTTTTGCCTGTGGAAACTGCCCTCCATATGTTTCAGAAATGCAGAGACTGCCATATTGTGCTGTATATTCTGGAGGTTTCAGTATCTCAGTCTCATGGTTCCACAAAGTATTTGGGTCCTAACTTTCTATTGTAGTACCCTGTCAGGACTAAGCCCTTTGATCCTTTCTTCAAGATGTGTTTCGGTCACCTTCAAGAAGGCAAACCATCTTTTGAAAAGCCAAGAAGTATTAGTATGCTGCTGCAGGGGGAATGGTACTTACAATAATTACACTCCGGAGAACAGAACTGAGAACATTTGTGGGGGAGAAACCAGAAGATTGCAGTAAAACTAACTGCTAAGTAAGGAAACATCATTAGACAACAGGGTTAACCTTGGGTTTGCTGCTTTGCATTTAACTCCGCATACTGGAACAAAATATAAACAGTAAAGAGCAAAGAGTGCCCTGATAGGAGAGAAAAATGATTTTTTTTTTTTTTGTCTGTGCTGTCAACATGTAGAGACAAGTCACAGACAGAAAAAAAAAACCAAACAAACCCAACCTTGTAGCAGCCCCCAACCTGTTAGATGGAGGCAATGAAACAAATGTAAAATGTGTGTGTTACAGCATGACGAAGTGTAATGCTGAACACAACCAACTATTAGCACACTTAGGGTGCAGGCTGAAGTGAGTCCTTACTAAGAAAAGCGCTTTGCTCAGTTTGATTAAAGATAAGAAGAGCTAAGCCTATATCTCTCTGTTGCCAGGTTTTTTGCAGAATTATGACTTGGTTACGTTTTGTGTGTGTGTGTCTTGCATGCTCAGAGCAGCTAGGTCCTGCAGGAGAGAGTAGCTGGTAATTGAGGCTTGATTGTGGTGTAGGGCAAAATATTTTGGGAAATGTGGTTTGGCAAGAATTCAAGGTCTTCCAACAAGTTGCCATTGACTTCATATCTGTTGTGTTTCCATAATGACCCGTATTTCCTCATTCAGTGTGAATTGCAATTTCAAGTATAGCTGCCAAGACGAGAAGAATTTGAGGCATGAACATGCAAATACCTTAATAAAAATAATTTCTCAGATCTGTCTAGAGATTTATAAAATAATGTTGAAGACTACTATGCACTCAGATTAATAGCAGATGAATGTAAATTAAATCTTTAGAGATTCACCCACTGATTCTGATCTGGGGATTCTTTTTTTTTCGCTTTGATTTTTAAAATGTGCTTATCCATAAACCCTGGGAGTATGCAAAAATAATAATGATTAGAGCTTGTACAATATAAATTAGCAAGAAATTCTTACTCCCCGCTAATTAATTCCCTAATAAATACTGAACAAATAACTATGCCCTAAACTCACTTATATTTACAAGGTAAGCAGCAAATGGAGGTAATAAGGGAGATTAAAATATGGCAACAGCAGGTGAAGGGAAATGGACTGCAGGAGGATGGAGTGAGCATTCTCTGACAAGGAGAATCGTTTGTCTGCTGGCGCAGCACAGAAGAATGTGGCCATTGGGAGTTGCTGCTCAGTTACTGCACTAGGTACTATGTACATTGGAGGAAGCAAAATATGATTTGCCTTACGACAAACCAGTGCTTTCTTATGCTTATATTGTGCACTCACCTAAATGTTTCTCATCTGTTTGGCTGTACGTGGACATCTTCAGCTGATACTGAAGCTGTTCGTGTACTTTATCCTCCTTGAGAGGAGCAAACTGTTGAGGATCTGGCTGGGAAAAGCTTTTCTTTCTGCATGTACAGCTTCTGCTTTGTTCACGTAAAGAGCCTGGAAATATAAATTTTCCTTGGGATAGACCTGCAAGATAGGCCACTGAAGAATTAGTATTTAATGACTTATTCTCTCACTTGTCCTGTGGTAACTTTATAGATAAAGCTGTGTGGTGGTTGGAATGGTGAGAAGTCAAGCTGTAAATAAATATGATTCCTTTAGGTCTATACTACAGAAAAAGGCTTTCTGTGTTAGTTCTATGTTTTTGGATATTGTTTAGTGCATGTATTATTTTCATATTCAGAAGCACGTCAAACCTCCATTTTAGAAGTGATTTTTGCTTTTGGTGTTTAAAGAAAAATATTCCTAATTTTGCCCATACTTACTAGAATCTATATAGCTCAGTTCTTATTTCTTACTAGATTGAATAGGTCCTCTTCCCCTTAACTGATTGTACAATGCATATATTTACAGTCATACCCCTCTTAGCCTTCCTTTTGGTGTTCTGTGGAAGCCAAGCTCTTTTAGTCTGGTCTAATAAGAGCATACTCCCAGTTCTGCAATCGCTTTTGAAACCCTCTCTATACCTACTTTAAGTTAAATTCACCTCTGAGTACTGGTGACCAGAGTTTTGGGTAATGATATGTCAATTCTGGCTCATGTAATTAGTCAAAATTCAGGCAGAGAAGATCTTCAAAGCTTCCTGGGCCAAGAAAAATACTTATCAGCTTAGTTAGATATGATCTGGCTGGCAAGCTCGTGCGGTCTCTTATTTTTTTGTTGTTTTATCTTACATTATTATACTGCTTTCATCATATGGTCTAAAGCTTTACCTATCAGACTAATGTGCTTATGGCTGCTGGGGTCATTTCCCTGCCTTTCTGTTTTCTAAAATGTAGATGGCTTAGGTTTTCTTCAGTGTCCAGGTCTGTTACGGATTAGATGTAAGACCAGGATGATTAATTTAAAAACTCGGTGAGATATCTTCACCCTGTAGTAACAGAAATGCTACAAAAATAACTAATCCCAAGAGATTTCTTGTCTTGGGGAGAAATCTTGACAATGTATCTTTAAGTGCAGTTTTGGCTTTCAATGCATCACAGAAACCAGACTTTGGGCCCTAAAAGCATGAAGTGCACTTATTTATAAAGGTCAATTTGTGAGTTTTCAACTATTGACATTAGTCCTTAAGCACCATGTTATAGCTGGAGTCTCCAGTTGGAAGTGTGCCTGGACTGTGGTTTTTCCAGTTAAGTAGGACATGCCAGGGCCTTAGCTAGAGGAGTTGGCAGGAATCTACATTCTGCTTGTGTACAGTTTTCAGTTGATTATCCTTTTGCCTTATCCCTCCATGGAAGTCATAGGCGTGTAAGTGGGGCATGTATTGCAGTGTTGAGCCTTAACCTGAAAACTCCTTGTGCTATGTAGGGAGCAGAGAAACTCCAGTATCCTAATCTCTCATTTTTTTTAAAGTTTAGATATATAAAAAGTATTATTGTTTTATTATAAAGAAGCCAAAAGCTTCAGGCTGTTGACATTAATTAAATGTACAGTCTGCAAACCCCTCCGCAAAAAACAACTAGTCAGAAAGAAAACCATTGCAGGACAGTGTAGTTCTGCCAAAAAGCACTCTCACCTGCTGAAGACTTTTCTAAAAATGTGTATTCACAGCCTTAAATGTGTTGGTATTCTTTTGGATGGACCAAAGTTATGCTGCATGAATAGAAAATGGCTTTTATAGAAGAAGTTCAAAGGAGCTGATCTTGTTCAATCTTGGAAAAAATCTTATGTTGATAGAAGATTTGCCTGAGGAGGAGCTGCAGCGTCGGGTGCAGTTGTAATGTGGTGTGGGGCAGTAGGCAGGAGTTACACAATGACTCTTTCACCTGAGGTGAAAGTCTCTGTTCCAGATGTTGACTCTTTGGGGCACTCTGATGGAAAGAATACACTTCCTTCAAAAGAAAAACTCTAATGTTAGTTTATGTAGTCTGTGATCCCTTGTCAGCGTGAAGTAATGGCACCCGAAAATATGATATGGCCTCTTCTGGGAAGGTGTTTAATCATCATAATCACACATGATTATGACTTTTGATGTGAAAAGAGAAGTTTCTTAATAGAAATACTGCTTTTTTACCTGCTGCTTAAAACTTCCATTCACTGTACTTTCCCTTACAACTCGAAAGCTAAAAATTGCCAGGTTATTCTCAGTTATGTGAATAAAAATCAGTCAAGTCCCATTATGAAGGCTGCCTACAATATGCTTTGTTATTTTCTTTGGAACCAGGTCCTCCCCCAGCTCTTTTCTTTTTGAATATGGCTGCACCTCATCACTTCTCCTTTTCCTCCTGTTGTTACCCAGTTGTGTGAGTGGGAGGAGCAGCTCCATAAGGGCAATATTAGAAGAACCAAACCAGTTCCAACCAGTACAATCAGAGGTGCTTGTGTCTGTGCAACTCCCACTGCCAGCTGCAAGAAAACCAAGTTGTTTGGATGAGAAACTTCTGGTGCAGGATTTCCTGTTGTGTTGCAGCTTAGTGTGGTGGGATGCAGCTTCTGAAGGAGTCTCGGGTGAGCTCCTTGAAACATTTAAAACAAGAAAGCAGTCATACAGCTCTCCACAGCTGACTGGCCAGGGGAGGTAGCACGCTCTAATGGGAAATTAAATGACCAAGGACCTGTTTCCAGCTCTGCCAGGAACTGACTTCTCACTTGGTTTGTGGCACATTGCTTGTAACCAGCCTTGTTTGAGCACAGATTTCTCTAAAAACCATCAGGTTCCTGTTGTTGTAAAGCTCCTAACTCTCGTGTAACAAGCTTGTGTCCAACTCAGTCGCTCCAGGGCACGATGCCTTGCCTGAAGAGGTAGAGCACTGGCAGTTAAGAGTTCTATGCAAAGGCAGCAGCATGGTAAGCAGGTTGCATGCTAACGGGCGTGGGACGAAGATATGAAGATACTTCTCCAGCTTTGCCACTGTTTTCTTCTGTCCTGCTGGGAGCTTACTCCACATATGGTTTCTCATTTCACTGATTGGCTTGTGTATTTAGGCTGTAAGATTAAGGTTTATGACTTGGTTTTGTGGAGTATAAACTGATACTTTAACAGAGGAAGTAATTGTTTTTATATACCAAGCTGAGCTTATACTCTGTGAAGCACTGATGAGTTTGGACTAGAACTGTAGCTTCAGACAAGTCTGAAGAGGGGGCAGACAAAAGTCTTTACCTGTTGTTATGGAAACTTTCTATTTTTCCAGTGCATTACTTTTAAAGTCTGACATCATTGCTGATCATAACACACTGACTCTGGTCTGTCCTTCACCTGTTTGCGCCAGTCAGTTTGCTGTGATGAAGGCAGGTAGCAAATCTTTGCCTCTGTGTGTTCTTCTGCTTCCTGACTATTTCTCTGCGCTAAGACTTGCGTTGCAAAATCTATGCACCAGTTTCTAGACTGCTTAGCCACAGCATCTGTAAATCCAAGTAAATGAAATTTTCCTTAATGAAGCAGCAAAGAACTATATGGATAGATGTAGAAGACTTGTTTTACTTTCATTATTAAAAGGGTACTTAGCATGAAAATTCCTTCTCATTTTTTTCCTTAATAGCCCAGTGCTTCATATGAACCACAGACTATTTTCTCTGTGCTAGAAAATGTTGCCGTTCTTATGTCTCCAGGGATACAATGAGAAACTAAGTATTATTAAGATAGCAAAAACTTCTCAGTTTGTGGCTTACTCTTCTATAGGAGTGCTTGCTGCAAGGGCCTTTCAGTAGGGGTGTCATGTAACTTGGCACTTCAAGAAGAACCTTCAAGCAAAGAAACCTTGCAAGGTATTTGGAGCTCATTCGCAGAGCAGCTGAATCTAATCATAAATACTAGTTCTTGTCTTGCAGATTCTGAGGTCCTCCAGCTCTTTTTGAGTTAAGAACAGTTAATGACCACCTGATAAAGCTTAGCTCAGGCTAGGATGTGCAGATGGTTCATTTTGGGTGGTAAGAAGTCATTCTGTTCAATTAATTAGCAAAAAATTTGCATTCCCTGTGAAGCCAAACCCCTTGAAATTGTTTACTTGGAGAAGATCATCTATCATCCAGGTACAGTTGATTGTAGTTGTGATCACCTCATCGAGTGCTTTAACCAAGAGTGCTGGGAGAGCCCCTGGGGGAGCCAGGTATAACGAGTTCCCAAATGCATCACTCTTCTCCTTGTCTAACAACCATATTTATTTATTCGCAGAAAGCAGAACAGGAGAGGCTGAGGAAGCAAGCAGGGAACTTCTCCGAAGAGGAAGAAGGTGGGATGGTGGGGGTCAAAGCTGTACTCTGAATCAGATGAAGCACTAACCTTAAGCATTCACTTGCCTGAATCAGGGATGAATACCACAAGGTATAAAGGGAGCGAGTGTCTGCCTGGACTATTTGGTGAGAAATGCTAGTCCAGACCTGAGGCACTCCTGTGGTCAAAGCAAATGTTTAAAAGCATCCCTTCTTGTTGGCCAAGCTGCTGCGCTGTGTTAGACGGGCACATCTACTTTCTTCCTCCCATCTCCATTGCTCCCTGCCTCGGGGGATACCTCTTAGCACCGTAGGCAGCAAAAGAAAGGGCAGAGTGCCTCCACCACCTCCGTGGGAAGATGTAGTGCTCATGATGGCAAACAGCTCCTCACTTAAAATAACTCCAAGAGACAAAGGTCCAGGAGTTGAACTTGCGCTGTGTGTATGGTGAAATGTTCCCAGCCTCATGCTCTGAATGGGCGTGAAGTGGACAGGGCTGTGGTGCTCTTCTGCCAGCATTTGCTGGACAGAAAGGAAGAGATGGAAAATAGTGATTTTGAGTGAAGTAGTGGAGGCAACGCAGTGCTTTCTGTCTCTCTCACCTCTCAGGAACAGCTGTACTTTGCTCATTTTTCATTTTGGATGCCAAGGTGGTGGATTTGTTTTGTGCTTTGAAATTTTTTAGTAGATGTTTAGAAGGCAGAGAATTCAGGAATCGCTTTAACTAAGTTCGAACACTCAAAAAGTTTTAATAACCCATTGGGAAGCTAATGGCTAACTTAGAAATACATCTTCAGTTTAACCTGAGTATTTGTTCCGTCATTTGAATGTCTTGCAATTGCTTCTTCATAACCTCTGAGGAAAGCATCACATGCAAGCAGATAGAAGAGGTCTGGTTGCCTTGAGCAGGTTGACGAGCTATAGCATTAATATAATAATATAATCTATATAATATAATTAATATAATCATCTTCAATGGCTTGTTAAAAAGAGTAGGTGGGAAAGTAATAAAATATTTTGAACTTGTGAAGAACAACTTTATGCAGGAAGACTTTGCTATTGTCAGGGAGAGTTTTACCGTTGACTTCAGCGTGTACGTGCTACTGTGCTGTTTGCTTATTGACTTAGCAGATGATTTTGATGCCTGATAATTGAATTGTGTGCTGCCAGGAGGAAACATGGAGACAGTTTCTTCAGGGACTATCAGTCTCCAGTGGGATGCAGCTTATGAATTATATAAGAGGACTTTCAGGAGAACACAGCGCTACCTTAGCTCAGCTTCCATTAATGGCATTGACAGCCTTGCTATTTCTTCTTGTAGCTGTTGATGCAGGTTTCTGTTAAATCAGCCTCACCAGTCCTCCACAGTTTTCCTTTGGGATGAGGAAACAAGTCAGTGTTTCATTCAGTTTATTCTTAATGATATTTCATTCAATTTGTTTTTAATGATAGTGGGGAAAAATAGATATGATTTTAACAGGGGGATTATATATGACATCCTGTAGCTGTGAAAGCACCCTTTCTAAATTAGCACTAAATGATCATTCTCACTGCAGAGAATGTTAGTCCTGGAGTAATCTGAGTGTGGCTGATTGATCAGCATGCTGTCAAAATCTCTGAAACCTGGTTGAGGTGTATTCTACAAATGGTTGTAAATTGCTGAGTTTGCATATATATTTACTCTGAATCTATAGGGCCAGATACTTCTTTAGCATAACTTGTGATTGCTCCAAATCAGATTCAAACATTGATTTTAGTATTTTCTTTCTAACAAGTTGCAAGGAAATTAGCAATTTATGTTTTTATTTTAAGTAACACTTTTTACATGCAGAATAGAAATAAAAGTAACCTAGAACTGCATAATTTTTTGTTTCGAGAAATATTCAATGCTTTCATGTTCAGGAAATGTTAAAATTGAGTCTTTCTGAGTTAAAGAAATGTTTCATTATGATTAACAATTCTCAACAGATGTTGTTGTTTAAGTCTCTGTTGGAAGTTTGTTTCCATAAAATGGCCTTTTCCCTTTGAAAACTTTCACCAGATGTTGCCATTCAGTAGCACTGGATGGTGCTTGTTTGCAAAACTGGCTTAGTTTTTCAGAGTTTATTTTGCAAGCACTGCATCAGACAAACTTGGAAGGCAATGTTGTGTCTTCTGTTAGATGGACTAGTAATGTTTATAAGTAGTAGATAAGCTTTCAGGCACAGTTTCCTCTTCAGATTTGGAACTAGAACCAGCAGATTTCAAAGCTAAGTGGAAGATTAGTTTTTAGACTTTAATTAGCTGTGGATCACTTAGAGCGTATCCCTAAATGACAATGGCTACAGCAACTTGACCATGAGAACGGTGCTTCACAGTTGCTGGCAGCATGCCGTGACACTTCATACAATGGGGAAAAAAGAACATCTGACCAGAAGGGACATAGAAATGGAGGTTGAACAAACGTGGATCAGAGCAATACTTGACTACTCAGCCACAATGAGCAGTCAGAGCAGAGTGGAACTATTTTTGTTAGGCATATAAGTCAAGTAATCAGTAATCTGGACCAACTAACCCATGCAGCTGTTGTAATGCACACCCACTTTTGCTATGTCTCCTTGACATAGTTTTTGTGGAATTCTGTAGGACACTTGATCCTGCTCTCAGCCTGCTGTGCTGCTGATGGCTCTTCAGAGCTTTCCAGCGGGATCAATGAGGAGTCCTGCTTTGTAGCTGGGGTTGTTACGAGCAAGTTCCGAAGACACTGTGATTCACTAGGCATCATTTTGGGCAGTGTAAAATAAGAGTGAGCCAGATCCTCAGCTGGTATAAATTGGTGTTACTATATGAAATTCAGGCAGACCTAATTATAAGTGCTGAAGCAGTCACGGAGAGTTGCACAATCTATTGCTTTTGTGAGTATGTGCTCACCCATAAAAGTGAGATTGCACAATCTAGCCCTATATGAATGTGTCTCTGTCTCAGCTGCTAATTGAAAACAAACATGGTAGGATTAATAATTCACTTCTACGGAATTTCTGTATTATAAATTACTGGGGGGGGGATCTACCACTTACATTAAGAGATGTTACTCTATTGCAAGATTAATAAATCCCAACGGCAATGACTGGCGGTTTCTAAACAGGGAAGAGTTGGACTTGCAGAGGTTTTTTGTTTGTTCGTTTTAATTTTTTCTTTTTCTAGTTGCTATAGCTGTCGTGCCCAGTGCAACACAGAGAGCAGTTTCCAAGCCTGCATGGAGGAAGTCAGTAGCAAAACTCCTGTTGACTTGAGCAGAGGTGGGCTTGCGCTGTTTTGCTGCACAGGACATGGGGCATTTTTCTGTCTAACACTTAAGTGTATTTTCCCTTTACAAAAGTCTGGCCACATTTTGCTATAGGGAAATAGGAAATTACTTTTTCTCTCATTTGAGGGGGAAGTTGCTCTGTGTCCTTGTAATTAGTTGTTTGAAAGATGAAAGCGAGTGCCCGAGGGCCAGGGAATTCCAGGAGGCTTGGTATTTTTGAACCAAAGAACTTCTAAGAAATGGGCCATTATGAATTCTGATTTATCCAAGCCCTGCTGAATGCTGCCTGCAGAGGCACTTACATGGATGCATATCCTGCTCTCATCTACTTAATTTAGAGCATAGACTACAGCACCTATCAGGCTATTGCTTCTGCAGACCTGAACATACGTATCAAATGCACTTATGGAAGCTGGACCATTCCTTTCTGATACCTGATGGCGGCTGAGCCTTTGGACTTTGTTTTCCTGTGGCTTCTGTAATTACCACCTAGGAGAGAATCCCCCCAGATGAAATGGTCGTGTCAAACAGGGATATAAAGGATTATAGGGACAGGATTATAAAACCTGCTTTCTGTTTCAGCGAGGTAGCACAGCAACGAGGTAACAGTGCAGCAAGGCCGTGACGTTCAGGGGGTCAGCCTTTCCTACAGCCATGCCAGCTTGCCTTGTCAAAGTAGCCACACAAAACTCCACTCTTCCCCTATTCTTCTGAGACTGACCTTGCTAGGTCTTGGGTCCTCAGGCTATCACATGTTCTACAAGTGCCTTGGTGGCATGCAAGCGGTTTGAAAGTAGTAGTCAAAACTCCAAAACAGCCCTATACTTCCTCAGCTTCCTCCATCTGGGAGGATGCAGACCCGAGCAGGGTTATTCAGGTTCCTTGTACTGTCCGTGGGGGTGCTGGTCACTGCCATTTCTTTTTCTGTGTCTCTTTCTAATGTGTTAGTCCATTGAAAAGGTTCTTTTTATGTTTGTGTTGTGGGAGGTCTAGTTGCACTTTTGAAAGTGAATAAATTATTAATTCTGTTTACTGTTGGTTTTTTTTTAAAGCTAAAATTCCAGACAAATCCAACCAAAAAAAATCTGAAATTCAGTCTGTGTGGCTCAGCATCTTTGTTTAAGATCCATTTTTCTTCGGCATCTTTCATTTCTCTTATGTGTTTGCTGTTAAAGCCTGCTCCATGTCTCTGCTCCATGCTGCATGTTTGCTCTGTGCAGTTTCTGCTGATGGACTTTCAGCCTGTCTCTGCCCTGCCTTGGCTTCCCGTTGCTTGATGCTCATGGAATATGCTGGCTCTCAGCCCTGGGGTTTTTTTTGATTTCTTGCCTTTTGTGCAGAGTTTTCTGGTCTCCTTCTCTCTGTAATTATGTCATGACTCTTCTGTTTCTCGCCTTAGTTCTTGCTTCAAGTGTGAGAAACCCAAATGTAGGTCTGCCATATTTCATTAGTTTCACTTCTGCCAGTATCTGAATGGCCGCATGCATTAACTCAAAGATAAGCCCTCCAGTGTGCTATTTTCCTGTTTTATGTAAAGTTACACCTGCTACCATACCTGCACACATTGCTATTTCATAGTGCTGCTTTGAAGAACTTTCATTTATTCTGTGTTGAACAGCAAGTTTACCTTCCACTGCAGGTGCATCCCAGATGGTAAAGTGATGTCATTGGCAACGTCATGTTTCACAAGAGCAACTTGAGAGAGTGACAGAATCATTCCCTTCTCCCAACACTTCTTTAAAAGAAACGGCAGGGAGTAAAAATTCTGTTTTAATTGACAAATAATTTGTAGCATCTGCACGAGCACTAAGAGTATCATGCTGCATTTTGAGATGACAATGTGGTATGGACTAGATTTCAGAAGAAACAAAATATGTGGAGATGTATTGCACTATTCCAACTTTTCTGGAACTCAAGACATAAATTCCACTGAGAGAGGAATGATATGAGTGTGGGAATGTTATCATCAAACCCAGGAACAGATCTGTGGCTGGTAAAACTCAGCGTTGCTTTTTCACCATTGTAACCAATTTCCCCTTGATGAGGAAGGAGCTGGCCTCATCCAGGCCTGGAGACCAGTCACGTTGGGAGAGGGAAAGCTAGTTCTCGCTGTCCTCTGCAATTTTTAGATATTCCTTATGCAGTTGTCTTATTGAATAGTGAGAGCTTACCCAGCCTTTGGTGCATTAAGGGCTTTTCTGCACCCAGTATCGAGCTTTGCCCTAACTCGTTGCGTCACTTGTGCTTGCGTTGGGCAGGATAAGGACCAACGTAGTTTAGATCTGGAAGTAAGATCAGCTTCAAACTGGGCATGAATGTTGGGTTCACAGACCGTGAGGTGCTGCTGAGCTGGAACAGGGACAGCTGTAGGCAAGCTTTCATGTACGCTGATCAGCCGTCCATGCGAGAGGCTGCAGCGCTGTTGGAAGAGTGCTCATGTCTATATGCCTTGTGCTTTGGTTTAATTTGGGTTATTTCCTAAGGACATTTACAAAATATCACCTTTCATGACCCTGCCTATATTTCTTCCTAATCCCTGCAAGCTTTGACACCCTTGTCCTTTTTCAGGCAAATATGAGCAAAAAATAAAGATTTCTGAAGTCCAAGTTTCCCCTAAACAGGCTAGATGAAGAGCTGAAAAAATGCTCATGCAAGTTCAGCTGGTACTACAACAGAAGAGAATTGGAATTGATACAGGATATGGAGGGAAATGTTACAAATGTACAGTCGTGTGAAAATGTGGTGGTAGAGCTCATGTCTTATTAGACAACAAAGTTCTACAAGACTTGTGCAGGAGCGAGTCCCTTAAAATGGAAAAGAAATGAGGATACAAAGCAACTTATGTCAAAATAACATGTCCATGAGAAAATATTTTTGTTTTCTCCTTGGAATTAAAAAGAAAAAAAAAAGTAGTGGCTTTGTCCAGCACAGAGATTTCAAATTCTCCACACAGCATTTGCAATTACTACTGGAAGGCTGAAATGCACTGAACTGGTGTAGCTCTAATTGCAGTGTGGCCACACTCCTGCTGAAATACTTTTAGACGATATTTAGTATGTAATTGAGCCATGGTAACATGGGCTATTAGTCCAAATGCTAGTGTAAATGAGGTGGACAGTATTAAGATGTGCTTTAAGATTGTCAAGTAATGCTAAATCAGGTCAGATGTTCTCGCTGTATCTCGCAGGGCAGTTGGTGCTGCTTCTGGGAAAGCACACATAATGCCGCATGGAATCATGCTGGGAATCGTGCTGCTCGAGTCTCCTGCATCCTTCCTCCTTCCAAACCCTCCCTGCCCATAAGAGTTAAGGCATTCAAGAAAGAACCAACATGGCAAGATCCAAAAATGCCCTGTCGCAGGATGAGACTGGGGAAAATGATGTTGGCTGAAGGCTAGAATTTGCTGTGTGTTTGAAGAGGTGAATGCCCTGTGCTGATCCCGGAGGGGCGGGTGCATCCCACTGGGCTGGCACTGGCAGGCGCACCCAGGGCACCATGGGCTCGCCTCAGCCTCCATCCTTCCTGTGCTGCCAGGCACCGGCAAGGAGGGTGGAGAGCCAAGAGGTTATCAGTGAAAGGAGATTCTTCGTGTTACACATGTGTAGGGGAGGACAGGAATTTGCCTAACAGAAGCTGTCATCACATACCAGTTTTGTTCCAAGTATGACCTGTGTTGCATAACCCACAACTTGAGAGTAACGGATGAACTATGAAATGCTTGTCAAAGGTACAGGTTTTTTACTGAGCAGGAGTCACTAAAATTATTTGAACCTGTTGTCATTGTAGATGTAACACTTCTTGGGTTTTATGTGCACTTTTCAAAATGTTCTGGCAATAATCAAGTAGGTTTTCTGTTGCAGAGGCAGGGTTTTCTGTTTGCAAGGTTACCTTCTTCACACTGTGACAAGCATCAAAATCTAAAATTGTATTAAAAAGAAAAAAAAGCACAGCAGCGAGTATTTAGTGATCCAAGAAATAAGCTTGACTCATATGGCTTCTCTATATTCTATATATCGTAAGAGGTATGCACATTTTTAAGGAAACCAAGTTAGGTGTCTGAGGTCTTAGTATTGCTGTTAGAATAACTTAAGTGCAACAGAGCACTCCTTGAAACTTCTCAGTTTCAACGGGCGTCATTGCAAACAGGCGAGCCCCCGACAGATGTGGGAAGTAGGGCACTGTTAACCCAACAAGGTTTTCTGACTAATGTAATAATTATCTGTGTTGCAATTTTTCCTTCTAGGAGACTGAGCTGCTAGATATCAGCCTGGTCAAGGATGCCAGATGCGGAAAACATGCCAGAGCTCCCAAGGTAGGAATTTTTGCTGTGTGCTTACATGTTACATTGATGACCTAGATAAAAAGAACAGGAATTGTATGCAAGAATTAAAGAAAAAAGTTCCCTTAGATAGTAAGATGAGCAGTGTTACGACTGTTGAGCCATTTTTGTTTGATTCAGTATGTCAAACGCGGCTGGAAACTCTGCTCCAGCAAGGGAACAAAAATTCTGGTTTCAAGTTCCTGGCTTCCCTGATGGCAAGGAGCTGATAGTTGTTTAGGTCCGTGTTGCGATTTGTGCTCCCTGTTTTTCTCTTTCAGTGCCTCTTGAGGCCAAGAAAGAGGTGAGGTTTTGTTTTTTTTTTTCAACTCTCAGCAGAGAGGTCAGGGTATCAGCTCCCTTAGGTCCACTCTGATATATTGCATACTCCTTTGCTGTCTCTAAAGACAGTAGGTTGTAGATATGTGTTCTTTCCGGTGTTTTTCTTTGGACAGACGCTACACATCAGAAAGAAAAAACCAAAGCAATCTGCTCTGGAAGCAAGATAGTGCCTTGGGGAATCACAGGTGTGATAGGAAAAAAGGAAATCTACTTAGGGGTCTGCAAGTATGGCCTTGCTGCCGCTTAGCCACGGTTGAACCGGTGAGGTTGAAGCAGCCCAAATGAATGCTTCTCCTTCCCTCATCTCGGGGGAGGAGCATGTCTGGGTTTGGACGGCTGTGGCTTACCTGGAGCCTTCTGCTGGGCTCCCTCTTCCTTCCACTGGGTTAGGGCACAGCCCCACGGGCTCCTTGGTCCCTTGAGGGTAGGCATTAGGAATGGAAAAGGTTGTTTGTCCCTGCCAGAATGTGATTGTAGTTATCTCTGAATGGACTATTCAAATTTGGTTTTCAAAGCTTTCCGTGTAGTGCTGGCAGCATTTTAAAGGCTGAGTTATAATTGAAATGCAACAGAAGTACTTTATAACATCCACATTAATACCAAATGAGTTCACCATGATTAATGGTTCTGTGATGAATAGCAATAAAGTATTAACAATGGCTAGAACATTATTTTAAAATGCTCCCCGCTTTACAGAGGACATTCATGTTCTAACAAAATGTTTTTAGCTAAAATTTATGCATAGCTATTGCCTTGGTGACTTTTATTTATTAGGTTACATAAAGGCTGTTTTGTTACAACATGTTATGGATTTGACAGCAGTGGCATTAAATGAAAGGTATGAGAAAATCCTGACTTTCAGGGTGGTGAAATGCACCACCTGTGTGAACGAGTTTGCTTTTTGTCATTGATTTGTGTGTGGGCAGAATGAAAACGGCACCTGGGTTGGCTTTTGATGGGATCTTGCAAATAGTGTGAAACAAAAAACTCATTTTATGGCCAGTTGTGCCAGTTCTGCTTTGAGCCACTTTGTGGGGCTGAGCAAAGGAGTGTTGACTGCAGGTGAGCGAGTGTTACAGAAGCCCTGTTTGTGTCACATCCACAGAAGATCTAAAACTCATATAGCAGCAGGAAGGCTTGGCTCTAAGTCAAGCAGTAGCAGCTTGTGATTGCATGGAGGTTTCTAGTAAAAACTCTGGTGTATTGGCTTAAGAGAGGAGCACCACATATGTATGATACTTGCCAAAGTTCCCAGCTTTTCGAGGCTCTTTTCCACAGCTCTACTTCCAGGTGGGAGCAACCCTTGCACCCAAGTGAGCATAAATAATGGCCTATGGTTATGGGTACTTCCCATGTGGGAAAGCAAGCTTCCCTCATGTAGAAGTCATTCAGAATCTGCTTGCTGTATGGTAAAAGTGTGATGCACATGATTATGTTGTGATGGTGAGTCTGAGCTGTATCCAGCAAAACGGCTCTGCTGTGGTTTACTGGTACCGGCAGAGCCTCCTGCCCTGTATGTGACGGCCTATGGTATAAGCCACAGATGTGGAATGGAGTTTAGCTGCCTCAACAGCAAATACTTCTTACTGCTGTGGTGCCACTTAACACAGGTTTATTAGCTATCTCAGAAGTTAATTGCTTATGATCTGGTGGGATCATCATTGACTTGAGAACTTGCTTCCTGTAGTAGCCTTGCCAGGTGGGAAGGACAACATGCTGTTGTGCACTGGTGCATCTTTCACTGTAAAACAAGAGAGTTAGGAGATTTTCTCGTCATTCCCCTGCCACCCCTCCCTCTGCCCATAGTCTTGGACAATTTTTATACTGCATTAGGGGACTTCTGCCAGCTTATGCAAATTTTTAAGTCTATTTTTGGAATTCTGAGTGGATATTAACTCTGGATTGTCGTTAAAAACTTAAGCAGCTAATGGGAATCTTTAAACCTCATTTAGTGTATTTCTGATCTAGTGCTATCTTTTTTACGGAAATAAGTGTCATCTTTAATAAGCCTTGACTTTTTTATTAAACATAAAAAATTACTTCATTTTTATTTTTATAGTAAACTAAATTTCAGTGTGTTGAACACACCATAGTAAGCTAGCCAAACCTATTGGGTGTGCTGCTACAGACGACCATCAGCAAGTAATGGCTTTAGAGGACTACAAGCAGTTGTAGTTACAAAAAACCCCTTTCTTCCCCATTGCCATCTGGAATACACACTTCTTCCCCATATGCTGCCATATCCACCATCGGGGACATTTCTTTGGTAGCTTAATTAATCTGCCAAGCTCTTGGGCTTTTTGATGGCTAGAAACAGAGTCTGTTCTCATGCTGCATTCAGTGTGTCTTCTGTGCAGCCATCAGCATTCTCGATTTCTGAAAAAGAGAAGCAGTTAGTTTCAGTTAGCTTCTCTTTCAGCCTTGTTGGTTGACATTTGCTTTTCACAATATATTTCCGTAAGTCTAGATGTATACATTTTGTGATTGTTCTTTCATGTTTGTTGTTGCATCTTCTAGTTATTATCATAAGGAAAAAAAAGAAGCTTTATTCATTTTGGAGCAGTTTTCATCAATGAACGATTAAGACCCAAATGCTTTGTTTTTGCTTAGAAGGCGTGGTGCTCTTTTTGTTTTATCCTATTTCACAGTGTCCCTAAATGTGTTGAAAATGTGTTAACATTTTGCTCCAGCAATTAAGCCCAAGCTATGGATTGTCTTCTGCAATGCTTTGGCTAAGTGGGCATAGTCTGTGCTCTGGAGAAAGGTAGTATTAGGCACGCTCATATTTTGTATTACTCCCTAGGCTGTAGCGTGTGTGAAGAGCAGCAACGGTGGACTCCAAAAACAGGATACATAAATGCACTTATGCTACCATACAGCATTCATAAACTCAGAGCTTTTTCTCTCTGGGTTTCTCATCCAGGGGGTCTGGTTCATTTCTCCATTCTCTGTTATGTTTAGCCTCAAAAGTTCCCTCAAAGGCGTAAAAGTGCAGCTTATTCCAGTTGTCATGTTAAGGTAGCACGAGAAACAAGCTGAGATCTCAAAGTTGGTATGTTAGCACTAGGCTGCAGCTATGCAGGTGGTCAGCTCTGCTTGGCACTTTGAGTGCAAAACCACTTGTCCTTCTCCAGCTTCTGTTTTGTGATGATTGTTGGAGTGTCTTGAAATCTCTCTCTCGTTCTTCCCGATGCTGGGAGATTTAAAAGCAGAGCACCAACACTATTCCTGGCCATGACAGCATTGTATGGGAGTAGCTCGGAAAGGCATCTGCAAAAGAAAGACCTTCCTGAGCAGATCTCAGGAATAGTTACCCAGAAGACCTGGCTGAAACTACATAGAGTAGCCGAGCACTAGACCACAGTCCTAGAGCCAAGGTCATAGTCTTATCAGCTGATGGTAATTCTTGTCTGCACTCTCATACTTCAGAAAACGAGTGGCTGTTACCATGTGGATGGTGTGAAGCCTAGAGCCTCACCTCAGCTCCTCTGGGTGTAAGAGTGGCTTTGTGTTAACCCTTCTAGGAAACTCAAAACTTGTTTTCACCCTTAGCAGAGTCCACCAATTCTTCCAAATGGTGTTCAAGGCTGGGAAGATGAGACAAATTCAGGAGGCTTGCACAAGCTTCCATCCTACTTTGGATTCCTAATGGCAGCCAAAGGAAATTTGTGGATTTAGAGGGTTAGGTATACCCTGCGGGTCTTGAGCAGAGGGTCAGAATGGTTTTACAACAAAGGAAGTGGGGCATAAAGATTAAAAATCTGAAAATAAGCCTGTATGTCTTTTATAGGAACTTAGGTTTCTAATGAAGTGGAAGGGAGATGGGGGATGAGAAGATTGTCCTGCAACCCAAAATCAGTACATAGTTGACTCAAATGACCCCTGTGTTACTGAGAAGCTTCAGCATTGCTTTCTTTTTTCCACGTTCTGTCAGGGATCGGTCCTTCTGTCTTCAACTGCTATTTTAAGAAACGATAACAGAGTTTTCTGTCCCAGTGCAATATACATGCAAAGGCTTACTCTTTAAAATAAGGGCAAATCTCAAGCAGAACAGAGCACTGCAGCATATCTCTAAATGAGAAGAAAAATGAAAGTAATGTTCTGAAGAGAACAAGAAAAGACTTATTAATTGTGTATGTTAGGAAAAAGTACCTGGATTCAAAATACAATGAAATTTATACAGGAATGAGGGAATTATAAGATGATTATCAGGACTTTGCCTTTTTAGTAAGCATTAGAATCATTTAGGAAGGGAGCAAGAGAAATTTTGAGAACAGGAGATTAATACGCAGTTCATTGTTTCTTTTGGATGACATGACTACCCAGAAAGTCAGTGCAGCCTCTTTGAAGCATGGCATACCTTTTCTCACAGCTTTCAGAGGCTCAGAGCTGCCGCTGGCATCAGCAGGGGTGCAGCATCAGGATGCTCAGGGCTCACATTGTTTGTATTTTGAAATGCCGAAGGAATGTGAAAACCATTAGTTTTGATAAAGCAGTTATTTCCTTTTATTCATACATTACGTGGTAGCACACTCTTGAGTTTTGTTTTGATCTGCAGACTAACAGAGATGTCTTTTCCCTTGTAAAGTTTAGCTAAGAGGTCTGCAAAATAAAATCACACAATGAGCAGTGAACAAAAATGTACATTTTTATACAGTGAAGCAAAGAAATAGCTCTGAATATTCGTATACCTTCTGTGAAGCGTGGAAGAGCCACTCAAAAGAGAGTTTGCATTCTTAAAAGGGAGACATAGCTAAAAATGTCATGCATCAGTAAATACTGGTGAAAGGTTAGGTGGTGAAAATTTGGCAGCTGGAAGCATGCTGACAGGACTAGGAAAGTCACACTCTTTACCATCTTGCATTTATTTTAGCCAATAACAGTTTCTATGGAAACTAAAATTTTAATGCAACTGTAGAAGTGTTTTTAGGAGCAAGAAGAAATACCAGGATGAGTTGACAGGAATAAGGCAATAACCCCATGGCAAATGTTCTTATTGAAAACTTTTGATGCATTTGATCAGTCTGTTTTCCCTGAAAGATGCCATAAATCATTCATCAGGAAATTAATTTCTTTAAATGACATATGCTATAGAACCTGTAGGAGATGAAGTTATGAATGATGGGATCACTCTAATGCCAAAATGTTTATAGTGTGTAGTCCCCAATTTTAAAAACACTCGCAGCTCTCCTGGCCCAAATTTTCTCACTTTAAGCTCTACAGAGAAACATAATTAAGCTTTCTTAATGTCAGGAATTTGCCAAGACCTCAACTGCTATTAATATCACCACCAGCCTCTCTGTATTCAGTGGGTTTTCTTGAAATGCTTAAGCAGAGTGAGATGATTTCAGGCGTATCTCGGCTGTAACTTAAAAACTACATGCTTCTTCCTGACTGCAGAGGGTTTGCTGGTTTCTAACACCATTTGTAGAGAAAAATCAACATTTAAAGATGGGCTCAAAAACTAACAAAGAAACTGATTTAACAGAAAATCTGGTGATTTTCAGAGAAACAAGGATGTGCAAGTCTGAATTGTCAGAACTATCAAGACTGCAGTCTTCTGTGTCTGCTTCTGTACTCCATTGCGCTGACTTAGAATCAGGAGGCTTTTACTGATGTTTGGGTAAAATTTATGCAGAGAAGCACAAAGTAAGACTGCTCTCTCTCGTGTTGCTAATAATCTCCTATTTCTTTCTCTATTTTTTAAATTACTGCCTGAGTTTACAAATGCAGGTGAAGAACTTTTTGTGAACCCACTCAAAGCACACGTGCACAAATAAATAAATCACAGATAACTCTTGGCTGATTTGCCTCCGAATAAGGTGCGTAACTTCTGATTTACAAGTCCAGTGACAAGAACCTGTCAAAATAAACCTTTTTCAATCACTTGATTTCCTTATGGTATCTGAACTTACATTTTTGCTGGCAGTCCGTGATTTTTATGGTCAGGTTTTTTTTTTTCCTTTTATCAAGAGACGCCTCTGTCACTTCCGAAATATTTGAAAGATAAGCACTTATGAATTTCTTTATGATAAAGTGTGTGCTGAGACAATTATGTTGTGTTTAATAACGACCCTGATTAGACTGCGTGTGGGAAACGGCAGATAGATTTGTTTATTGGTTTGTTTTTTCTCTTTTTGATCCACTTGGTAAATTCTCTGAAAAAGTCAGCTGCCTACATGGATCGCACAGGAGAGCAACAAGCCTGCCCTTTGCAGCACCGACTTCTGTTGCTCTGCCTGGCTCAAATGCTGTTATTTTTAACTGCTGATGAATGCACGTTGCTATCCCTTCAACAACCTTGGTGCTAAATTAGAAACTCTAATGTAAATTATGCCTAAGCAATGTTCTGTTTCTGCCAAAAAGAAATAAAAATGGAATATGCATGCAGCTCACCTTCTTCCCACTCACCTTAGGGATAACAGTGATATCCTGGAGCATCCCCCTTCAATTTGTTTGTTCTTCTGCATCATTGCTTTTTTTCATAATAATAATTAAATTACATAAACATTTTCTCTAGGTTGTTTTATTTTATTAAGGAAGTTTAAGATTAATTTCTTTGGATGATCTTTGACCAGTGTTCATGCGATCGCAGTTTTAAAGACTGGGAAATGCAAGTAGTTGAAATGCCACAAAGAGCGTGGGAGCTGTCATCACTGTGAGAGCAACGGAGTTTGGCCTTGGACCCTCCTTGGGGGCATGAGCCTTTCTCTGCCCTTCTCTGCCCGCTTCCCTGCAACATTGTGCTGCCTCACTTCACCAGGCTGAACAGGCTGCTAATGGCACCTGGCATCTTTCGCTCTGCTAGACCTTCCCCATCAGTGCAGACTTTTTTCAGAAAAGGTCTCCCCGCTGTCACAGTGAAGTCCTGCTGCTTATTCAGGAAAGAAAGCAAGTTTCTGTATGGCTAGCATGCTTTTGAGTTTGGGGTGTGTTGTTTTTTTTTTAAATCTATTGAAAGTTAACTTCTTCAGGGAAGAATCTCATCTCCAAAGATAAAGCTGTCAGTGCTGCTATCCAGGGAGCATGGAGAGCAGGTTGTCACTTCTCCATCACCTGGAGAAATGTCACCGTCAGAAACATTATTCATGCTATTTCTGGAAGCAAAGCAGAGCTTCCTGAAAGCGCAAACCAAGCCTGGGGCATTAAGTATAGCAGCATAGTAGCCGTTTTCTTTCTGCTTCATCGGGTCACAAGTCATGTCTCAAACACGATGGCTTGCTTAGCGAAGTGGATGAGCACAAGCGCTTTGCACCTGCACTGTGAAGCCTGCAGAGATTCCTCGCCTGCCGCGGGGTGCCGTTCACTTGGCTGCTCGTGCCTGAGGCTGAGGCCACCTCCGAGACAATCAGCATCCCGGTGCACCACCAGAATAGGCCAAATGGTGAAGGTGACTTTATTGACAACCCTCTATTCCTTAGGGAGCTGGGAGCTTTTCAGAAGCTTGTCATCAACTGTATAACTTAGCTCTGTCTGGGTAGTTCATCGCATTCACTATTTCCTACTATTCAGGGTATGGTAGAAAGCACAGGGTTTTGTCCAAGGCTTTCACTATGAATCATTGCCAAAAAGATGGAGGTTGTTGTTTTTTTTCTGCTCACTGATGGTTTCAGTTGCTTTTCTGTTTTTCTTTGTGATATTTATAAAACCTAATCTTCTTTTTGTTTGTGTACTTTTGTGCCAAAGTACACAGTACAAAGTACGTAACAAGAAATTCTGTATTTTAAGAAACACAAAGGCATTTTATAAATGTGATTTTAAAACTTGACATTTACATTTGAAAAGGTAGACGAGGACACTGCTCAGTTAAATATGTGATATTTGAGTTTGCTGAGAACACCGGAGAGTGTAAGTAAAGCTGTGCTTTAAATGCTACTGCTGAAGAAGCTTTTGAATAAACCTGCATACATTGGAGTTTTTTTCCCTTTTTCTCCTTTAGTATGACTTTCTGTGTGATCTTGAAGAGAGATTGACAGACAACTTTGTATGCTCTCGGGCACCCATAATACTCCAGAACTATTCTAAATCCATATATAAGCCACTCTCGTGAGCTTTCGGGCTGCGGCAGTGGGAATTAAAGTAGCACACTGGAGGGCATGGACTTGTCACTTAACTGAGCATGTGCTTCATGCAGATGTAAAGTTCAGTGCTACGGCAGTGTTTCCTGTGATAGCGTAGTTCATTGTAATCACCTCCACGCTCTTTCAGCTTGAAGGCTTAAATTCCTCTTCTTGCTGTTCACTGCTGCGGGATAGGGCTCACAGGAGGAGAAGTGGGTTGCAAAGAGGCATCTCTCGGCTGGTAGGTACCACTTCTGGTCAGCCTCACAGCTGCTGCCCTCGGCATCCATCACCTGTGCGTTTGGGTCTGATGGTGGTTTACTGTCACCAGCTCACCTTGGTGACAAGGCTGCATCCAATGTCGGCGGCCTTTTGACAACATTTGTGTTGCTGATCAGTAATATGGGACATGGATGTCTGATTCCTGCCTTCACAACTAATAACGCTAATGAGATGAGAATGCAGCTGGGACAGCATGCCCAGCTGCCACTGTCACAAACCCACACCCACTGTCAATCGTGATAAAGCTGGCTCACTTGAATCTGATAAATGGCATTTTTACAGTCGCTGGCATGAAATTTAAAAATTGTTGAGACAATGTAAAGTTATTTTGGAGGTCCTCTTAGCGATGCTAAGATATTAATATTGCCTGTCAATGTCCAATATCTGTTTTTTGTCGTGCACCCTCTGCCTGTTCATATCCCCATGCTACCTTTTTACTTGCATTAAGATCGTAAAGACTTGGGAAAGTACGGCCCTTTTTTTCCAGTGTTGGTTCAATACCTAGCAGAGCAAAGTTCTGTTTCATGAGTAGGGTTCCTAAGTGCAATACTTATACAAAAAATAATAAATAAAATGTTGCTTTCCTTAAAAATAAGGAATGCTACTTTCAGCCTCTGTCATGAATACTCAGTCTGGAAAGAATTTCAGAATTTTTCATTGGAAAAATGTGAAGGTGCTAAATAACGGAGTCATACTAGTCTTTCCGTCTGTGCGGTAATCTCCATCTACAAATATTTCATAAATATTAAAGTATATATTTTAGCAGTAGTGTGGAGCTGTGCATCTAGAGAGACGTCTGATGGCAATGCAGTACCCTCAAGCTTCAAATGTGGAATCAAGAGGCTCAAGTGAAAATGCCAACGCAGAAACATTTTTCTGCAGTTGTTTAGAACAAATGATTTAAATTTCCCCATTTTATCAGAATCCAGCTTGGTGATTTTCCGTGGCATCCCTTGTCTTGTAAATAACTGGTTGGAGAAGACTGCTAGGTTTTAATTAGTTGCAAAGGTTTGATATAGTTATTATCATCTGCATGTAAATGGCTCATTCACTGTCTCCTCGTGGAACCGAGCAAAACATTTAGGCTTAGAAAAGAGACCACTGCAAAGCCAAAGGATCAGGTGTAGATCCAGAGTCACCATGGCTGACAGAGATGCCAGCTTCTTTGCAGCCAGGGGAACGTGACCCCTACTCAGCTCTGTTTCACGGGCAACAGGACAGCAGGGTGCTGAATAGCCGAGGAGGAGCAGAGGGTGATCGTAGTTGGTAAGTCATTATCTGTGTGGGATGGGGCCGCCTGTGTGCTGTAGTGGATGTCAAACCCTGCCTGGAAACCCTCAGGCTAATGGCAGGAACTGAGTAATTTGTGACTGAGTTTAAATAAGCATAAACTGTCTTTGGTCAGAGCTTGTAGTTTAAGAGATTTGGTTTTGAGATTTAGAGGAGTTGCAAAAAAAAGTTTTCTTTAATAATGAAGTTATTTAAGCTTTCTTGAACTCCTTTAGAACAGCTTCCTGCATCAAAGTTCGTTAACTTCCATTAGCACTTTCCTGGTCTTGTAGCTAAGCACACTTGGCTGTAAAACTGCACATTCGGCTAACATTTGTTAATCCCTACTTGTATGCTGTCCAGCACAGGTGTCTAAGAAAAAGTGATGGGAAGAAACTTGGCTCTCCAAGCTAAAACTTTGATCAGAAAGTAATTACAGCCCCTACCATAAATAATCCTTGTTTCATCACTGTGGCTTTTCGGTCTGTTTGTTTGTGTCCCAAGGCATGTCTGTGCTGGTCGGACACCGCAGCCGCGCCAGCGACATGATACCCACGGCAGATGTACTGCTGTGCCTCGTAGCGATGCAGGTGTCCTGCAGAGAGACCTCTACCAGTATCTCAGGGAAACATTTTATTAGGAATATGAAAGCAGGATGTAGAGGAGTCAGCTACAGCTAAGGCAGCTAATGGAAGGAGCAAATGGAAATAGCCAAGGGTCCATGTGAAATGCAAAGCAGCAGGAAACTATGGCTGTCTCCAGTGTAATAATGTAAGCAATTTAATGTTAAGTCCATATTACCATTTTTCCAAAGTGTCAGGTAGAAATGAGGCTGTTTTCTTTTGCCCTAGTCTGCTGTGGATATACAAGAAGGTAGAGGCAAGTGCATCCAAAATATGACAGGTTTTTTTAATACAGTAGGATATTTCTGAAAACGAACAAAACCAAACACCCTTCCTATTTAATTACAAATAGGATTATGCTACCAAGCAAGGCATACGAATACTTCATTTTTAAATAAATCGTGGGTAGTGTTTGTGTGGTTATAACAAAAAACCTTACAGCTGTATTGAGCGTGAGGCGCCTGTCTCTGGCTTTCTCAGTGCTGTCGCCTCCCAGCCTAATCCCAGTTAAATAAACAAAATTATCAGCAGTTGCCACTGGGGAGTTCAGACACTCTGTTCCACTCTTGGGGTGTTAATGAGCCATCTGCAGGGAGGTTCCTGCAAAATGGATGGCACACTAACACTCTGATACACAAATACGCGCACATGGGAGCAAAATAGTTATTTGTATGTCAGTGCTAAAAGAACTTTTTCTGGGGGCCAAAGGTTTGCTTAATGCATTTTTCAACCTCTGATGATTCACTGGAATCAAGTGGAGTGCATTCCAGGCAAAGACTGCTGTGTCTTAAGATTGATATGCAGCTACACCTGATTTAGCAAGGTTTTTCTGGCTATCAACTGTACGGTGGATACATCCTTCCCAAGGAGAAGCATTTCTACCACTACAATGTTGAATGGGCAAAATTGCTGAAGCCCATCCCTGATAGGGCTGATCTGCACTAGCGGTGCATATAGACAGAATGAGGGGCTGTTTTCTGGATGTGGGTGGCCTTTTGTATTGTTATTAGTGTTGTAAGTGTCCAATGTCCTTCACATGTTGTCTTTTGGTGATAAAAATCAGGTCTTAATTCCTCTTGAGGAGATCAGTCTGCTGAGAAATCCCGTACGTGGACCTATGTCATTCCTGTCCTACAGAAATCATTATTCGGGATGTGTAAGAAAGTAGGTGAATGACACGTTTCCAGAACTTACCTACTCTTGACTATGAACTTGAGTTCACACCTCCGAAATGTAGATTGAATTATTAACTAGCCTAAAATTTCAAGGATCTAAATGAAATACTGACAGTTCACCAGTACTCTGGGATTGTGGCATGTCCTAGAACGACAGTGTGCAGAAAGGGCTGATTCAGTGCTGATCCTATGCAAAGGTTCAGTGTAGCTCTATTTTTAGTTAGTAGAATGATCTTGATTGATCAGCCAAACAAGGCAGAAAAAACCCGAGTGTGTAGTTGTAAATTACAGCAATGTACTAAAATGCAGGTTCACTCTTAAAGGCGGATTCCATGTGGTTTAGGTTTGTGAGCTTCTGAGTTACTGTTTAACTTGGGGAGTTTGGATAAAAACCCAATTACCTTACTTTGGAGAAGAAATATCCTTGGCTGTGAGTTCTTGGCTGCGGTATTTCTCAGTATCCAGTTTCTTTGTTGTTTTTTGGAATGAGAATGAACTTGCAAATGTGCAATTTAGGAACATGCCTAGATGGTAGCTGATATTTTTCTACTCTGTTGTGCACTGCCTCTGCATCTGGGTTCATTCCCGTGAAGGGAGACCAGATTCCAGATACTAGACTTCCAGTGATGGTTAATCACTGTAACACCCGTTAAAAGAACACATTTTTTCCTCATTTTTACAGGAGGAATCCTAAAACAATTGTCATTAGAACTTGCAAATACTAACATCTTAGTCTGGGTTGTTTGGATTCTGCCGTATCTGTGATAGTCAGTACCTGCGATAAAGAGCGTATGTGATGTGCAGACAGGAAGGTGAGCTGCTGATTCAAGCTGTGAATCTGGAAAGGTTTGGACATATGTAGGGGCTTAGGGTCAGAATTTTTTCCTTTTCTTGCAAGAAAGTTATATCCAGTCCTGGTCCTGGGACAGCATGGAACATTATAGTTAATCTCAGCTGGTAAATAATTGAAGTTTTTTAAAAATAGGTCAGAGGAAATGAGACCTTTCTGTTGTGTCCAAATACAGAAAAAAAGCATTACCAGCTCAGTGATTTTTTTTTTTTTTTTTTT
>Ga0181612_173532_pt1 | contig 30549 bp, 19 predicted proteins | sample HoacroProtozoa21_FD_119630 | JGI IMG/M metagenome (GOLD analysis project Ga0181612, IMG submission 119630) | Hoatzin crop microbial communities from Cojedes, Venezuel. Combined Assembly of Gp0051906, Gp0051904, Gp0051908 | reverse complement strand
CGAACCCGGAGCAGACCAGAACCGAGGACGACTCTCAGAATGCGTTATTTCAACGCTCTCGACTCCCAGGGCCATTTATTTTCTGCTGCTTAACCGTGAGCAAGCTCCGTTCTCTGGCGTTTCACGGAAGCCCGCACGCACTCGCTCTCTGCAAGGAAAATTATTCCAATACAATAATTTACGAAGCAAAAAGCAAGCAGTTCAGCGTTCTACTTGCAGGCGGGTGGTACAGCGCATGCAACTTTCCATACCACACCTTCTCCTCAGTGCTAAGAAAACAGTTTTATTAATACCAGTTCTAAGTTTTGTTTCCGACACTGGTTTCACCAGTGCGCTCACCGTTCCCTTCCTTTCCCTGCTTGACGCCGACGGCAAGGTAAGGGACTTATAGAGGCAGGAGATAAACCCTGGGAAACGCTGCCCTGAATTACGGAGCTACACCCATATCGATGCCGAGCTGCAGTGAATTCAGCGGTATGCTGCCAATCACGCAGAAGTGCTAATATATGCCAAAAATCCTCAGCGCACAACTCCTAAACTGGTATAATAGGGGGACAGGCAATGGCAGGTGGTGTTACAGAATCGTCACACAGAGAAGGAGCGAGGTTCGCTAATACAAAATGCCCGTCCTTCGTGCTGACAGGTGACGAGGGGTCAAGCTGCTAATGAAGGTCTGCTCCATGGCGGCTGGAGGCTCAGAAGGTGGCTGCTTGGAAACCTCTTTCTTTCTCCAAGATGGTACACGGGCTGCTGCGTTTCAGGTTACCGTGTGCACCCGCTCTTCCAAATCCTCTGCGCAGCTCCTAAACCACTGACAAAAACGAGGAAAGATGCCCTGAAAACCAGCCTTTCGATTATTCATGAAACCTCTAAGTAAACGGGAAACTGTGCCTCCACGTCAAGCCGCAGTGCATAGAAAGCAGGGTGCCACAGCACAAGCTCATGCTACAGGAGATCTCCATCTCCAGCAGACTCCCTTCGGCTACCCTCTGCAAGACGTATGTTTGTCAAAATTAATTTGGAATACACAAGACGCACTGGTTTGTCTCCCTGCTTTACAGTGGCCCTTCACGCAGGTACACGCTGCAGCACGGCAATAGCTTCCCTCCCTCTCTGCAGTGCCATGTCACCCACGACCTGCCAAAGCGTGCCCGTCTCGTGGTGTGATGCCCGCGTGCGAGCAGGCAGCGGCCAGAGGCAGAGCCCCGCCGGCAGACCAGCCCCGGGCAGCTCCCGCCCCATTCCATCCCATCCCATCCCATCCCACCCCACCCCGGGGCGCAGTGCATCGGACAAGGGCAAGGCCCAAATACAGCCCTCCTTGGTGACATGCAGGTTTTTGGAGCAAAGCTCCAGAAAGCACTTCCATGTAGCTCTACGTGGTTTGGTAACGTCTCCGTTTTCCCAGCCTGATATTCTGCTGCCTACTGTGGGGGCAGAGGGAAGGCCATAAGGAGGGCAGCTGCAAAAATCTGCATGTTTCCCTCTGAAGTGAGTGGATGCTAAATATACTCGGAGAGAGAGTTAGTCTAAAACAGCAAATTAAAAGGCCTAAATAAGAAATTCCAAACAAAAGAAAAACCTTTGAATGGTAATGAATAAGTAAATAGAAAATTACTGGGCACAAAGTGGAAAATAAGACAATTTTATGGGCTATTTCCTTACTATGCCAGTAAGAAGTCAAATAAATTAAAAAAAATAGTCTTCAACACAAAAAGATGTGTCTAGTTTTAAAATATTTGCCTGCCACAATTGTTGCCATTTATCAAAAAACAAACCAGTAAACAAAATACTGTGACACGGAAAGAGAACACTTCTGCCCAGACAAAAGAACCAACTTGGCCTAAGTACCATCCCATACTTAAAAAATAGACAAACAAAAACCCGAACCAGCCACCCACCCACAACCCAAAGTCACTCCCCCCAAACCGAGTTACTTGGCTTTGTCTACTTAAAAGCAAGCAGCCGACCCACCGGCCTTCCTGGGAGCGTTTCCCTCTCTAGTCAGTGGAAAGGGCTTTAAATGTAGTATTCCAGTTGGGACTCTTTCCATATATTTATATACATGGACATCTCGTGTATGTTCTCTTTCGCAGCAGGGAGGGTTCATATAACCTAGAACAGCCTCTGTCACTTTAATTTTTATTCTCAGAATAGTGCTATTTATGACACCGCTTGTAAGAGTTGTGTGATTCAGTTATCGGCACAACTGAATTAATTTCCTTAGGGTCAATTGTCTTCTGTGGATATTAGGGTTTAAAGAATATTGAAAGGGAGCTGGCAGGGGAATTTTCAGCATTTTGGTTTTCGTACATCCTCAGAATTCAGCGCTGCTACTTTTTTTTTTATATAAATCTCAATGAGAGTATCTGGTAATCAACAGGAGCCAAATTTCATGAGAGAATTTTTGCTGTCCTTGCAGTTTTACAGTGGGTAGAAATCAACCTTTACCAACACTTTTCTTACACTGTTAATTCCCGCAGTCCTTTCTCAAAAAAGGCCTTCCAGAACTGAAGACAGGTTTGTAAATGTATTTTTATTATGTTGCAACAATCAAAATATATATGTACTACTGATTTTCCCCAAAAAATATTAAATGAAAATGTAATACATTTTTTCCCACATTGTGTTCTTGAATGCTGTGGAATCTGTAAAGACCCTGACATAAAGAAACCGAAGCAACTGCACAATTAGAGACTGAAAGGTGTTAACAGTGCTGCACTTACATTACAAACGAAGTCAGATGTCTCTGTTTAACCAAATATAGCCTCAACAGTCTCTGTTTTGTGAGTATTAGAAACAATAAACAAATATACACAGAAAGCATCACAAACAGTAAATTGGTTATTTAAATACAACTGTATCCAACATAGCAGCTAAACACTGGACAATGTTTGAGGTCATCAGCACATCCACATGCTCTTCTAAATGACGTTTGGGGTCCTGAAATACAAAGCATGCCATGAGAGAAACGACTGAAACATATCTCTGAAGGATTTCATTTACTTCAGGTCTATTTCAGATGACTGTCAGTTAAGGAACACATGCCAGCAATGCTCCTAAATTTTCCATTCTAACAAGACCTAGCAAACGACCGAATTTCCATGAGTAAGATTTTATTAGTCCATACTATCAATCAGAGAAGTTGAGGATAGGTTTAGGAAGTTAATTTCTATCCAGCATCTGAAGAGTAACCATGACAGCTGTGAGTTCTAAGGCCAACACACAATATGTGGAATTTACTATGTGTCTCACTGAGGCCAATATTTTAATCTTGGTTCTGGTACACTGCAATTTGTTTTCAGATCTCTGTACAAATGTGTGTTCTAATCCTGTAAAGACTCAAACATGATCTAACACAGTCTTTGAATAGTTGTGTTGACTGCAAGAAAATTAGCATATTTATACCCATAAAAAAATAAAGAAAAAATGCACAACGCTATGTTCAAATGTTCTGAAAAACTGAATGTTAAGCCTGAGCAGTGTTCTGAAAATACACATCCCCACACACTATTACTCAATTGATGTGGGCATTTGTGGGCATCTGCATAGAACAATAAAATTATTTCTAGTTGAAAATCACACTCGTGCACTTCTTCAGTTTAAGAATTGAGATTAAGCAATTAATCTCCAAATACTGCAAAATTATCAGGCACATTTAAAGAACATCTCTAAGCTTTATTGTAGTATTATTGTAGCATTCCTGTGTGTAAAGACATTAGAATATGGAAGACAATAATGTGTGGGAATGTTAACTTTTTTAAAAAAGAATTATTGTCAAAATCTAATGAACCAATGTAAGTTTACATAAAAGTGTACTAGAAAACCTGTCTCAGCTGTCCTTCTTAAATAACTAATTTTCAAAGATCACACAGTTCTCCAATATTCTCTGCCCTCCTAGCAAATTATGCACCCTAATAACATAATAGCCCTCTTGTGAGCAGCTGTTTGCTTACAAAGCTTTTTATATAAGTTTCACGAAAAAACACACATGGAAATTACTTAACCATTTTGTAATCTAAAGTTAATAACTTTATCAGGAAAAAAATTATTTTTTAAGAACTGTATAGAATCATAGAATAGGTGAAAAAAGATCTTTTCATATATGTGTAACGATTTAAACAACTAGTGAAGCTCAAGTTCTGCTTGAGATGACATCATAACCCTTAAAATACAACCCTTCTTACATGTTTTGTTTTATATATTTATGTATGTGTAGGTGTGCATAAACTCTATTGTTCTGAATGCTACAGAAATACATGAGTGACTGAACAATAGTGCAGATGTGTTATGACATAGCTGCTAGAAGCTGACACACAAGAGCAATCCAGAATCCTTTAAATTCTTCTACTGCTACTAGCAATAAAATAAATACTGGTTCTTTAAAGACAGACTGGATATTTTCAAAGCTATGTCTTGTTTCCGTTGCCCTTCTTGAATTTGAACACAACTTCTTACAAAATTGTTTCGCTCTCGTCTTGCTCACCAAAGCATGTTTCCTCCACCTTTATGTCAAAATCAGATGTAGAAACAGTTTTCTGTTGAGTCTTTCTATAAAGACATTATATTCTGACATTGCAAAGGGGCTGCACGAATTGAGTGGGTGTTTTCAGTTTCAGCTACGGTCCTAAACTGTTTTCCTTCAACAGCAATACAAAGCAATGCAGCTTACTTGCATACGTGTGTACCGGAGCAAAGCACTGACAGCGCGTTCACGAGCTGAGGATAAGGGTGAGCTGGCTCTTTAGCCGTGATAATGTATAAACAACACCCCCATCTTTTTTCAATTATTACTATTTTTCAAAAGTCTCCACAGTTTTGGCCTCTCTGACACAGACCTGGATATCTCTGCGCCTCTTCTTAGAAAGAAGTTGAAAAACAAAAACAAAAGAGAAGAAGAAAAAGCTACCAGATCTCCACACTGCTCCTCAGCATGTAATACAAACGCATGTAGAACACGACTGGCAGATATTCTGCCGATTACCTATAGTCAAAAGCCTTGTTCCTTATGCAACAAACTTCAATAAAAATAAATTAATTATTTGGAGTGTTGAGAATATCTTGCATGTAGAACTAAAATCACCTACGCATATGTACAAAAATTAATATTTAGAATGAACGAAGCGTATCATTCCACATCACTAATTCATCACACCTCACCTGCTTGCCAACATTTTTTATTGCCAGCTGTTCAGGTGTCATCTTATCTTCTTCTTCAACAGCCTGTGAAAGAAACACAGAAAAAGGTCAGTGTTTCAGATTTCATTTACTTCTTCCCCAAGCCACAAGATACTCAATGTGTAATTGTCTCTCTCAGAGGAAAAAAAAAAGGGGTGGGGGGAAGGGGGGAAAAAAAAAAAAAATCAAACAGCAACACATTTCAGAAAGTCAAAAGGAAAGGTACTGAAAGGTACTTCAGCTTTTCAGCAGACGTCTTTTTAATTACTGAATGTTAGTGCAAAAGATCAAGGCAAATACTCATGAATGGTTTTATTGTCAGATACTCACAAACTGGTTTTAAGCAAAATATCTTAAATGAGCAGTTGCAATAGTTAAAGATAGTTAAATTAGTAAAGCAGAATCAAAAAGAACATTACATACATTGTTGCAACTACTGGAAGTTTGATCTCAAATTTTTATACTGTTCAAGTCACTTATCTTCATACATTTTTTTTTAATGTTCTGTTGCCTTCAAACACAGTGTCTTTATAAAGTAAATCCACTAACTTAACTAGTGAATGTAATATTGAATTTGGTTTTTACGACCTTAAGAAGTTAAAAAAATAGCACTCGTCAAAAATGACTGACATGCTTACTACTCAGAGTGCTTGCTGAGATCTAGTATTTATAAAAAACATTTCTAAGCGTAAGTGCCAGTATTAAAACAGTACAAATAACTGTGATACCTCTTTCTTACAACACCAAAATAATATAGAAGTGATACATATTTGATTAATAAGCAACACAGTCTCCACAAGGCTGTTAAAGCCCCACTTGTGCCTAATTTAACCAAATCCCAAGAAACTCTTTGCTGAAAACAGATTATACAAATCAAATAACCACCAAGGTCCAAAAGAGTTCCTGCAACAACTGTTTTGTTCTTATAGTCTAGTCTTTTACAAGTCATTCTGAACAAAGCTCGTGATAGTCAGCTTCTTACTTCTGAAATGAAGTAATAAATTTCTTCCCTTCATAAACATAGCTAAAGTTCTACTGTCATTACAGGATACAAATACCTTGTTATAGTTCTTAGCTAATTCTAACATCTCCTTCACTACTGTTTCATTGAGTTTGCAATGTTCACTGTAGTCCTGAAGCGTCAAACCTTCCATCCAACTCTTCTTATGCAAATTTAGCAACATCTGCAAAAAAAACCCTCTTTAGAGCATTTATCATAAAATATATTCATAATACTGTGAAGCTCTCTGACAGAAAAACAATTTACAATAGTAAGAATGTAATAAAAAAATTATTGCTCTTACAACGTCTGAATACAGGCAATACGATCTAGAGCAGACAACAGATTTTTGCGTAAGTTTTTACATGATCAAACTGCTTGAACCCGAAATGTGACAACAAGGCATGGAAACCAGGGTCACATTTACTTTGCAGGAACGCTTAGGTTTTTGTTTTGTAATTTTTAATTTTTGCTGTAGGTTGAGAATGCACAATTGCACAGCGCAGGAGCTAACAGAAAGGTGAATATTTTAGCTGCAAATAAGGAATGGTTGAAGCTTCTGGCCTCTGACAAGCTGAAAAATATTTTAATGCTTGGATTAAATTTATGAAGTAGTTACTTAGGCTTCACTGATTTTCCTGAACTGTATGCAAGCAGCTGCCACAGTTGTGATGAAGTGAACTTCAAAAGCAATTAGAACATGACTTTTGTGTGTTTGTCCTCCTACAAAGTAAACAGCCCTAAAACCAACATGATAAAGTGATGCAGAGTTTCAATGGTGATAAACATGGGGACTATTAGAAACACCTGAAATGTTTTACTTGACACTCTGATGTTGTTCTTGAAAAAGTGAAGGAATAGCTACAAAGGCAAATTCCTGATTTTCATCAATAGAGAAACCATATTTTGTGGATGTTCTGCACACTCGAGGACTGTAGAGAGGACCCTTTCAGCAAACAGTTTCAGCCTGCCTTCTATTTGTGAACACTTACTAAAGACACCTTTGAGAAGCCGTAAGCCCTGTAATTACTGTCACCTGAATAAAAGCGCTTGTTTCATCCCATGTACAGCTTCCAAAGAAACCTGGCTTTGGTACATATGAACTGAGTTGAAAGTTTGTGTCATCGTTTGTATTATCAAGATCTTCATTACTGACAGAAGGAGTTGTAGGTAAACTGCATATGGACAGTGTAGCTAGGCTATGTGGATTTTAAAATTATGGTTTGGTGTGATGGGCTCCTCACGAAGCATGTACTCTTCTTATTACTGATGGAGATAACAGATCACCACCACCACGAGGAGGGGTGAGATATGTATGAACCTGCCTCATGAAAGATGTGTGGAGATAGCTGTTGCCTCGTAAGATTAAAGTTTCCCTAACTCGGTCAAGATTATTTTTCCTACTTGCAAAGGTAATAACTTACATATGTACAGCCATTAAAGAAAATACACACTTCAAATTTCAGAAAAGACTGGACTGGCCACACTGCTGTATCTGATCGGAAACAATAACCTTCGGAAGCTTCACAGACATTTCCTGAGAGCGCTCATTTTGTTGAATCAGTTATTCATTTTGGTAACAGTGAGGTCTTAAAAGTCTGATACCATCCTAAAAAGGCTTGTGCATTGCACAAATTCTTTTCAACTCCCTGATTTGCATGCATATTCTTCCATTATTCAAAACTGGATTTTTTTTTTTTTACTTCTAGCCCTCTAAAAGTCAAAATTACGTGAGAAAACTATTCTGACCATTTCATCACAAACTCCAACCCCGAGATCAACTTATAACCCTAACAAGGCCAGGAACATACTTAGGCATAACTGAAGACAGAACCTGGCTTTTCAATAATTAACTTCTGTAGACAAACAAACTTTTCTCTGTGTATTTTCCTGGTTGAGACTGTCAAGCTAGATTTTACTTGTAACTGAGGCAGTCTGACACAAAAGTAACTACTTGTCAGTAACTGAAGAATATTTTGTGTGTCAGTGCAGGACACTGCTACCTCCTGATATCCCGTCCAGTCTTGGGGAGCTCCAATCGCACCAACTGGAAGCACATCCTATCAAAGTGATTACAGCAAATAAAAACCTGAGATTCCTTGATTATACAATTCCATTTTGGAAAATATGGTCTTCTAGCTTCAGGAATTCCAGCCCGTGAAAACCTAAGGCAGCTAGTATGTCTTTCAGCTTCATCACTGAAAGTTTGAAACTTTGCGCAAACTTGTTAAGTGCAGAGAACAGCATGAAGACTTTCCATAAAGCATGTGGACAAAAAAGTTGTCAAATTATTTATATGAATATTAGAATAGTGTTTTGGAAGGTTTCATCATCACGACTACACATCTAAGTGCTTTCTGGAAGAGAAGCCACCTACTCCAGGAGAGTTAAAACAACTACTGAAACTATCAGCAGTTGAAATCAGAATATTGCCACAAATCTTAAATAGTTTGCATAGTGTTCTTTGTCCTCTGAATAAAAGCTAAAACAGTTACCTTCTGTTCTAGTTCATTCTTCCTGTAGTTGATGGTAATAGAATAGTAATGTCTGTTTAGTCCATGAATTAGTGCCTGTAAAATTCAGGGAAAAGTTTGCATTAAAGTTACCCACCACTGAAACAAAGAAATATTAGAAGGGAAGAGTTCATTTAAATTCAGCCATCTTCAAACATCACTTGAAAGAAAAGCCACAAAGAAACAAATACACAGAGACTATGAGTAGGTATCAAGTAAATATACCTGTGCCTATTTCTCTTTCAGTGTTCGTTAACTGACAGTTATACTTGCCATTTCTAAACCACGGATTTTTTCACACAGTAACAACTATCACAAGAAAAAGTGGTAACTATCTGTAAGCATTTGACCGATACATATGCACAAACATATTTCTCTCAAATCCTTCCTCTATCAATAAATTTGGTTATCACTTCTATTAAAATATAAGGCACTCTCTGTTACAATCAAAAATAATGTTGGCTATCTATTTATTTTTGACCACTGCCAACGTTCCCAAGTTCATTCTCTAAGATACAATACAAAGCTGAAGCAGTGATTAAACACATCAGGTATTAGTTAGACTATGTGCATCAAATCAACATTGGATATTAAAGCTAATTTTCTTATTCAACCCTAAATGAAAAAAAGCCTTTCTCATTATAATTATACCCTTTGCAAATTTGTCCTTGAACTTGTACATAACAATCTGATCAACTGAGATTAGGTTAAGTGACACCTATATGCACGTATCTTCTACTTTGCTCATGTGCACTACATGAGGGTTGGTTTTTTTTTTTTTACATTTATGACTTAAGGGTTAGTTGGATTAATATTTGGGCGGTTTAAGAAAATTCTGTAAGTCCTCATCACAACTAAAATTATCTATTTTTCAAGCAAAATTTTACATACAAAGTATACATTTACAAATGAGATAAAATCATACATAAAATATGCAGAATTAGTGGTAAATATTTCTTATATTTCAATCATTCCACCTATTTATGTTTAAATATATTCTTTAGAGCTATACAGAATGAATGTGTATTTGCATCTTACGCAACTTAATATTGCGACATTCCAAAATTATCAGTATGAAAGCTGAAAATGTTCTCATCCCTACATTTTAAACAGATTTCTTTTGCAAACACATCTACAAAGACACAAACCTACTTGAATGGTTACATTTATGCGAACCAGCAGTTACAGATAACCATTACGTGTGCCAGTTATTATAGTTAAAACTGTAAAATACGGGGTTTATTATCAATATAGTAATTTATGGCTGAAACTATCAGCAGCAAGCAGATTTCACTGCCATTATCTTATCCTACTCAAAATGACTGCATATGAGATTTTGGGGTTTGTGTTTAAACTCCATTGTAGACAATTAGGGAGCTTGCTAAAGCTCCTAAAAATTGACAAACATCTTTGCCTTCCCCCTCTATCCTCTCCCTTTCCTCTCCCCTTCCGAAATCACTTGTAAAGACTTGACAAACGTAAAAGGTAAACAAATGTTCCACTTCCAACCTGAACAGTAAGTAGTTGTAGTGTGTTCTTTGTGTATTTTGTTTCAAATGGAAACCATCATTCCAACAAGCCTTACAAATCAGATGCACAAAGAGTAAGTAAAAAAGCTGTTGATAACGGAACTCAAGAACCACCATGAAAAAAGGAATGAAGTCAAGCACATATTCTTATTCCCGAGATTTTAAAGAATGTCTTCAAATCACTGCTTCTAGCCCAGCTGAAAACAATATTAAGTTCGCTGCTGACCTCAACTGAGTCAGAATTTTATTCACAACCTTAGAATAAAAGCAAAACAACACTGCAAGAGCCTTTGCAGTTTTAAGAACAGAGTATCATTTTAAACTATGATTTTTAGCTTAGCAGTGACATTTGCAACAGCTCACTGTCAACTTGCAAAAACAACACCACAAACAAAAAATACCCACTCTAACAACAGAAACCCAAAACTCCCATGGCCAAAATACGCCATACTGTAGTGACAGCAATCTTAAAATAACGAAGTTGAACAATACTACAGGGTTTTACAAGGGAGGTAATTACACACGGTCCAGAAAAGCCCAGTTAGAAAAGCCCTGAAACACGCAAGCATGGGCTTGCCTATACCCAATCAAGCGCATTTGCTGCCTATTTCATGCTCATTATAGTTCGCAGTTTTCACCAATTCAAAAATCAGAAGTAAAACACAACAACCTCCTGAAGCATACACTCTTTAATTGTCTGTTTCTTTTGGCTAACGTTTTTATAATTAGTAAAGGGTTTCAATGCATTAGTAATAAAAAAACAACTGATCTTTTGAAAGAGGGGTATGGCAATCTAGCAGCTCCCGAAGGACGGTTCTCTTACAGCACAAGTTTAGCCCTTATTTCAGTTCTACTATGGACTAATGTGCAGTCTTTTTATTGGATGTTTACTTTCACTGTTCAAGCAACGGATCAAAAGAGCAGGAATTAGGCTTCAAGGTTGAAATACACGTGACTTTTAGAATGCATGCTAAGGGAAAAAAGTTTTCTGGAGAGAAAAAAGGAAAAAAACATCGAGGCAGAAGAGTAACACAGATAAAAGCATTAATCACTCCAGAGGATACTTGTTTCAGGACAGAAGTTATTTCTCAAAAAAAAGGTTTGCTTCGTTGAAGACAAACATTTTTGTCTTACTGGTGAAAGTCAACTTCAGAAATCAAACTTTCAATATTTAAGTTTTCCAAATGCTTGCAAAGAAATATAAGACAACATACTCAAAATAAACATTAAAAGCCGATCAAACATACTGTCTATCCATTGAATCTCCTACTCCACCATTTTTTCAGCAAATTACTGCATTATATACAAACCAGAAATTAAATTAAGACATAATACAAGGTTAAATCTAGATTACATATTAAGCAAGGACCTACGTAAGCATACAGTAGAAAGACAAGATTATTAATGAAGACGGAACTTTCTCCATAATTTGTTCAGAATAACGTATCTTTAGGAAAGCTGAGATGTTAATAAGCAGCAGTTTTTAAACTGCAGTATTGAAAACGGTACCTATCTTGCATCACACGGTACGACAGCAATTGTCACTTTAAAGTTTGCATTTCCACAAGTCTGTACTTTCACCTTTGCAGTACATACTTATACATGTAGTCACACTTCAGAAGCTAATCTAGGCCTCAATTTTAAACCCTTCACATATATAACTCCACTGATAAATCACATCAATTATAAATGCATGCAGAAAAATGCTATAGAGAGAACAATAAACAATGCGTAGCTTACTGTTTTTAGGTACCTTTCCCCAAAACTGCTGAATAAATCTTGCAATTTACAGGACTATCAACACTGGGTTTACCTGGATAGATGGCTTGTTTAAGTGACCCAGATTTGAAGTTGTTTGTCTTGGTTCATGTCCCAAGACCATCATATTAGCATTGATCAATCTGAAGGCATCAATAACAACCTGTAAAAACAAGAGTCAAGTCAATTCTTTTTAGAAAATGCAACTAATAGTGCCAAGCAACAGTGGACAAGGCACAATCAACTCTCATCAGTTTTTGGCCTTTATCCAGAAAATCATTTAATTATAATATTAATAAAAAAGAGCCTCCTGCTGGCTATGCTATCAGCACACTACACTACCTTGTATTGTAAGGTGACACCAATTACTACCTTTTCTATGGAGCTGTTTTATACACACGATATCACCATATAACATTGAATTTTTATGTACGCTTACTCTAAGCTTCAAAGGTACGCATATGTTTGTCACCTAAATCTTATCCAATCAAAGTGAATGACAGAGAGAGACTAAAACTGAAAGTGAGCACAAGCTAAGGGACCGAGCCTAAAGCCCAGTCCTGTCACATCAATTATACTACCACAATACTTGAAATGACAACAAAATTATAGCCAGCAAGGAACTTGCCCCATGTATTCCCTTCTAGTCAGATGCTTTTTGCTTCTTGTGACTACGAAAGGGTCTATAAACTGTCTGATGGATTAAAAAGTCCTTGTCAGTGTCATGCTCAGGAGTAAAAAACAGAGTAAAAGAAAACCAAGGTCATTTATATTTAAAGGTACACGGTAGGTAGTATTCAGTGCTGTTTCACTGCAAATAAAGTAAAACCGTCACTGATTTTTATTTTGACCTGTGCTGAATTTGTCTATGAAAATCTTTGGAAATCGGATTTCATGGCCCTATATAAGAAAACCCACATGCCTACCCAACATCTGCGTGAGGTGAAACAGAACTGAGAACATACCAGCTATACACCAAAACCCAGCCTTACTGGGTACTTGCCACTACGGATTCATAACTGCAAGATAAGGCCTCCCATTTAGGCCCCAGTCTTCTAACCGGACCAGCGCATGCACAGCCTCATACACTCACAGAAACAGCACCAGGCATACTTCGCAGGCATCTTGTCTGCGTATGTTTGAAGAGTTATTCTGGTTCATTAAACTAAATAATTTAAATCTCCTTTTAACAGCTTTTCTATAATTTTTATCCTCATCCTCTCCATCCTATGTGTTGGACAACAACAGATACATTTATATGGCTGGTTTGGTATTTTGAGCAATGATACCGGTACCAAATCTTTTGTGTCGAACAAACTCTGTCACTGAAAGCCTACAGGGAAAGCAACATCGAGTTTCCCACATTGTTCTAGCATTTTCCCCTCCATTTACACAAATATTAGTAACTAGATACACACAAAATTTACTAGGAGTACAATACAAATATTGAGGTCATTCATGTGGAAATAAAATTAATTGGCAAGTATTTATTAAAAAAAATCTCAAACTGTAAACTGAAAAAGCCTAATAACTTATCACCTGTTGTATTTACTTTTGAGACCCAACTATTTCAGTGACCCAGTGCCACTAAGGGCTATTGCCTAGACTCTCAGCTGACTGCCCAGAGCCATCTGCATACGTCTTGTCTTAAAACTGCATGCAGAAAATGTACCAAAAAAAAAAAATCTTCTTATTAAAAATACTAGGTTGTGGCCCAATTAAAGTGAGTTAACAGTGACAATCTTTTCTGAACAACAATAAAACCAAAACACAATTCAGATTCAATATACAGCAGAAGCATGCCATCTGATACTAATGCTACAAAAAAAGAATTCCATTTAAAATACTTAATTCTCAAAAAGATCTGAAACAGTTTCTAGATATCTATACAGTCTTTGTGGTAACATACAAAATAATTGTATTTTTCCCCTTTTTTATCACTATCAGATTTTTCTCTCTCTCAAAATACTTGTGACAAGCTTTTGTATATCTGTGTTCCTTTTTAACTAGATGCTCTAATTTACGAACACCTGGAAATGCCCAACCATAACAAACAGGCAGTATAAACTAAAAAGCCAAGCAACGCAAACAAATTCCACACCACAATGCAAACAAATTCCACACCACGGGTTCTCCAGAGACTAGCTAGCTAAAGGGAAAAAAATCCCCAAACAAGTAAAAAATTACCCTGAGGAGCAAGAAACATGAACTTCGCTGTACACTATAATCACATGGAGCTGCTTTATAACTTACTAACGGCCGTGCTTCTAGATCTGAGTTCAAGTGAGATTTTCCCACATCAACTTCACTAGACGACGTTGCGCTTACCCAAGAATGAATGGCACTGTCCAGCATGTATTTGTTTTGGGACTTGAGTCACGTAAAATAAAAACAAAACCCAAAATAAAAAACTGATTAAACTTGGCTTTGATAACAAATTCAACATTCCAGCTGGTGTTCTCAACGTTGTTTAGATAAATTTCACGCTAAAATATGAGAACTAGCTGCTATAATATTTCTGAGTGATACTGAGTGTTACTCTAGCATCTTAATTCTGACCAGAAATAATTTTCATCATGTTTCAGGTACTACCTACGTGGGAGAGGGCTGCCTGCTCTATCTGAAAGAAATGCAAGTATTTCCTAAGTAAAACAAATATAAATCTAACAGAAAGTGGTATGAAATATTAAAATCACAAATATTAAGCTTTAAAAAGGGCTAAAATTGCAATTTCTGCAGTCTCAGAGGGGTACAAAACATACACGTGTGAATGATCTTTCTCGTCTCAGTTGCACTGTGACAACCAATGGTAACTAAATACTTTAACTACACTAAGATTAAAGGAATTTGCTGCTATCACTATAGCAACCATCTTAAAGAAACTAACATGCTCAACAACCTGGAAGCTAAATTTAGACCTAATACGCAATAAAAACATAAACACAATAGTCTTACATATTCATTTCTATGAATTGTAATTGCTTTTTTCACAGTGAGCACAAATCAGTCCCTCCTTTAGAGGATTATATAAAAATAAATAGACTCATTAATGTCCAGTGTACTAACGAGCAATGGGTGAAGCAGGTGTTAATGATGCCACAGTAAGATTCAAGAAAAAAGCCCCAGCGAGCACTTGGAGGTGTGTACAAGCTGAAGTCTCCTCTCTACATTTGTGTATTTTGAAGTACAGCATGATGCAGTCAGAGAACAGCAACATGGTCACCCCGTATTCTACGATGGAAACTTCAGTCACAGTATTTTGAACAAAGAACCTCTGAGGATTAATTAAAAGCAGCACAAAAACCCACTCTGTTATTTCGATTTTGAAGAAGTCCGTATTTGTCATACAAAAATTTTAAGCTTTCATTGTACCTAAAATTACCTAACGCAGCATGCACTGTTTTAGTAAAAACTAGTTTCCAAGCTTCATGCTAAATTCCCTTCCTGTAAAGACATAAAAAAGTTAAACAAAAGTCTACGCCATTGGGCCGATTTCTAGAAATATGAAGGTAGAACTATTTTTTTTTTATGCACTTCCATAGTGCAACTCTTTCACCACTCTGACCATTTAATTTTTCCTAGTACAAGCGTCTTCAGACTTTTCAGAGGTCATTTCAACAGCAGACAGCTTATAACAAAACCATTAGCAGTTTGGCTAGCTTAAGGAAACCTCTTACTTTCCTTTTTTGTTTATTATCACTGCATGAATCTGCAGCATATGAGAGTTTATAATTTCTCAGGCTTGTTAAATTCATGTTAAAGGTCTGTTTTCTTGTTGAATAAATTTTGTTCATATAATGCTGCGTATTTCATATACTGAGTCTTTAATAGCACCTTTGGTCTATGCGCAACTCACAGATCAAAACAGAGGACTAAAATAGGGGTTGATGATGCTATTTACATGTGTGATTCCTGCTGTCTTCTTGTTAGTAGCTTTAATATAATAGAAGACCTTGTCTGTTTTGTAATTAACACATCTTTACTGGAGAGATATTTGGAAGTGATTGCTGTGAATATACTGGTTAGTAAAATAAACACAATCACACACCACTTTCTGTTATCAGACAAATTTGTGAATTGTACACATTATACTCCAGATCAACAAACTGTGATATAACAGCCAAGTAGAAGACACATTTATATAACCCTTTATTTTTCTGAAAATATGTATTCAATCTGACCTTGCAAATATAATTAGCTTGTGGGATGTGTGGATTGCAGTACCATGGATGCTTTACTAATTGCAGCTCTTGGAAATAGATACTAAATATTTGGAAGCTGCCAATACAAAATAAAAACTGCATCTTTTTGTACATCTGTCTTAGATTCAAAAAGCATAATAATCTAAAAAACAATAACTATACAGGATTTTTTAAGCAATTCCCCGGGGTCAACAACCCACAGTACAGCCCACATAATGTATTTTTACAAACAAAATTTACAATTATATTCAGTGTACTTAATAAATTTGAGGATAGCTATAATTAATATGATTTATAGTTATTCACAATCTAAGACAAGTGCTGGACTCTTCAGTTGCTAACTAGATAAAAATCTGGCCATTTATAGTCTGCATATAGTTATTAAAAATAATGGCTTGATAAAAATTTAGGGTGCTTAGTAGCCAGACTTATTTTAGCTTCTTCTGAGACTGCGAATGCCATATATATATTACCACTTTTTCTAAAATAGTCTCCCTAACAATAGTCTCCCTAACTTTGTGGGGCTTTTTTTTTTTTTTTAAATTAAGGTAATTTCAAGAGTACTTTACATATGTGATTCTATTAAATTCCCTCCAACATCAAATCTACAAACAATATTGAACGAAACAGTCCTGTTTGCAAGACTCAATATATTTTAATGGTAAAGTTTAGTTTGAAATAAGTAAGCCTTTTTTGTTTAAATTAAAAAAAATTCTGACATCAGTTTTCTTTTTCCAGTGAAGAATCTATCATATACGGTGACTATCTTTAAAAATGTATTGTGTCCTTGGAATTCAAGAAGTGATGTATTGTTTAGGCCATATGTTTATGAACAAACATACCCGTGCGTAAAGAGAGCCCTGCAAAGGATACAACGTGGTTATGCCAGGTGTGGAAAAAGAAGTAATGTCCCATCTAAAATCTCTTTTATCACCTGCAACTGACCTGTTATCAACTGCTTAGTTTGTTTCTAGATTCTTTAAAAATGAAATGGAACATGTGACCTGAGAAGTGCAGCTCGGGTTTATGACCATTTCGTTATTTATGCTGCCATGCACTGTTAGACAACTACAAGTGAAGAACATCTTCTGTCCCCTGTAAGCCCACAGCATAAAAAATTCAAAGAAATCTTACTTTTTATGCCATTTCCAATGAAAAGCACTAAGAACTGAAACTGACTCATGCCAAATGCATATCACTGAAATGCTGTGATTGTGAGTTTGAAGTTTGCAACATGGAAATTATTTATAAAATGTCAATTTTAGCTCTGGAAAATAGATTCCTAGGAGTATGTGCATTTTCCTTCTCTATCCTTAGAGAATTGCTTACTTGTGGTCAAATCTACAGCACAACTTGAACATTCATACTGGGAGGGGAGAGAACTACAGTATAATACATTTATCTTGACAAGTGAGGGCATGCATCCATAACTCCCAAGTAGCAAAGCCACAAGTTTTAAAGCTATATGCCTTAATGAAGAGAAATGGACTATTCTACATCCACCAAAGCAAAAGGAAATTAAACATTTAATACTTTTCAACAAAACATCTTCTTTGGAACTTTTTTTGTTTTAAAGAAGGGCATGAACTAAAGTAACCTATGTAAATAGTTTAGTAGGTAAACATACATCACTTAATTAAATCACAGCAAGTCCACAGGACGTTGCATAACAGCTTTTAGAACACCACTATTGGTATTAACAGTGTTGGCATCCCATTAAAAAAATTAGTAAGTAATATGTGCAAAATATGTTATTCTGAATATGTGCAAGTACGAGAAAAAAATTCTAGCTTTCAAACAAAATACTAATGAAATAGTGGTACACTGGCAGTAATAAAACAGTTCAATACTTTGGAGTTTATGCCTAGGTTCAGAAAAAACACATCCTGAACTAAAACACCGAGTGGCCTACACTATAGTGCAGATGCAATTCATCTCTTACAAATGTGATTCTTCAGGAAAAAGAGCACCAATCTTTATTGAGTCAACAGCAATCAAATCCAGCACAAATGTATCTGCTTCCTTATTCTCCAAATCAAGCTCTCCTGAAACTCAGTTCTTGCTGAAACAAAATTATGATGCTTCTGTCTCTGATACGCAGGTTACTGCACCAAATACTCTGTTCAGTCAATGGTAAGAAATACCACAGTACTGTAAGAGCATCTAAATGCACTAGACATTGCACAAAATGTACAGAAATGTACCCTTGAAATCTCAACCAAAATCACACATTGTAAAGTTATCTTCTCTATATTAGAATTCTTCCCTTTATCATAAAAAAGTGTTATCAAGTCCAGTTCTAATCATGAAAGGTGTTCCAGGTATAAAAGATTCTGGCATAAAATTGTAGGTATCACACATTTTAAAACACATTTTATTGTAAAATATTATCTGCATAATAATTCACAATAAACAGACATGCCCCCAAAGCAGTAGTGACAATATAGTGAACTTACTGGTTTGTTTAGTTGTTTTTAATTCATACTTTTGAGCTGTACCCTAATGACCGTTGAACTCACTTGTGTCTAGGGAAGATTTATTAAGGTAAAAGTTGTTAAGACTAACATACGAAGTGAGGAGGGGGACTTGGGTATGTAAAGAAAATCTTGTTAGGTGGCTCCATTCTACTTAAAGTTCTCACAGTCTCAATTCTTCATGGGCTATTTTAAATTTCAAATCTCAGGCATTACAACTAGTCTCTCCACACATATCATTTTAAGGATTGCTTTTGTGCTGCCTTCTTCAAACACAGTCACCATCTCCTCCAATCCTGTTGTTAATTCAAACAAACAAGGCAAAAGGACAAATTTAAAGGGAAAATAATAGTACTCTGGTAAGGAAGTCTGAAAACATATAATCTTTCAGAAAACTAGTGTAAGACTTACGCTCAGCTGAAGAAAATTCTTGAGGCTAGATGGTAATTCCAACATTCAGAAGAGTAATTGTTAAATCTCTGTTTGCTTTTGGTTTCACTCTTTTAGACTATCAAGTAATTACCAAGTTATAAAACCATTCACATACATACTTGTCTTGGTAAGTTGGGAGGATTTGCAACACAAAAACCACCTCAGAAAAGGAGTTCAGCTGCCTTTCCTCACGTATGTCACCAAGCTGAGACAGTGTAGTGTATATAAAACTTAATCTAAACTGGAACACAAAAGTAGCAGAAGAGATCAAAACTATTTGCAAATCGCTGCTCTTACGGTCAGCACTCAACAAAATGACCATCTCTTACTCTCAAGAGTAATCAGGTATTATCAAAACCATATTGCTTGTATTACACACAGGTTGTCACCTAGATTTAGAAGTACCAATGGACAAAAAAAGAGGAAGAGAAGCATTCTGTGGAAGAGTTTGCCAGAACAGGTCCTTCAGCAAAAGCTCTGTTCAACCACACGATCTACTGGTTTCATGGTGGCATTTTATCCTACGCCTACACAAATTGTCAAAATGGACAAAAAAGGACAAAATCCCATTAGCACAGTAAGAATTAAAACTATGCTAGAATACTACAAAATTTCAAAGTATAGTATTTGAGCCACCATGCTTTTACGATAGGCACAGAATGCTTTATTATTCTAAACAGAAATCTGAATATTTAAATATACTCTTTTTGTCTGTTAATAGCTCAAAAGGACTTTGAGACCTTCATCTTACTCAAGATGACCTTGGCTTTGGACAGACACAACTTTTCTATGGACCTCCAGCAGTAACTCAGCTAAGCTCTCTTCTCCTCAGCTCTTCATTTGTACAAGGAGGATAAAACCAGCATCCTTCTCCAGATAATAGCTATATTAGGACAAACAATACTCTTTTTTAAAAAAAAGGAGAAGAAACCGTGCAGTAGAACTGTCCCTCTTTGGGACTTCTAGAAGCATGGTAAGAATAATTTTTTTTTCACACTATAAAAATGTGTAAAAGAACAAATGATAAAGTTCATCACATTTGTTATTCCTTTTAGAACAAAATTCTAAAGATCACATAAATTGAACAAAAGACAGCAATTTACGACTTCCACTGAAAAGAAACTGCTTAAACAAAATGGTTTTAGACTACAGCTCACATTCTGGCTACTCTTTGAAGAATCAAACCTTCAAATTCCAGAAGAGGTTACTCAGACCACAGAACAATGATTTTCATTGATGTATGTGGCAGGAGACAGTAGTAATAAACTGAAATGGGGAGCTGCTGACTGTACACAAGGGGAAAAAAATCTGCAAGAATAATAAACTATTGGAACAGGTAATCCCATTAGGCTGTTGCATATCAAGATTCCAGTGGACAAAACTCTAAGCGAGCTGTTCTGGACTCAATGTTGACACTGTACTCTGCACAAAGTTGGACTAGATGATCTCCTGAGGTCATTTACAACTGGAATTATTTTGATTTACCTGGATACCCAAACGTTCATATTTTTTTCTCCTTGCACCCTCTGACTAAGATTAAGATAAGGATAAAATACCATAGCAAAAACCTCTTTTATGAAAGTGTTGGGATATGGTTTAAGCACAAGAGGTTTAAGCATAGCATATTTGTTTTTATCTGTCAGGAGGAGATCAACATGCAAAGTAGAATTTATAAAAAGTTATCGCAAACACAAGTCTTTTCCTCAGTTAAAAAAAAAAAAAAAAAAAAGATTTTTGCCATAAACCAACAGATCTTCCCACAAATACTTCTGACAGTGCCTTGCTAGGAAAAATTATGGTATAACGGACATTAAATTTTGTTGTATGAATAAGAGATTTTGCTGCATATCCTACTAAACACCACAAGTGCCAAACTTCTCAGATGTACAAAATGGACTTCTGACAATTTTGGATATTTTAGTGATCCTTATGCCAGCAATTACTAATCAAGGGAAACCAATGAACTGCCTCAGAAAAACAAAACATTTAAAATGATAAATTTTTAATAAAAAAGATCTAAAGTTTAAGTTTAAAACAGTTCAATAAAGAAACCACCACTTTTTTATGTATTTAACATACGAGTGCAATACAGTAAGTCAATGCTTGTGGAGTTAAAGATACTATGTCACAGTGGGTTTCGTGTAGTTATATTTTCCTTAAGAGGTGAGGAACAGCTGCTACGTTAAGGTCCAAAAAAAATTTATTTTTAACATTTGGCAAAGGTATATAGTTCTCTATACAGACATCTCAAAATGTATGTTGGAAATAAATATGAAATGTCAATATTTAGCTTTATTCCAGATCTTTAATGAAATTACTGCTTCTGTGGAATATTCTAAATATGTACTACAACTTGCATTGCACAGACTGGAAAACTGGAGGGGGTAAAAGAAAGGCTTATTAGTAAGTACAAGATGAAGCAACAGCTAGCCAGGTTGCCCCAATGGCCATATTGCAGCATGCTTACTTTGACTTCATTCATAGAATTTTGTTATTTCTAAAAAAAAAACAAACCACAAAAGAAAAGCCCAGTCACAAAGCTTTTTCTCTACGGGTTCTGATAACACTGACCTTCAGTTAAAACTCACTGATCTGTTGTGAGTTTATTTTACAGACAGTTTGAATATTATTAGCCTAAAAACTGCAATATATGGTACACAGTCATGAAAAAGTATACCACGTTTGCAAGAACATGTATGTAAATTAATTAAGATCAGTATTTAGAATTACTTGTCCTTCACGTGTTCTACTACATTTATGTAGTAACATCCCAGTCCTAAAATGATCATTAAAGCAGTTGGCACTTAATCCGCAGATCTATATGAGGGGTTTAGTTTTACATAAGGATTTTATATGACTTTTTATTTTTGCTTGGACATAAAATGACTTTTCTTTTTTAAAAAACCTGATGAGAATTATATGTATTCTTACCTTTAAATTGCAGTCATACGCCCCTGTCCTACTAGGTGTTTGGAACACGTGTATCCAGATGAGGACAGCTTAACAAGTTTTTGCTTTCTACCAGTGACAGGGCAAACTGCTTTTTAATGCTTTAGCTAGTCAAGGTGAACCTGAAGCTCCTCATCAGAATTCATTTCAACTTCCTGACACATGAAAATAACCTCTGCCCTGGTTATTCTTCACTAGCACAACCATGAGTGCTTCACTGACTAGAAGCCACAGCAATTTATATGGGCATGGACCTGCCCTGAGGCAGGTTTAAAATTAGCTAATGTGTTATTTTGGACTTTGTTTTTAAATACATCTAATCTCAGTCAAAACACACCATATTAAAATCTTCTATGCCACATGTTCACTACATTTTTTTGCCAGACAGTTATGCTAGTAAAAGGTATAATGAGTAATGATCTTGGACTCACATAGCTACAGACGCGAGCAAAAGCCCACCAGTACAGTGGCTACTGCACCAGCAAAATTACCTCTGCAAGCAGTTCTTTTGCTGGCGCTGAGAAAAAGCAGGTACTTCCCTGTGAAACGGGCTTAGCTTGAGCTGTTTAAGAGACGAAGCGGCACTGGACGCCACACTAAGGCAGCTATGCACATGAAACAGTCAAACCTGCCCTGAGAAATCCCCTTGAGCTCTAATGTATCTGTTCCTCTCTCAGCCCATCTAAAATCAAAATACATCTTAATATAAGTGAACTTGCCAAGCGGGATCATAAAAGCCATACACATTTCATAGCCCAAGCTTACCCCCAGAATCAAGAAATTAATTAGAAGCGGTATTCATAATTTGGGGGATTCTTTCTATTTCTCAGCTTTTAAGGATGCACTTACCAGAAACATGACAGATGTAAACTTTTTTTTAATGTGAAACCTGAGAATGTAATTTAATCTGACTGTAGCAGCTAGACATGTATGAAAAACAAACATTATAAGACTTCCAGTGATCTCCAGTACTGGCAGCAATGCCATTAAGAGCAGCTGTAATTGAGAAATGTTTAGATGGACAAAAATTCCAGCAATGTTTAGAAGGACAAAAATCTGTTCACATTCAAAATAAATATGCTAAAGAATATTCTTCTGAAGAGAACAGACACCCTCAAATGTGACATCTGTGTCAAGCAACAGTGGCAAAAAAATATTAAAAAAAATAAAAAACATTTAGTGAGCAAGGGTGGTATAACAGTAGTGTGACTTGCTGGGAGGCTTTTTGCCTTAATGGATTTAATAGCTAGGTCTAAATGACTTATAAATATAGTCCCAAAAATTATATTTTGACAAAATAAAATGAATCCTATTTCGACATTTCTATTGGAGTGGAAAAACAAGCAAAAGCAGAAGGAAAAAGTTCTAGAAAAAGTAAGTCAGGAGTAATTAAATATTCTACTGCATTTTCTTTTTCTCCACAAAAACTACCTAAATATTCTTCTACTTTTCATGCAGTTTAAAAGGAAGCAAAATTGATTCAGATGCTTCAGATAGCTTCCAAACAAGCCCAAACTATTAATTTTTCAATTGCCTGTTACATAAACAAATTTGCTATAAAAATTGGAATGAAAAAACCCAACTGAAAATACAACTGTAGCTTTAGAATATTGTATTATGAAATTAAGGGAACTCTTAGAGGAATTGTTTGGTAGCGTTAATATGATCTGTCTCATAGGAAATACGATACTACAGCTCTACAGAAGACAAACACTTACTTTTTAAATATTTATAAATTTACATTAATATCATCCATGTATACCATGACGCATTTCAATAATTATTCTACAATACAATGGGAGTGCATGCTCAAACAAAACACCTCAGCAGTATTTTAAAGCAGTAAACCACCTAGCCAATTTCTGTACGTTCTGTAGTTTTTCTAATCCACTCTCCCTGTGGTTGAGCAAAATCGAATTGCCTCTCACATTTGCAGACAGCTCTGTGAAGGTGATAATAGAGCTGCTCCCTGCTGTCATGAGGCAGGAAATAGGAAAATGGCATATGGGGCTAGAAAGAAATAAAAAGAGAACTAAACAAGAACAAAAGAGATTTCAACAAAGGACAACTATAACCCAGTATGCTTTGCAAGTTAATCTCTTTTCATAATCATTTAACATATTTAATCATTTATCTGCACACTTATGAAAAACTCAAATGCTTGACACCAAGTCTTCTGTAAAGTTTTATTGCCCAAACCATTTGGAATAGAAATGATACTAAAAGCAATCATATGCAACGCCTAGAAATCAATGCCTTCTTAGTTAGTACCCATGTTAAGGGGCTGAACCAGTTCCAATCTGTTAGTAATTGATCTTAGATTTTGTGGCTAAAATGTAATATCTGAAACAATGTATACTTGGATTATTAGTTGCAAACATGTTGAGTGACACCTGAATAACAAAATGTTAAACGAGGATTATGAGTGGTTACGTGTGCTGACAACATCAAAGACTTCCAGCCTGTTTAAGGACTACTGATGTAAGATGCTGAATAAACTAAAAATTATCTTTTCCTTTACAATAAGAATTTTTTTATTTTTTATTTTTTAATGCAGAACTGGCCTCCAAAAATCAAGAACTTACACGTATTTGCATTGCTTCTATATTAAATCTTACCAAAGTACCTTATTTAAAAAAAAAAAAAAAAAAAAAAGCAAGCCTACTATACCTTTCCTTTTACACTCTGAATGGGATCCACCACCACAGCAACAGCTCTTTCTGATAAGGCTTCAAAGCTCTGCTGAGTATTGATATCTACACCAGACAACCAACAGCCAAAGCCAGGGTGACTATGATACCAACCAACTACCATCTCAGGTCTGAAACAAAGAGGACATCGAGAGTCTTAAAAATAAAAACATGTAACACAAGAAGAAATAGTAATATATCAGTGCATAAACTAGGATGAGCTGTGAAAAAAAGCCACCATTAGAAATACTTAAATGACTACCACAGTATGGTGAAAACACGGACATGAATAAATGCGACAAAAGAGGGCTATCATTAAGGGATGCACATTAGCAGTGGTAGATCATGCTTTCAGTCTTTCACCCTGTTACCACACCTTCCCTGAACCAGTTTTTACCCTTTCAGCACTTGAGTAAATACCTACTCTTTAACTCCTTGGTGTCGATGGTTGAATTTTCACTGCAGAAAGTCCATTTCAGACATGGACAACGGGAACCAACGGTGGGAAAGGATTAAATATCAATTAAACCAGCAGTAGAACTAGGAACTCAGTCAAAAAGCAATTTGCACTATTCTGTTCAGCTGCTGAGCCTTTTGCTAACATTAATTTTGAAGTTTTTCCCACAGTAAAAGAATTTGAGCAAGCAGACGACAACTGTTGAGAGGTAGGAGTGAAAGAAAAATTTGTTTAAATACTAGGATCTGTCACAAAATTATTTTGCCTTGCTTTTCATTAAAACTGCTCATAAATAAGCTACAACTTTGTAATTTTTTAATATTCATTAAAAGAAATTAAAAAACCCAGAATCTTTTAAGCAGGTACAGTCTAGTAACTGCCTATACTAAACTGCGCAGCATTCTAATCTTTCTGTGCAATACTCAAAGCTGTAGGTCTGACACGAGTGACAATCTCCTGACAACTGCAACGCACGAGGTGGAGTGAATTACAAGCTATGCTACTCACCGGATTTCTGGGCCAATTATTTCCTTTTAAATGTTATTAATAGCCCCTAGATCACTAGCTTTGCAGAAGACGAGTTGTTTCTTCCAAAAAGCATGCAGGGAGCACTTGTTACTGGCAGCCTCCCTCAGGGTGACTTACCTTCCCGTCTGTTTCAGCATATCCAACATTTTTGCTTGAAATACAGGATCAACTGCCTCCACACTGACACCCTGATGTAGTAGACAGACAAAAATCATAGTAGTTCTACATAAACCAATATTATCTTTTAACTTGTTACTTTCCACAAACAAAAATTTAAACACCATTCATAAGCATCTGTGTAAAAGGACAACCTGACTACTTTAGAACTACTTGATAGAACACCCTTAAATGTAAAATATAATTTTTGTAAATGTATTTCCATGTGATTTTTAAAATGCTGAAAGAAGACTTTTAATTGCTATTTAAGTCATCTCTACTACAAGTAAACACGATTAAATAGGCATAGGAATTCATCTTTTCCTCCTCTTTTTGTTCTGCAAACTCTGGCCTGTTGTTTCTCACAAGTTCAGCTCTTCAGGTTTTATTCAGTATCACACACTGGCTTTTTGCAGATTCTACTTATACTATATGCATGCATAGAATAAACTCACAACAAAAGAATTTTAAAATTTCACTGATGTGCAGCTCGGAGCTACAAAGGGATCTGTTTCTTTTAAGAACAATATTTCATTCAAATTACACAAAAAAAGCATCATAAATTCCAATTATGCCCATTGGCTCATCATCTCCTTAAAATATCTCCTCATAACATAAATGTTCTTACTCAAAACTAAAATACATCTTTTTTTTCACATCACAAAAATATAATTTAAGAGACATGTCACTAAGGTTTGTCAAAGAGAGCAAGTTTGAAGTATATCTATAGCACAATCACAATTAAGGGTATGATACGCTTCTAATCAAACCTTTTATATTTTGAATCCTTCCCCTGGCTCAGAGTGTATGAGTTCTTAAAGTTACAAGATTTATAAATCTTATAAGTGGTATTATACCAATGTAATTATAGATATGTGAAGATATAACATTTCCATATACTGATATACACACTTGTGTACTAGCCTTCGCTAAAAAATAACAAAAATAAATCTGTTTTAACTTTTTTTTTTTTATTGAAACCCTTACATCCATTAGAACTATTCAAATTATACCTAGCAGGTTATACCTTGAGATTGCAAAAATGAGATAAAGCAGGAATGGCTTTTAAATAATATTTACCATAAGGAAAAAACAAGCACGCAAACAAAACTATCAGGGTCTAGCTGCGAAGAACTCACCGTTCCGGACTGTGGCATTGCAAAAACATCAATCACTCTCACAGTGTAATCATCAACAAATTCCCCGAGCATCAGACCCATAACTTCCATAGGGACACCAGCACGACCATGCTTCAGCATCTGGAATGTAGACCAAATGACACTGTATGTTTAACAGGAGATTCAAGTTTGACTTGGGATAGTTCTTTCAGCCTTTGTTGATCTACAGATAATTTGCAACTTGTAGCACTTTTGGAAACTGTAAGGAACTACAAAACAGTAAAAGTGAAGCCAACAGAAAATAATTAATTAAAATAAGTTTCTTACTCAGTGTTCCAAACAGTATCAATTTACTGTAAAAACTAGTCTGACCAGCACCTAAAGAGCACAAGTCCATAAACTTTGGACAGGTGCCAGGTGCTCTATCTCCAGCACCACACACAGACACAGTGCACACAGAACACTTACTTTCAGCAGTGCAAGGGAAGAGATATAAACCTGTTCCGCTGTATCGACGGCAGGAGCATCTGTTGGCGGCCCCTGTGAAAAGAATAAAGAATTATTTTCTCCATCATTGTTATTCTACAGTTTCTACACATTTCATGTTGTTTTCCGTATTACAAAACTTACAGGAAAAATGCATATGTAACTCTGTGTATTAGACACAGTCCTTACAAACAAAACAAAAAAAAGCAACCTCAAACCCCAAACACTTCTTTACAGCACCTTCCTTCACTAACCTGTTTTGTAATACAAGTCACCTTGCCATCATCGCTTGCCTCCCCCCACCCCAAAACAATACCAATCTAAAGAGCAACCTTACCACAATCAGTCAAATAAAAAAATGCCAAGTATTGCACTGGGTACAAACCTGTTACAAGACATACAGGCTAAGAGTCAGACAAGTTTCCATTAGTCAGCCTTGCCGCAACGCTAACCTTCGTCAGCTGTAAAATACGGCCAGTTCTCCAATTAACTATGTGTTTCTTACAGTGGTGTGAATGTAAATGCTGCTGGGCTAGCATGATTAACTGGCACCAACACAAACAGCAATTTCCCTTTGCTTCATCAGCTTTCAGCTAAAGAGGACTTGCAGATAAAGGCTATGGGAGTACTTTGCAGATACACTGGTACAGTGAGAGAAAAAACGGACCTCCGATCCCTAGGTGGAAAAGCTGTGAACAAAATACTTTGCTCTTTGCGTTATGAGTAGTTATTCAAAAATTAGCACAACTGTCCCAGGTGTGAATGATTGGTTGAAACAGGTTCTGTGTACTGTTGAAAATGGAAAACACAGGAGGCGGCAGTTTAAACGTCCCTTTCTTGAGGAGCTCCATATCAGCATACCTCATTACAGCCAATTAACAGTACCTTCATTACTTTATTACCAAATTGCATACAACAAATTTCCACTGAAAAGACAAAAGGTTACTTCTGCACTCAGTGATGTAAACTCAGAAGGGCAAAGCAACTATGGATTACAGTAAAAAGAAAATACTCCGCATTAACTTAAAGGAGTAAAAAAATGGCGCCTTTACACAAACATTTTGTAGATTTAGAACTCTGATTCCAGTTACAAGCAAAATTGGGCAAAAAAGAAAAAATATTAATAGATTCTTGATAGAAAAATTCAGTACAACATACATCCACATGACATTCAACAGAAGACACAGCGACTGACACAAGCCATCACCTCCTGAAGATAAAACCAGGAACTTAAGTAATCAGCGTATTCATTCTGTATAGTGATTGTCCTTTCTGCATACGTTTACACACAGACAAAAACATCACCTAGTCTTCAGAACGCGTTGAAGACAGTAAGAAAATTCAGTTTGGTTTTTTTTTCCCCAGTGTCAATGAATTCCTTCTCTACTAGCTCCAGATTCAATCCTTATATTTTGAATCCCATCTTTGTATTTTGAAACTCACATACATGCATTGATTTGTGGTCAACACAACTGCTTCCAACACCTTCAAACCTTTATTTTCAACTTTGATACTGCTGACCATCACCTCTTCATATTTGCTCTCCCTCATTTCTTACTACTCATTGCTAATTCTTCTGTCACTTTGGCCTCTCCACCAGCAATGTTTCAGCAGATTTCTTTTCACCTTCTATAATATTCTCATCAAATGTCCATTTTTAATCATTTCCACCTCTTCACCAAGTAGTTCCCTGACTAGTCATAGCCCAACAGTGAGATGCTCCAATGGACAAGTGTTCCTCTAGCACCTACAATGAAAAACTCTATGAGCAGGTCTTCAGAACATATCACAGAACCAGATGCACCAGGCACCGGAATCACTCATTTTAAATTTACTACAACTGAATTGTTTGATTGACAAAGCTTCAAATGCCCAATCGTTTTCTGATCCTGTTACTATAGTTTGTTCACCACAAACATGAAGTTTACTGTCTTAACTGTATATCTCCTGCTTTAAGTCTATTCTAAATGATTTTCTTTTCACTTAGAAGTCTTAATACTTTGGAAAATACAAAGACTCATATTTCCACTTAATCACTACTAAGAATAAAACACAGATGAGTTGGATTTTTTTAAGAAAAACTTATTAGTTTGATAACAACTCCTTTCTTCATACATAAAGCACTCTTCCAATTTTCTACAGTTCTAGACCTGAGAGGTCTGAAGCGAGGATAAAGGTACAAACACAGTAACCTTCTGCTTTAGGAAGAACCCTAACATCCATGCTGTGATTGCCGTACATCTTCTACCTTTGTTTCAGATTCTGTTTAATGTTTCACTGTAAGCAAGCATCCCATTACACCACTAAATACTCTTTATTTTAAAGAGCAGCATTAAAAAAAATCTCCCCCAAACCAGCATAAGTAGTTCTGTGATTTCTGGAAGGCTAATGTTGATGTTTGATTGAGATCAGCTTCTCAAAAATCAGGAGCTTGAACTGAAGTTTATTCCACAGACTACGGCTCTTGAATAGGCTCTCCTATACGGAATCTCTGACGTCTGTTAAGATGGCAGATCACGCCAACACCCTTCCTGGTGCCGAGGCATTAATCACATCTCTGTCCCCTGTGTAGACACCTGTGTTCACAACTTGTGAGGAGTTTAATTATTCTTCATAACTTTTCCCATTTTAAAATCTATGTAAAATCAGTCAGTAGATTCAACCCATCAGGAGGGGATAAACATTATTACATTTTGTTTCTGTAACAAGGTAACTAAGTTACCTTTGGTTTAAGCAAAGGAAGGAACTCAAGCAGGGTGTTACCCTACCGTACTCACTGCTAATATTTCCTTCTTTTATTATTCCTATACTCCTTGGAGCTTTCAAAAGCTTGTTTACCTTGGTGATGGTCCAAAGAGGGAATATTTAATATTACACTTTATCAATCCTTTAGGCATTCTATGAGATAAACCAGTTTCTGTTACAGTTCTCCTGCTAGCATCCATAGCCAACAATTCATTTTCAGCATAGGAAACGTTGCTAATTCATAAAGGAGTGCTTCATCAGTGTAAATCAACTTGCTCGGCAACTTTTTATCTTTTTTTTTTTTTAAGCCATAGTATCCCCGTGAATGATTTTG
>Ga0181612_131777_pt1 | contig 30559 bp, 26 predicted proteins | sample HoacroProtozoa21_FD_119630 | JGI IMG/M metagenome (GOLD analysis project Ga0181612, IMG submission 119630) | Hoatzin crop microbial communities from Cojedes, Venezuel. Combined Assembly of Gp0051906, Gp0051904, Gp0051908 | reverse complement strand
GATATGTCTCGCTGCTGATTGTATCGCTGCTGCTTGCCGGGCTATGGCTGAGCTCGGACCTGCCGCCAGCCTGCTGCGGAACGCTGCTTCTGGGTTCTGGAGGTGCGCGACCGCCCGGGTCCTGAAAATGTGTCAGGAAAGACGCTACAATTACAAATTAAAAGTTCATGTTAAGCGGTGGTTTTGTCTGGTCTAAGGTAAACCAGGAGCGCCACCCACCCCCACCCCACCCCCCCTTTCCCTGGCTGTTGGGCTTGCAGGTCCTAAGGGTCTACAAAGAACGTAGTTGGAGGATCAAAGTTGATCTTGAAGTGTGTTGGAATAGACCTTATTGAAGCTGGGAGAATGTAAACATGAGCTTACAGACTTCTAAAGACTTCTTAAATTGTAAACTTGTAGGGTTGTACTTCTTGAAAGTTGTTGATGGGAATCAACACATTAAAATACGGTTTGGAGGTGCCTTTGGACATGAGTTGGTGCTTGTACAGCAGAGAGCAGCCATGCCTTGGGAGTGTTCCGTGAGCAACAGATGGCCAAGCTTGCTGTTGGAAGGCCGTTGCAACTGAGCAATCTCACAGAGTTTTGGAAGGGGTTTAACATTTGTGCCAGCACTTCTTGTGCTTGGCCCTTGCGGGGGGAACGCAAGGGCCAAGCACAAGAAGTGTGACAGGTGGGAACAGCACGGTGCGCTGAGGCTTTCCCCTGATTCTGTGGTGCCCCCACGGGCTGTTGAGCTGAGTGGGTACACGCTGCCGTGTGTCGCTGACCTAACAGATGCAAATCCTGTTGGTGGGTCTTCACAATTCATTGCGCAATTTTGAATTTCGATGTGTGTTGAGTGGTGTGGTGCAGCCTGTATCTGGAATGGTCTGGACAGATAAGGGCAGGAGTCTGCCTTTACTCCTGACACGGAGCACCCTGTTTCTCATGTAATTGTAATTTGGTAGGGCTGATTATGGTAAGAATTAGAAGTCAACTCTTTACAAAGTGTGTATTAAAGTTTGGTAGCGTGGAACCAGAGAGGTGTATGGTAGAGTTTAGGTCACAGTTTTTAAATTGGGAATGCCTAGTTTTAAGAAAATAATAAAAAATTGTGCTTTTTATGATCACTGCAGGTGTTCTGAGGAGATACCTGCTGGCCTCTGGATTGCAAGAGATCACAATTGCTGTTGTCTGGGGTTAGAGGGTAATAATCAAGCAGCTAGCCCCAGGCGTTCACAATAGCTTCTCCTGATAAATTGCTGCTGAAGTACACCTAGCCATGTGAGATTTATGCAAAACACACACCTCTGGTGCAGCTATGTGGGAGACTTTGGCATTTGTGGGAGTCATGGTAATCTTTTGGATATCAACTCCAAATTTCCTCTGAATGCAGGTGCGTAGCAGTGCAAGCAGGTATGTTGAAAGTTCAGTTGTTTCTTCACCCAGTGAGACTGAGGCATGTTTATAAATTGGCTTGCCACAGGCAGCCGCTGGCAAACTTTTTTTGTGATGCCAATTTGTTTCCAAAAATGAGTGTAGCTCAGTGCTATTGGTGTGAGTAGAGACTTGGTCTGGCACCAAATTTGGCATCTGTCATCACGGTGTAGCTCCGTGGCTCCTGGCGAAGTGCTGAACAACGGATAATGAAATGCCATGAGTTTAAAAAAAGGTCAGTAAAATTATTTTGGCATTTGTTCCAGGAGTAGCCCTTTGTCTAGCATTCCCTGGGCTGAACTTCCCCATAGCTGTGCGAGGGTAATAAGCCTCAGTGACTTGAGGAAAGCGGCTCTGGACCTTCTATGCAGATTCTGGGCTGGAGTTTGCAATGTCTCATGCGTTAGTCAAGTGTAATATACACATTTTGGAAAGCAGGTCTTCCCTTGCCTGCATGTCTGCAAGCCTGTTGTCTCACCAGTCGGTTCACCTGGCAGAGTTAGACCCACAGAGACAGAGCAGGAGGGAGATGAGTCCTAAACTCATCCATCCGTGGCCAAACGTGATCAGCTCTGCTAGTGTTTATCATGTATTGCACCATGCAGGCACAGTATTTCTTAGGGTGTGGTTTCTTCAGAACTTTAATGCAGAGTAATTGAAGGTTGCTAGTGAGGTAGTAATGGACCTGCTTCATTGTTCCCCAAGTGCCTGTTCTCTTTTTCTCTCCTCATCTGTTTCATCCTCCTTGCTGGTGCTGGAGTTCACCAGCCCAGGATGAGTAACTGAGAACGAACTCTCCTCTTCTTTGCTTGGTGATTTTTTTTTTTTTTTTTTTGTTTTTTTCAGCATCCTGTGTTTAGAGTTTTCTCATGGCTTTGGTTGCTGGTGCCAGCACAAAGATGATGTCAGGAGCAGAGCAGAAAGGGAACCAGACTACCACTTTGTTTAAGTAACCTTGGAGCAAGCACCCGTGGTGTTTATGTAGGTCTCCTCGGCTGGGCAACACACCAAATCCTGAAATAAGTCCAGAGGCCATGGCTGACCAAGCACCAGTGTGTTCCCGTTAGGCTGGTTATTCTTGATGACCCGTGCTGTGAGAGGGGCTAGAGTCAGAACCTACTGTTTAGTAAAACACATTTTATGCATACGACATATTTTTCTTGTTCGTGTGGGGCAATGTGGACTCTACCCACTTTCTCCAGGTCTAACATGGTAGAAATTCTCTCTCTTTGAGATTGTCTCATATTTATGCCAGCTGAGAATTTGAATCCTGGATGCTTGGAAGCTTTCTGTGTAGTTAACCAGCTTGCACGTCTGTGGTTACTGATATTAAGAGTATAGATTAAAAATACCGTGGTAAGACTCTACTTGTAGTGTTCAAAAGATGATTGCCACAAGAAGTTAAAATATTTCATATTCTGTAGCTGTGTGTCTTGTATTGCTGTTGGTCGTACAGAAGTCTTGCAGAGCAACTGGGAAGAGTTACTGTGATGTGAACTACTGACTGGAGTACCCTATTGTCTGTTTTTTGGTCTGTTTCTGTAAAATAGGTGGCAGCAAAGCTAGTCCTGTCTTTTTTAGCATTTGTCATTGTGGGGGAAAAAAGCACGTGAGCTTGCCTCAAGGACCGAGAGCGAGACAGAGTAGGATGGAAAACTGTTGATGCAGCTTTTCTGACACAACAGGCTAACACTGTAGGAAAAATGAGAGCATTCAGAACTGTATTCATGGGGTTATTAGTGAAAAAGCTTAATCACGGACTACAGGAATGCACATCAGATTGAATGGCATAAATATCCATATACAAGCTGACCTTTTCCCTCTTCTATTGTTTTCCGGAGGAGTGTTGCTTAGCAGAGCTCTATCTAATGCAGTAAGAGATCGGTTTGCGTTATGCTGACTTTGTTGGGGAACGGTTGGTATTAGACAGAAAAAGGAGAGCAAAGGAGCCTTTCCGAGACTGTTCTGGTTTGGGCTAGATAGCAAGGTCATTTTCTGGGAAAGAACAAACAAGTCGGAGCCTCTGACCACACAGTTCAGAGATCATTCTGGAGGTCTGGTTTCATTTTTAGCAAATGGCAGGCAGGGCTGTGTGGAAGATAGAAGTGGCCGAAACCTGTTACCACCCTCCTTGCTTGGCTTGCTGAAACAACCTGCAGTTTTGTTAGCTCATTTCCAAGTGAATCATTGTTACCAGGACAGGAAAGCAGACCGTGCAACGAATATTAATTATCATTTGTGGTTGTTAGCTTAGTAAAAGCCAAAATTAAGCCATGTGGAAGGTCTCAAGAGCAGCAGCAGTGGTTCTAGGGACCAGGAGAGCCTGGCTCCCAGCAACCTGTGCCTGTCTTCTTGTGATGACTTGCCCCTGTTTCCTCTTGCCTGCTTTCACTGTGATTGTGACAATGAGATGACAAAAGTTTATACGCTTCATGGTAGAAGTGAAAGTGTGTTTTTTCTCACCTGCAGCAGGTGACCCGTGTTTTTAAAGATTCTAGGCTGTGTTGCTAATTTCAGCAACCTGGCTTTAAGTCTCAGGTTTTCAGATGTAGCTTCTGCTTTTCCAGGTGAATTTTTGTGCCTTCAAAAGAAACAGGCAAGTTGTCATACATGTTTTTTTCTGAGAGCTGTATGCATTGGGAATCCCTGATCTTCTAGGGTTCAGTTGGTGGCGTTTTTCTTCTTCCCTGTATTGTAATTATGCTCCTAACAAGAGTTTGGTTATGGTTGCTGGTAAAAGTAGAGTTAGGACCAAATTTGAGTGGATTAAAAAAACGCAAACCTCTCCTCATCCAAACAATAAAGCAGCACCAACCTTTTCTGAGCACAACCACACAGATGTTTCATTCTGGTAGCGGTACTGGAATCAAAGTTCAAAATCTACTCCTCCTCTAAATTAAATGTTCCAGTTCAATAAACTAAATTCATCCTGCATTTGTTATTTTGTTCTACCAGTGGGCAATGTGTTTTTATCTAGTTCATTTGTTTTAAAGTATTTTAGATATTTTAAATATTCTTTACCCTTTTAAATCAGAGTAACAGTTCTTGCTGCTTTGTTTCCCAGCTCTCTCAAACCTGTAAATACTCATCCTGAAGTAAGCAATAGGAGTTGTTCTACTGTCTTCGGAGAGATCTGGGCCCACTTGCTTCTAGCAAACTGACACGATTACCTGTACACCATCTGTTTTCAGATTTCTTCAGATCTTATTATTCTCAGGTTATTTTTTTTAATTTTCCTGATTACCATGTCTTCCAGAGCTTCGTTGCAATTTCTTCTGACGTGCTTTCAATATTCCACACTACTACATCTATTTTTCCAATTGTATTTATATATAAAGCCAGACATAATTGCAGCCAACTGGATTGTCTGTGGGAGTGTGCTTTGACTCCAGTGGAACTTTCTCAGTGAGCACCATTAAGGATTTCCTAAGCTCAACAAAAAAAAAAGTATGTTTTGAATCCTACATTCATTAAAAACTTGCAAAAGTTCGGTTTGCATTTATCTTTTGCAAGCTTATTGCTTTTCCTTTTGGCATTTCATGCCACTTCTGCATGTACCTGAAGTATTTTCTGTTCTGAGACATTTGGTTGAAACTGTGTAGAACACAGCTCTTCACCTCAGTGCTTGGTCCCTTGAAACTGCTGGAGAAAACTAACACAGCTCTGTCATGAATCCTTCTGTTGTGAGGTGTAGCTTAGGATGTGAACAAATTCTGTGATCCTTATCTCTTTTAGATCTGTCTGTGCATGATCTGAACATTGACATACGTTAGCCTGCTTTGCGTGTCTGTTAACTGTCCTGCTGACCGTAAGGATTGGAGCTTCGGCAGTGGGGGTATGGGTCGTACAGCTGGGGCTAGAGAATGTGCAATGGGTGGAACAACAGCTTCCGCTGCGGATCAGGCAGAACAGGGAAGATGGGCACATGCGTTCTGGTTCTGGCAACGCTCCCAGCTAGCTGCCCTGTGCCACACCTGCCACCGCAAACACGTGGGCTTCCTTCTTATCAAGTGTGCCAATTATTTTCATATCCTTCTATGAATAACTTTAGGGACAAGTGATACTGAACTCTGTATCAGTTACCGAGATTGATCAGAAATTCATTCCGCTTCATAGCTGATGCTCACTGCTTTTAGAAGCACTTGGACATCTATTTACCACTTTGGTGAATTAATAGCTTCCAAATCCATACGGCTAGATGGTAGCCATGTGGGAGCCTAGGTCTTCTTGTGGGCCTGTCTGTTGTAGGCTTTAAAGGATCAAACTCTGCTCAAGCTGACAATGGCTGATAAATACTACCTTTGCCAGCTCATTGCTTTTTTCGACAATGTCATTTCCTTTCATTGTGCTAGAGGCTTTTTCTTGGCTGATGTTTTTCTGCATAGTTCAGGGATATTTTTTGTTTCATCTGCTGTTACTTATACCTGTGCCACAGGTATCAGTGTGGTTGTGTAGTTATCAAGCTTAACAGACAGCTTATTCTTTATGCTAGTGAATCCCAAAGGTACCACTAGCGTGTTTTCTGTGGCGCAAGTCATGTTATGTTCTGCTCTGTTGCTGAACACACACGCTGGTTTATGGCATTATGGTCCCAAATGGCAAAGATCAAGAGGAAAATAACAGTGAAGTGTCTTTGGATGTTATAGGGCAGGCATGCGTCTCGAACTGCAGTTTTATCTTGTATTGGGCATAGTTTGTGTCCTTGTCTTCTCCAAGGTGAAGAGCAAGCTACAAAAACAAGATGCAGGAGAAGACTTTCCCTTCCAGAAAAGTCCTTATGAATGTGATGGCAAAGCTACAAGGCTTGGTAACTTTGTTCAGCAGAAGATAGAGATATCCAAGGTGCTCCAGCTCTGCAGTGGGACTATGGAGCACCTACCACTGTTGGACTTTGTTAAACCAGATCTATGGCTGCTTTGCCTAAAGTGGTTCAGTGACCAGGGTGTGCTGTGGTGGAAGGGGTGGTGGTCAAGAGTGTTTCTGGCCTAACACCCTTGGAGCACCTGGGTTTCTCTTCCTGAAAGTTGATGAGGTGGATGAGTTTCTTGGGGGACCCCTGCCTGCCTTCTCCCCCAGAGGTTGCGGCCAAGCAGAAGAGTGCCTTTTGCACTATGAAATGCTTCACCGTTTTTCCTAGCTGCAAAGGTAACGTCCTTAAACAGGATGCGTCATCAGCTGGAAAAAGTAACAGGCTGTGTAACACAGCTTTTTGCAGGCTGTGTACTGACGATGCTATAGTTGCTCAGAGATCAAAGCTTAATGGCATGAATTGAGCTCAAATGTTGCAATTATTATTTTAGCAGGATGTTCTATTATTTCTAGATTCCACTAGAGAAGAGCTCATTCTTCAAGAGCCAAAAAAAAAAAAAATCTGCTAATATGGACTATGGATTTTTGGACATTGGCCGTGATAAAGCAAATCAGCTTTTGTGTTTGCTTTTGTCAGAGAATGGACTAGATTTTGGCTTTTTTTGTTGTGTGGGGAAAGTAGGGGACGTTCAGTGTAATGTTGAAAGCCGAAATGCTTCATGTATTTCACAACCTTCCCGTGGAAGCTGGGGTTTTTGTAAAATAGATGACTGCACTTCATCTTGAGTGTTATACTTGACATTTAAGCAATTCCTCTTGCCGAAGTGCATGTCATAATCTCTCGTGTGTGCCTTTCTTTGAGTCAGTCCAGCTGCGATGCATGCAAGCTTGACTTCTTCCATTGCACTGGAGCTGTGCTTGTTTTCACCAGTGAGCCCTTTGAGCATGCTAGAAATAATGAGAACCAGTTGTTGTGGTCATTCTGGAAGGCAGACATTGCTCCACTGTGACCTGGGACAGGTTTTCAGAGCAGCTTGGCATGTTCTGTCGCAAGGGAAGCTTATAAAACACCAGACACTTTGGAAAATGTGGCTTTGTGTAAATGTGTAAGGAGGCACTGAGAGCTTTGGAGAACATAGTCCAGTTCGTATTACAGGGTACTTTGCAAGCTAGTCCTTGCCTTGTTGGGAAGCTGTCCTGTGTGGTTTATTTCTGATTGGTAGGGATGGGCCCACCTGTGGCCCAGAAATATGTCTTAGGAGTTTGGCTTTGACAGAAGTGGGAAAACAGATACTCTGCATCAGAGTTCAGAGCCAGGGGCTTCAGTGCTCATTATGCTAGTTCTGGGCCAGGTCTTCCAAAATGATCTCCTGCTCAGCGGTTCATAGTGGAGCATTCAGAAAGCCTCAGCGTGTAATATACAGACTTTTGAAAAAGCCACTCGCTCTGTCCTAGGGCTGAGGCTAGATAGCTTTAGAAACCCCTTGTCATTTTGCCTAAATATTTGGGAAGCCAGATTCTGCCCCTAACATCCCATTATATTGGTTCCAGCTCTTGCCAGAGCAAGGTCTAGGCTTCTCGGTGTTCTACCTAGTGCAGCAGGCAGAACCTAGTAATGGGATGGGATTGCATCACTAATTGTTTCAATAGCAGCAGTTAAAGCAGGTTGTGAATAGGTATTTTCTTGTCAACTTGTGCTAGAAGAACTCCTTTTCCACTCCAGTCTTCTGTGAGGTTAGGCCCTCTTAGACAGCAGAGGGAGGTGAAGTTACTTATTCAGTGTTTTTTAGCTCTGTGTACTGCCTTAAGGACCCTGTAGATGAGTGAGATGCTGTGTGTCTCAGTTTTGTCTGGACCAGAGGTGGCAGTTCACTAAAGGGATTCCATGACAACTCTTCATTAGCTTCCTGATGTTTTGGTACTATCCTTTCATATTAGTTTTACAAAACTTGACATGCTCCTCAAGGAGGGAAAAGGAGTCAGACTGGCTGGGGATTATCATGAAGCTGGATCTTAAAGTGCTTCTGTCATATAAATCATAGTTACTTAGAGGGCAGATGGATGGCCGTGTTGAAAGTAATGTTGCTTTCAGTATTGGTAAGCACTGGAGAACAAGGCCAGAACCTGTTTACTACCAAACCTAAGACCAGGCAGTCAGTGTGTAAAGTGATGTAAACTAGTAGAGGATCATGCCAAGAATTGCCACCCAAATATTGTTGTTGGTTGTCCTAATTAAATTCTTGACTGCTGACCCAGAAGTTCTCCAAGCACATTGTTAATAACAAGGCGCTGGCGTAAACCCTCTGATGTGACCTGGGTCATTTTGAAGAGGAAAGCACTACTTGCTGAATGAATTTTTAGATGGAATAGGAAACTTGGTGTCCGATATTCATTTGGCAAATGGGAAAGAAATTAAAGTCCTCTGTGGGGAGGTTATGAAAGACTAGCTTTTAGTATCTGTGTGACTCCACTGATAATGATCCTGTGTCCCAGGCAAGCAGGCCATGGGTTCAAAGCTCACACCTCCGCTGCTGAACCAGCATTGCTTGTGATTTGCTGCAGAATCTAGCAGAGCTGAAACCAGGAGGCAAACCTGTGGGATTTGGTGGTTGTATTCTCATCTCTGTGTTTGCTTTACTTGTGGCCTCAGGTGAGTTGCTTGAACTCTGTGCTGCTAACACTTTTCATGGCACCTTTTTGTAACTTAGTTCAGGCTCTTCTGGTTAAAAGAGCAATACTGCTTTTCCTATAGAAGTGTCACTGTTTGTGTGGCAGTTTCCCCTCTTTCTTAGAGCTCCAGTAGATGTCATAGGTTTTTTGACTGCTTAGAAGTTTCAGAGATGGGAATGTCAGACTTGCTTCTATGGGTTTTGCAAGCTTTGTGTGGGTAGTTTTGATCACCGAATGGACATTACTTCTGATTCTTTATGCACTGGCTGTTTCTGCTGTGGGTATTCTCTCCAATTAGATCTCTAGCAGGAGGATAGAAAACTGGTTGCATTTGTCCACAGCTGCTGTTTAGCCTAATCTCAACAGTATTGGGATCAATGCTGTTTTTTCTCTTCCCTTAGTCTCATTTGAAGTTGCATAAACGCAAGTGTTTTTGCCTTTCTGGGTGTTGTAGAAGTTACAGTGAAGGTGTTCTCCAAATGCTTCTGCCTTGAGAGCTTCTTATGGCCTTGCCCAGTTGTAGGTTGTGCAAAGTGGATGTAGCTGTGTAAGAATAAGTCACTTGGTTGTAGCAAGTGTGCTGGAAGAAGCAAAATCCTTGTGTTCTGTGGAGAAGTGGCCAAGATGCTAGACCTTGATTCAGGAGATGCAGATTTAATTCTGGACTCCTGGCTTAATCTGCACCTCTGTTACCCAAATGCCCATCCAGGCCGCTAATTGTCTGATGGTTTGTCTTGTCTGACTCAGAATGTCAGCTCATGAGGCAGATACTTCTGTCCTGCCATGGCGTTCACAGACGTCATGGGGACCTGCTCTTAACTGATGGTATATAGAGCACTGAGGGACTTTGGACTTGAATCAGGGCTTTGTAGAGTTGACGTGGCTCATCATATTACTTGCTCCACCAAATGCAGCCTGACACTGCCTAAAGCAAATTAAATGTTAAGACATTTCTCAGCGTTCCCGAAGAGGACTATATTTCTGCTGGAATCTGGTATCTGTGCTGCAGTTACCCCTTTCCTTACGAAGTGAGTCTAGTTTGACTTGATACATACATAGGCAAAAGCTATTGGAGTTAAGCAGATGTACGGCTTTTTGTCTGAGGTGGGAAGCATGAAGTGCTCTACCATGTCTGCTCGTGGGAGGGGAGCAGCACTGGCTTTAGTAGTTCAAACCTATGCTATGTCTACCAAATGCCTTTTTTTCCCCTCATAAGGGCATCATCACTAGATGCTAGATTGGTACTCTCCGTGGCTGCTTGGTCTGTGGGGAGCTGCCAGTGGTGGTAGCTTTTGTGATGTGGAAATCTGACAGAGAACAGGACAGAGGCCACTGGCTGATTTCGTGGAGGAACCTGCAACCAGTAAGAGCTTTTAGCTCTGCTGACCAGGGCTGGGTGTAAGTCATTGCTGGAAACATAAAGGGTCTATAGCGTATTGCCAGAATGCTGAAATGTTCCAGTCACATAAGGTTTGATAAGTTCACTTTGTTCCCTGTCTAAATAGTGATTTCTTCTCTAGGGGAAAGGTTTTTTTTGCCCCCAAAAGAAAGCAAACAGCTGCATTGTTTGCAGAAAGCTGCTTTTGAAGGCTGTTTTACGTTTACTTAGTACAGACAACAGGCATGGGGGTGGGGAATTGATTCTCTGCCATTTGAGCTTTTTTACTCTTTAAATCTACAGCTGTAAAAGTACATGGCTTTGTATTTAAGATGGATTGTGTCTGGAGACTTCTGGCGTAGCAGCTAATGGACTTTTTGACAGCCATTCTACTTCCAGGTAGTAGGTAGTGCTGATCTACAAAGAAAGGGTTGGTCGAAGTATGTGTTACTGTCACCGTTTTCAGAGGTTGCCCTATAGCCTGAGTTTGTCTTAACAGAGAAATTCTCTGAGTTGCACACTGAGATGGAATTATGGAGGCTATGCGGGGTTTCTGCAGTAAATGTCATGTGCAGGGAGTTGTCTTTTCCAACCTTAGTGATTCTATGGTTCTATGAAAGGCAGACCGTGTGACAGGCATGTGGACCCTGTGCTTTAATGGTGCTGGTAGGTGTTGAGATTGCTGGTCTGAATGAGTAGAAGGGTCCTGACTTGTGTTAGAACTTTGAGAGCAAAGCAGGAACCAACCCCAGACTGGATCAGAAGGTATGTGCAAATTGCCCTGCACTTCCTGCCCATCCTCTGGTGTCCAGTGACTCTGTTCTTATAAAGGCCTTAGAATAATTGCAAGAGCTAGCGTTTGGAAAACCTTGTTATCATAAGGGCCTTCATATAATTAGAATAATAGGAGTTTGTTGTTTTTACTTAGAAGAGTTAGTGTTATGTCTAAATAGGGGAACTGTCCTTGCAGAAGATAAGAACACCCTGGGAAGACTGCTTGTTAGCGCCTGGCTGGTTTCGGCTGGTTCTGGCAGAAAAGTAGTGTCCGAAAGTAACCTATCCCTGATTATAATACTAAAAATCACACCCACTGGGGGACACCCCCCTGACCCTTCCTCACTGAACATGCCCAGTGTGAAAATGCTGACCGAGTGTTACATAAATCATGTAACTGGTTGGCTCCATGGGACTGCCCCATGGGCTGGAACTTATGGGTAAGAAATTGTATAAAGATTGATGTCTTTTGGGAATTAGGTGTGCTAGTTTTATCTAGCGTCTGAACTTGTGCAACTTTGTAATAAATCAATATCTTGTCTCAGTGTGCGAGATCGGTTATTGCACACCAGGAATGAACTCGTGTTTTTGTGAGAACAATTCTGTGGGCTGAAGAAGCGTCTTTGTAATTGTAAAGGTAAACTTCTCCCTAGGAAGAGACTGAGGGGAAAGTCTGTCAAAAGATCTGGGGAAGTACTTGGATGTCTTTGTTACTTTGTGCTTTTTTTTTTTGTCTGGAATTTGGAAAACTTGAGACACCTAGCAAGTAGCGTGTTAAATGTGCATGAATCCGAGTGGTGTGTTGGTAGAGCATGCAGGGACCTCTGGGTACTGGATTGCCACCACTTACTTAGTGGCTAAATACAAGATGGTTTCTTAATCCTTACGTTTTCTTGGCTGGCTGGTTAACTGGATGCTTATTGCTGTATCTAGGTGTTGCATAGGGCATGTGCCTGGACCCAGGATGTTATTCCAAACATGCATTGCTTGTTTTCATTATCAGACAGACCCTTCTGATGATGTCTGTTTATCTGTGGTAAGGGGGCAGTTGGAGTTTGCGCTGGAGTTGCTAGACAGGTACCAGGTGTGCCCTGAAGCTGTAGGCAGTTTGAGTCTCCCCAGTGTCTTCCATGTTGTCTAAGTTGTGCAGTTGTGTTGCATGTGCTAGTGAAGAGGTGGAGAAGTGCTGAAACGGAGCTAGACAAAAACAAATTTCTGGGTGATGAAGAGAAGTAAGCCTGATGCTGGGCTGAAAATTGACGTATATTGGTATCTACTGGTAAATTTGTATTGTTTGCACGATGTAAAGATTGGATATGTAAATTGGATGTCTTACACAAAGACCTCTCCACAGCTAAGTTGCACTGCTTGTTGCTGTTGAGGGAATTTTTCCTGCTTTCACAGAGTAAGTGCTTTGTAAAAGTGAGAGATCGCACTTTAAAGGGATGTGCCTGCTATTGGCAGGTGTAAATCCCCATTCTCTTGAGCAGATCTGTGGTACTTTACATCACAGAAAAATTAGACTGTGGTTACGAATTCATGCAGCTTTTCTTCCACACAGAAATAGTATTGCTGCTTTAGATGGTTCTGGGTGTCGGAAGTGGTCACTGATACCTGCTGTTGTCTCTCAACATTTTACTTAGGTGAGACACAAAAGCCTGCATGGGAAACTAGCTGGTCTTTGTGCGTTTTGGCACTGCAGTGCTAAATGGCAAGTTGGATTTCCTAGCTGTGTTGAACTTCTCGGACTGGCCTGAAGTGGAAGTACGGATGGACTTCAGCTCCAGCTGAGCTGAGAGTGTTGGGTCTGTCAGTTTTCTGCATCTCTGCCTTGCAGTTCTTGCGTTTTGGCAGCTGGAAGAACATCTGAAAAGGTGCTAACCTGTTTTCCTCCTGAGATTCCTAGTTTCCAGAGCGTTTTCTGATGTATTAGTAATTCAAATGGACCTAGTTAACTGGTGTCAGCAGTGAACCAAATATGTCAGCCTCTGTGGATCAGAGTCAGAGGCAGCTCTAGGCATCAACAAACTTGTGTTACCCAGGCTGTGACAGATACTGGAGCAGAATATGTCTTTGGAACTGTCACCCCAGCATGGCTGGAAGAACAACTGGGCACACTGCAGCTTTTGTGCTCTTGGTGATTAATCCAGGTTTAGACTGTGTCCCCTAGTTTAATGTAGGGGCTTTACTGGTAGTGCCTACATCTGGGTCAGGTTTTCCAGTCTTCAGGTACAGTCCTTACAAATCAGTGGTTTTGCTTCGTTTGGAACTTGTGTCCGGGCAAACTGGCCTTGTTTGAAGGCCAGCACACCTGCTATGTTCCTGTAAAGTTTAGCTGAACTGAGAGCTGGAGTCCAAGTGGTTTTCCACGGCTGAGTCCTTCTGGCTGTGCAGACTTCTGCTGATCAGCTGAGATGTGTTAAATGATGAGATATGTGCCCTTATCTCACTTCAGTTTGCTAGTGCAATGTGAACCCTACAACCTCTACAACACAGTATTTCTGTGTTCTGGATCCTGCGGGCTGCCTGCAACTGCAAGGGATCAATGTCCAGATTTTCACCGATGTGGGTTAAACCAGCTACCTGTGATCAGCTCAGGCATCCCATGGACTACTTCGAATTTTACTTTGCCTCTGTGCAGGGTATTAAGGCACAGGTGTTGTTTGTATTTCCATTGATCAGAATGCCAAAGGTCACTTTGGCTCTCCCTGGGATCCTTCCTGTGCTCTTCCTGTGGCACTTTATGCTTGTGGGTTTTGGTCTTTAGCTGTAATTGCCGGAAAGAATTGGAAAGTTTGTTGCAGAGAGTTGGTGTTTTGGTAGAGGAGGGAATATGGAGTGGCTGCTCTGAACAGCCTTCTGAAGATAAAATCTATTGCATAATTACCAGTGATTATAAAAGGTTGTGCAATCCCTTGCTGTCCTCTGCTTCTGTATGCTGAGCTTGTCCTGTGGCTGCAGGATTGGATTTGGGCAGAAAGGCTTACGTCTTGCAGTGCACTAGAGAGCACAGCAAAACAAATTGAGGTCTGTGACCCGCAGACCAAGTATCCTTGCAGAAAAATGTTTGAAAAGAGCAATTCTCTTAGTGTTCCATGAAGTGTTTCTGCACCATATTGGTCATGGAGTGCCTGTGCACTACGTGAGTAGCAATCCAGGTTGCTCAGTCGGGCGAGTAAAAGCACTGTTGATGAATTCCCTGAATCCCAAGCAGGAATGCGTAAGTGGAGAGGGTGCAAAGGAGGGGTGACAATATTCCCTACTTGTTTTTTGTTTTTTTTTCTCTCTGGGAGTTTACTGTCTACCAGCCAGATGTGCGTGCAGCTGAAATGTTAGTGTCAGGGTGCTCCAGCCAGTGGGAAGCGTTGTGCAGGGGAGGAAGGCTGTCCTGTCAGATCAGTTGGGCATCCCTCTGTGAAGACGAGCACCTGCAGAGGTTGGGTCAGTGAATTATAGCAGTACCTAGCAGGAGTTAATGAGCCCATGCTGACTGTACACTCAGCTGCCTGTGTGCTGACATGAGGTTCAATTTGTAGGTGTTTGTAGGCGTCTGTTACTGTTCTTTGCTTCCCTGTGCTTGCATTAAGAAGCACTGTTGTCCCATTGTGATACTACAGTGTAATTATGTGTAGAACTCAGCATATTGGGTTTAGTTGTTTTTGTTAGTCATGTTAGGGAAATTTTCTTGTAACACAAACCTATATAAGAGACAAGTTTTTTAATCTGCAAGTCATTTTAATAATGGAATTTGGTTTTGAATGAGACTTAAAGGCCACAAGTGTTCATTAACTCAAAGCTCACATCCAAAATTGCCATTTATCATCTAGTCTTACTCTAGTGTAGGACTGATCAGAGCATTTCCTGAGGAAGTCTTTACGTTCCTAGCACGTTCATGTATTTTGGAAACCTTTTCAATACAGTTTGCAGTCAGGCATGCAACTCTGAATCATTGGGCTAAGGTACTGGTGTGTGTAAGACTAGAATCAAAACCATGCGTATTCCCAGCTTACCGGATGTTGGAGGGAGTAGTTCTCTTGCTGTATGTTTGAATAGGCTGCTAGCTGCCCAGTTAACACTGGGCCTGTCATCAGAGTGTATCTGAGTACATAAATCAGAATTATTTTGATGTGGATTAGCTAAATTCCTGTGTGGATGCTTACTCAGAATGAAAATACTCTTAATGTGAAGTGGCTTAAACTCAAAAGTAAATTAAGCTATGCCAAATTACTTCTGGAAAAAAAGGTTTAATGTACTATAAGCTCACCTTTCCATTTGATCCTGACTGGAAGTCTGTGTATACCCAGGCCTATACCATGCTATTACTAATAGCCACCAAACAGGCAAATGTGTTTTTCAACACTTTATGCTTTCTCGTACTCTTGCAGGATGCATACTGAATGCATCCAATTCACAACAGTGTTGGAGGCCAAGTGGCTGCAAGACCTTACACTGACTCAACAGTGATTTTTTCCATTCACTTTATCCAAATGTGAATGGCTGCAGGGTCATTCTTAGTCACTTACCTTCCAGGAAATGGACATTTCTCCACTGCCTGTTAAATGCATAGCATTTTCTCCTACAAGTGGCGGTCTTGACTGGACTTCAAAACAAAGGCTTTCCTAATTTGGCAGCAGGCTTTTCACCATTGTAAAAGTAAATATGGAAAGAAGCTTTAAAAAAAAGGGGTGAATTGTATGGTTCAGTCTCATTCGGGGGGGCAGGGGGGGTCTGTCTCTAGATCAGCTTTCAAAGCCTATGTTTTTTTCCCCTTTCCGGTCTGTGCTTGCTCTTGGATTTTTTGGGCAGGAAGGAAGAAAATTGTTGTCCTGCGGATATTGCATTCTTTTGTGCCTTGGAGCTCTGAGGTAAGAGAAAATGAGTCTAAATCTGAGCTTACTGAGACCCGTGAGACTTGGCTGGAGTGTGTGAGGTAACAAGGCAGTGATGGGGAGTACCATGGGGGGCTGCAAGGTTATATGGGGTCACGGAGTGTAGCCTCGGCCTTTCCCTGTCTTGTCACTTTTTCTGTTCTGACACAGCTTTTCTTTCAACTCTTTTTTTTTCTTCCCCACCTAGTTAATGCCCAGCCACATCATCTCTACTGTGTACTGCCACTGCTGCTGCAGAAAGGGAGCTCCTGGGCTTTTCTGAAGGAAGATGGCTTTCTGGACGCAGCTGGGATTGCTGCTGTGGAAGAACTTCACCTACAGAAGAAGACAGACTGTAAGTGTTAGCTAAAGGGTTTTTGAGGTCTAAATTGTAGCATTGTAGCTTACTTTTCAAGCAAAACAGGGAATAATCCTGTATCTTGATGGTTTGTTTATTGGTCCCTGGCAGGGCAGCTGGTCTGCATTTGGAAAGACTCAGTTCAAACTGAAGAGAGTTGTGGGTGGACAGAAACCAGAGGGCTTGGCGGTGCTGAAGACTGCTGTCCTGAATCCTGGTGTGAGAGAGTGTCAGAGTACCAGAACACTCGTGTTGGCACAGGCAGAGAGGGTGCATGACTGCTGCGTCCAGCCAGGGTGATGTGAACTGGGAGCCTGTGCTGTGATCTGCTCTGCTCGGCAAGTGGGGCATTGCCAAACTGCAGCATACGCACCTGGGTCTGAAAACTTTTGAACTCTGGAGCTGCAACAGCAGCAACAAAATTCTGACTTTTCCTAATGGCAGAAGTGGTGGAGGCAACAGCAGACACCTTCAATCTCTTTAATCAGGGAGAGAAACCCAAGCGTGTTGTGTAACTTCACAACAGGAGGTGTAGTTTAAGTGACTAGCATGGGACATGTCCTCAGATCAGTGTGGAGACAAATCCAGGTAACTGCTGTTTTTCTGCCAAGGTGCATTCTGATTAGCTTCAGTGGTAGCCTCACCATCTGTTAGCAGTGTGAGAACGTACCTGTTGGGATGGGTAATATGCGACAAGAATTTCTTCTTGTGGTGGCAAAGGCACAGGAGCGTGAATCCAGTACGGTGCTCTTAAGATTCTTCTGCCTTTATGATAATGAGACCTCACAGGATGCTGTAACTCCTGCAGACAGCTATAAGCTGGAGAAAATGTGCTGTTTCACGTCCAGGGACTTGGGGGATGACTGTGTTAGGCAAGGGCATGTCCTGTACAACAGGCCTGTGCAGAAGATCTGTCCTGTTAGATCTGACCTCGAGGAGGTACGAGTAGAGCATGTGAAGGGAACGTGAGTTACTAAGGTGGTGAGTGGAAAGTGGTCTCTCTGATAAGCTTTCCGAACGCTGCAAATGTCAGGGTGCTTGCCAGCTGGCTGGGGCTGGGTTGTTTTAGCAACTCGGAGTCACAAGGGAGGGGAGGCTATCGTATTCACTGCTGGAGATGGAGACAGTGTCTGTAGTCTTTGCTCAGGTGTGCGAGGCTAGTTTTCATTGGACTTGTCTGTTGAATTCAGAGCTGGAATTAGGCCATTCTTAAGCAGAACCAATCAAAGGGGGCTCGTGGCATTGTTGACTTTTCCTGTATACCTCTGTGGTTACAGAGCTGCAAGTGATGGCAGAAGTTTGATCTGTGTGCTTTTGTCCTTACCCCGGGAGCTTGGATTTCGCAGGACAGGGCTGCTCAGCTGAGAGGCTGTAGGCTGTGTCAGCAGCAAGGAGTGAGGCTGGCTGCTCTCTGGGCATATGGGCCAGCATCCTGACCTTGTGAACAGCCTCGTAAATCAGAAGGATGTTGCAACAGAGCTGGGGAAGGTAGTCTCAAAACTGGCTGCAGCTCCTAAAAAAGACAGGCTGTTCTCACCTATTGCCTGTGCATCCTAGGTGCTTAGAGCTGAAAACAATCTCTTCCTCCCTGGCTGTTAGAGATCTTGCTCTTGACCTCTTCCAAACTGGCTTTAGCAACTAGGGGAACTCTAGAACCTTGGTGGATCCTCTGGAGCAGTGCTTAAACTGGTTAAACCAGGAGGAGATTTCAGAGGAGTTTTATACTGAAGATGACTGCTTTTTTGGCAGGGCCTTCTGAAATTAATGCATCAGGTTTGGAGGTTACTGGAAGGGGTCTGTCTAGCATGACATGTCCTGTCAAGGTAGCTGTGGACTAGCTTGCTGGGAAGCAGAGATGCATTCAGATCCTTTGGCAATGCCAGAAAAACACAGTAGGCTAAGCATGTGTCAATAAAAAAGACCTTCCTGCTTGTTCTTCTGTCATGATCTTGGATCTGCTCAGCTATTTCTGGGTAGCTCCTGGCAGCTTCTGTGTCAGCTTCCCATCAAGTAGCCCAAAGGGCCTAAGAGTACTCGTAGTCTGTTCCAGACCGATATTATTAGTCAATTCACAATGAAGGCTTGAGACATTGCTTGTTTTTGTGAGGTTCCGATTTCTCTGGTGTTTTTCTCACTAACAGTTTCCATTTGGGCTTTACCTGAAGGCATCAGGAGGGGAAGGCACTTGACAGAAAGTGGCAGAAAAGTAGCAGAACATCTCGCCACACTGTTGTCATGGCTGCACAGTCATTCATGTATTTGCTGTTGGGAGACCAGTGTCCTTGAGCTGTGTGTGCTGTTGGTGGGTGTCTCCTGTTTGTACTTACTGAAGGTGTAGCTCAGAAATAATTTGATCCTTGCTTTTCTTCCCACAAGAAGTCTGGGTTAGCGTTTTGCTTCCAACCAAACCACCTTCTCGGCTGCTGTGAGTTTGGGCTGCATTGCGAAAGCTGGGTTCAAAGCTCAGCCTGACGTGTGCAATTCAAGCGTTACTTTGTACTGGATAACGTCCAACAGCACTGGAGTGGGGGGAAGGAGTGTGTACAAGGGGAGAGGGGGGAAGAAAAATCATGTTCGGGGGTCACCGTGTAAAAAACATTTCTCTTTTACTGCTGTCTTGCAAATGAGAAGACACCTCAAACTCGCATAGAGAGACTGGTCAGCTGCTGGTAGCTTCCTGTGTTGAAACAGGACTGCAAAGGTGGGGAGGGTGGTTGGCAACGAGATGGGGTGGTAGTTTGGTCAGTTCTTGCTAAACACATTTCCTGTTGACACGGTGTAGATATCAATATTTGATGGTATCCTGCATCATCAGCCAACTGGTATAAATTTGGCATGCTTCAGGGACTAGCCCCAGTAAAATTAGGAGCAGTTTGTTCTGGCCCAAGTGCTGTCTTTGAATTCACCTGCTGTGTCCAAATGGCATGTTCCTCCTTCAGCTCCAGGTGGAGCAGGGGTGGCAGAGGGCTTGGAGGTTTGAAGCTTCATTTCACTATTTACCAGGCTGGTATCTGCTTGGTATGAACCTTAGTAAGATGTGTCCCCTTCAGTATCTCTGTGTCCTCCTCTGCAAGGGCCATAGCGGATGAAAAGTGCTGTCACGGGAAGGTCAGGAAGCGGTAGGGGAAGGAACCTACTGACCTTCAGGAGCAAAAGCAACAGAATTCAAATTTTGTTGAATAGCACAAGAGGCTGGCCAGAGAGTCCGGCCTCGCTATTGAAGTGCCACTGACGTGTTGAGCTTGACCCCACGCAAGCCTCTGGTGCAGCAGTTCACCAGCTGTCTCTCACTAAGCAGCATTATGGTGGCTGCCATGATGCAGCAGTCTACAGCTATAAAGGTGCACCTTGGTCAGTCCAAGCTGCAGATTGACAGGCTCGGGGAGGACAGAAAAAGGAGGGATGCAAAGCTGGACGTGTTGTATGTGCGGAGGCATACAGCGCAGTGCGTACAGCCCACGTGTGGTTACCTCTGTGGATATGTAATCAAGCATAACTGGGCATGCAAAAGAGGAGCTATGTGTGCAGATGGTTGCGCTCTCCTTTCACCAGCGTGGCCATTTGAGCACTACGGTCCACCCCAGTGTGGAGCGGCTGGGGCTGATGTTTCTTCGAGCAAGCCAGGACTTGCTCTCAAGGGCACCATTTTCTCCCTGCCTCTGTAGCAGTCGCAGGGCTGTAAGAGGCTATCTGGCCACCTGGATCACCCTGAGAATTGCCCTGAGAAGCCTCCACAAGCCCAGCTGACACTGCTTTATCCGCAAGCAGTGTTATAGCAGTTGCTCGGGGTGCATGGTCCTTGCCTACAGCCAGGGTGGCAGAGGGCCGTGATGTGTGCCAGAGCATGGCCATTAATGCTGGCAGAGGGAACGGCTTGTGCTGGTTTCATAGGTACCTTTCCATCAAGAGGAGGAGAAGTCCTTCTGCGCCATCCTGGCAGCAGCTGTGAGGGGATGTTGAAAAGGGAAGAGGTGGACAAGTTGTCAGTGTTCTTGCTCTGACTACCTCTGACCTCTGGGAGCCGAACCACAGTTTGGTGCAGAAGGAAGCAAGCTGTCACTGTTAATTACTGTGTGTGTGCTGCCACTACTTTGTTTTACAGTAAAGCAGAGACCAAAGATACTGAGGCTTCCTGGCATCTTTGTTAGCCTGGTCTCAGTGGAGTTTCTTATCCAGTAGTCGTACAGTATATGCATGAAAATGTCCCAGACTCATCCTGGAGAGCCTGACACTGTTATCAGGAGTGCCTGGGAGACTCTGATGCTCACTTTTTTGTGTCTTCTGGGGAGTGTCGCCATTTGATTGGATGTCAGCCATTAAGGGTGCCTGAAGAGCCATCCTAGATTGTTTCTTCTGCTGGGTCAAGTGGCATTTGTTTTAATGCACTTTTTTTTACAGTGTGAGATTTTGAGGTACAGTAGTCACCTAGAAGTGTCACCTCAAAGTTTGCCTGGGGTGTGTTGCGCCAAACGTCAAGAGTCTAATTTTAGCTGTTAATGGTGTAACAAGGAGAATTGTGTTTGTGTGGGGGCATTCTCTCTCCCACTGGGGTTCAGGTCTTATCACACCTGGATTGTAGTAAGAATGATGTAGATGTATTATTAGAAAAGACAGGATTTTCCAGGGAAGAAGGGGAAAAGTTTTCTCTTTACATGCTGGTTTCCCTCTCCGAAGGGATGAAAAACATAAGAAGTAGCAGCGTAAAAAGCTTCCAGTTTTTCCCTGTCTCATGGCTTACCTAAAATGCATGTTCAGGCAGCCTTTCTGGAGTGGGAAAGGAAGGATGTGGCTGGTGAAGCTCAAGCCTAGGAAACCTCAGCTTGTGTCTCCGAAGTTCTAAGCTGTAGTGTTGCGTTGTCCGCATGTTTCTGTGAGGTGCAGCATATCTCAGTGAAATTTTCTGTGCTTCAAATCCCTGTCTATAAAGTGCTTTCATTTAGGATCAGGCTTTTCTTGTATTCCCACCTAGTCCATCTAAATAACTGAGTTCTCTATACCTTCATCTGACACTCACTACCTATCTGTAACTACCCTGGACCAGTGGGTGCCTACCCTTGGGAACAAATGTACATTAGAACAAAACAATAACTAGGTATGAGCTTAACCTTAGTAACTTTGCTTTCCTGATACTAGTATACTTTTGCAGCAGTGAAACTGAAAGATTTGGTATAGTTACGCACTGGCATGATTTCCATGCCTGATGTGTTAGGGTAGAAGCTCAGTGGTTTCCTATGGGAATGGGATGCAAGTACTTTCCACTACCTCTAAAATACGAGGCAAAAAATGTAGATCATTGCTGGGAGTATTTATTGGGAGGTTTCTTTCAGGCAGGGGATGAAAAGAACTATAAAAAGAAGCAAAAAATAGCCCCTAAGCACATCCAGTTTAGTCCCGTAACTGGCACATATCAAGGAGAAAAGCCTGTAATTCTTTGCAGATTATCCTCTGAAGCTGGAGGAACAAAATTCTTGGTCCTGGAATGCATAGGCAAAGTGAAGTGAGGCAGTGCTTGCAAAACTGTCCTGGATTACAGGTGGGTTGTACTGGAACCTCTGTTCTGTCCTGTATTTTGAATGTGATGTCTTAATACTTTGTTGTTTCCAGTTCCAGCTGCTGATCGAAGTTGCCTGGCCTCTGTTTATCTTCTTCATCCTGATCTCTGTAAGACTTTCATATCCGCCCTATGAGCAGCACGAATGTAAGTACCAAACACAGCAGCTGCACTCAGAATGGTTGTTGTTTCATGGTTAGAAGATAATAATGCAGTTGGCAAGATGCAAGGAGTAGGGGTGGTAGTTGCATGCTTTGGTCAAAAATCTTCAGGGAAGTTTTAACAGCTCCTTTCGTTCCACCTAGAGAACTACAGTTTGTTCTGGCATGTTAATGTTGCTCCAGGACTGCTGCTTTTCTTGCTGTTTTTCGAGTTCTGCATTTGTAATGTGTTAGCTGAGAGCTTGCTGTGGAAGTGTGACAAGCCTTATTTCTTCTCCCTGATCGCTATGTGACTTAGCATAAAAAGAAAGCAGTGTTCAGATGTGTAAGAAAGCAATCTCATTTTCAGGCGGTACTGTGGGTTAATGTACTGCATTACAGAGCACAAGAGCAGTTCCACTGCTTCAAACCATAGACTGTCAGCTCTGTATGGAGTAGGTTGAGCAGTCATACAGTTGTTGGGGAAAACTATTCTACTTTTCTCTTTACATCCTAAATGGATATGATTCTGCTTTTCTTGCAAAGGAAGCTGCTTCCTGCTCTGCAGATGACAATCTTTAGGCCTCTGTTGGTTGCCATTTACTGAAGAAGCATGACTTATTAGCAACATGCTTTGTCTTACTGTGATTGGTGACAGCCTCATACTGTAGTTAGCTGACTGTGGAAGAGCTGTTTGCTTATCTTTCCTTTGCCTGATTCCTGCAGGGTAAGGGTTAAGGGTCAGCACAACATGATTCTGGATGGCACTCTGAAGTGTTTCGTTCTTAAAATGGGTAAAGAACTAGCTCTTACAGCACTTACCCTGTGGTTCTTTGCAGTGTCTGTGGCATTTTATGCTGCTTGCTAAGCATTCAAGCCTAATTGAAGTGTTAATGTTTGTTTCCCGTTATGCTTCAGGCACTGCTGGTCCCATGTATGGCCTAACTCGCTTTCAGCAGTGCTTGGCAGGATAACTGAAGCTGCCTTAAATCTCATGCTTTGCTGCGTGAACATTTGAAGTGCCTTTTCTGACTAGGTCTTACAGTGGTGTTAGGAGAGATACCTGTAATATGGACATGAAGCTGAAGAGAAGCAATAAGCAGTGTACTCAGCTAGTATAAATAACTAGCAGCCTGAATGATAATTTGTCCCAGCTGAGGAAGTGCTGTACATAAACTCAGACCTAGCAAGAGCTGCCGTTTCATGGAACTGTTTAGGTTGGGCTTGTTAGTCCTTAGCCTCCTTGTAAATCCTTTGCTCTGGCACCCTGGTGTCACAAGCAGAGTTTGGAGTCTTTCACCTGCAGCCCTGCTTCCTTCCCGTTTATGCTGACTGATGTTCTGTCTGCCTTCTCCCTGTGTTGTCATCAGGAATTGTAGAGTGTAGAGCATCTGGTAACTTTTTAATTCACTTCTTATAGTTAATTTCTGTCCATTTTTCTAAAAGCTTCTGAGAACAGTTAACTAAATTATTTAAGTCTGGATTGGTTTCAATGAACGTTCACTCATATGCTGACAGATACAGATGTGTTGTATAGCGCAACATGTTTTGCTGACCTGTGAACAGACAGAAGGAAAGAAATCTTGAGTTCATGGTGAACTCTGTGGCAACCCTGTGGATGCCTTGAGGGAAACAGGATTGTTATCTGTAGTGGCAGTGCTCTGTGCTGTTATGAAATGACTTGCAGGTAGTGCCTGATGATAGCAGTAACAGAGCTGCGTGCAGGTGGTTTGTATCCTCCAGATAGCCTCAGTATTTTAATGGTATAGTTTTTTTTCAACAAATAGATAAGATTTTCAGCTCTGTCTTCCTGTTTGAAGAAAAGGAGAACCACCAATGATTGGGCTGTTTCTGTGATCAGACTTTCCAGTCAGGATTTTTTTTTTCTAGCAGCTTGGCCTGGTGTGAAGAACCTTTTTCTGAAAACATTTGCTTGTTCTTAAGTGATAGCTACATGGCTTTCACCAGGCCAGCCAGAGAAGACATCTTAGATTACTATTGCACAAGATTGCTGACTTCAGTCTTAGAGAGCTTGACTTTCTTTTCTGTTCCTGTGACCCTTGAAGGTATTCAAAATGCACTTTATTTGGGGGGGGAGAAAAAAATCTTGACAAAAAGTGACTTCAGTCTCTACTGAAAAGCCAGATGTTTGCAGCAGTTTTGTTCAAAACAGTGTGATGCTATCCTGTTTTCTGTGTAACTCAGCTGACTTAAAACTACTTTACTCTTTGAGAAACTACTGTTACATGCACCCCTGTATGTATAAAAGTTATCATGAATCCTTGCACTGCCTTCCTCTTTTCATATTGCTTTTAATAGTTTCTCTGAATTCTTAACTATATGAAACAAAAGGCACAGAGGAGAGAGAAGGTGCTTCTCTGAGCAGTTTTAGGTAAAGAATCTGAAAGTCTTAGCATTTTCCCTCTTTCCCCTCCCAAGCCCCTCTGCCAAGAAGAACAAAAAAGAGAAAGAAATAAAGCCAGACAGCTCAGGTAAACAGCTTTGTAGTTTAAAAAGAGAAACTGGGAACAAACAGTCCTCTGCTTACTGGAAACAATGAACCTTCGGTTCCTTCACCTTTCTCCTGAGCAGAGTCCTTGGCTCTCTCCAGGGGGGGCTGCTAAGCTCCCAGTCTTTCTTCAGCCGCCTACATTAACCAGCCTTGCTGTAATTCAGCAGCTTTGACTTCTCTTCCTCCTGGGGGTTTGGTATCTCCATTGCAGCTGTGGAGGTAGGGAGCTAGCCCACTGTGTGGTTACAGGCACGCTGCGAGGGCAAGGTGCGCACTAGCGGGAACAAGGTGCATCTCATGGTCAAAGCCTTTAGCTGCTTGGAGGGAGCTGCAAGAGGTACTGAGGAAAGGGTGTAACCTTCCTCCCTGCTCTCTTCCGTAGCACGGGGGGTGAGGAAGCGAGTTCGTTTGCAGAAAGCCGCCTGATGTCTTGTTTAAGTTACAGGATTGTATGAGGGAAGTTTTTTCTTCCCCCATCTTTGGAGGGTAAGGGATTTGCGAGTGTCGGGGTGGCGTACCAGTGGAGATCTGGCATAGGCAGTTTGGTACTGATGTAGCGCTTCGCCAGAGTGCAGAGTATGAACAGGATGTAAACTTTGGGCTTTGTCATAAGTAAGTCTTTAGTAGTTAGACTTCAGTGAAAAGGTTTGAAATGTGACAGCAGGTGCCTGAAATGTTTCAGGAACTCTAAAGTCTTAAGGCTATTTGGAAATTAAGCCAAGATGGGAGAGAAGTGGCAAACTTACCTCAGGGAAGCCACGGTAGGCACCCACCCCACAGTGGGGTGGGTCAGCTTTGCTTGGTGTTTACAGTGCATGTAATTGAGGTGAGGCTTTAGAGTTGCCTGCTGGCGTGCATTCCTCCGCAGGAAGTACTATATCCTTGTCAGCACAGCCAAAAACAATGGTGGAAAGATGAAAGTAGCAAAGAGCTGCTTCTACAGGCTTAACAAGGCATATTTTAAGTAGAGGAGTCCAGAGCCATTTGGAGAATTTGGGGTGAGCTCACCTCTTCTTAATGTTGGCCATTCTGCTTGCTCATAAGCACTTCAGGGCAGTAACCAGTGTAGGATTAGCATTGCCCTCCGGATATAATGCTGTGTAGCAATGACTTGTATCATAGAATCATAGAATGGTTTGGGTTGGAGTCTTGTGTTTGTCTAACTCTTGTGTGTCTGTTGTAGGTCACTTCCCAAACAAAGCTATGCCTTCAGCAGGAACCTTGCCATGGATACAGGGGATCATCTGCAATGCCAACAACCCTTGTTTCCGCTACCCAACTCCTGGAGAATCCCCTGGTATTGTTGGAAACTTCAATGCCTCCATGTGAGTCTGGCTGCTTTTTCCTTATCTTTGTTCTGGGGATAACATATGGAAAAAGGGTATTTGGAAGTTGCCAGCTAGTTGTGTAACCCTACACTATCAAGGGTTTTGCTGTTTATGTTGGTACTGAAGTACCAAGCTGTCCAGTTCCCAAGTTCAGAGGGGCTAGCAGAGAGCTGGTAGGTGTGCAGTATCCCTGAGTCCAACCAGTTGAAGCTCTTGGTGAACAAAAAGCTCTGCCTGGGTGCAGACTGTGTCCGTTCTCTTATCTGTTGCTCAAAACTTGGCCCATAAAAAGGCAAGGTATAAGCTCTTTTTTTCAGGGAGCCTCTTTTCCTTAATGAACCTCTGAGATGGACAGTGTAGAGTGAGAAGCAGTCAAAGAGTGGGTTTTGGGGGTAGTCTCTGATGTTTGTCATTTATTACTGTCCAGTGCATTGCAGAGAGCTCAGTTTATGGCCAGCTTTCTCATACCCTGCCCTGCTTGCTGTGTCCGTACTGTCAGGCCAGTTAGGCTTAATGCAGACTAAAATGTGTCTGCAGCCTGGAAAAACATTTGAAAGGAGAAAGGGCATACTTAAATTATTGAGCTTCTAACAGGAAGCAGTTTACAGGCATCAGGAGGCCCTTTCCATCCCAGTCTTAAATAACCGCTTTCAAATGCGTGGATGTTTCCAGTGTAACTTTGTTTGACCTTGCATTAGCAGCCATCTTTTATTAGACTCCTTGGGTTGTCCTGGGGTGGTCACTGAAGAAAGGGCTCTTTGTACTGGAGAGGGCAGTGGCATAACTGAAAAGTGACTAAAGTTTGGAATTGGGATGTAAAACTGTATCTGTGGATGCTGGCTCACAGAGCTGATGACTGCTGGTTGTTTTTGTGTTTTCCCGTCACCAGTGTTTCCCGCCTGTTCTCAGATGCCAGGAGGTTACTCTTGTACAGCCAACAGGACACGAGTATAAAGGATGTCCAGAAGGTCCTGGGAAAACTACGCAAGTTGGGAAATTCCTCTGGCTTAGGTAATGGCATGGTAAAGCCTCCTACACCTGACACTTCTGGTGTGGCTAATTCTGCATGTGTGTAAATTTCTGAAATGTACCATACTGGGAAAGTGCATGGTTGTAACTTACAGCTCATCAAACACTTTCCAATCCTGTGGAAGTACCTTAAGCCTCTCCTGTATCAGAGCTTTGTGTGCTCTTTTAGCTTCTTCTCTGGAAGAGAGAGGGTATGGTCTGTAATGCCAAGAATAGCAGCTGGTTTGGATGTGAAATTACAATCCTCAGCCCACTAAACTCAGTTAAAATGCTGACTTTCTCAAAGGAGTCTTAAGTAGTGTGTGTTTTTGGAAAGCAGTAGTTGCTTTGCTGTTTAGTCAGTAGAGCAGTGGATGCCTGATGGCTACAACTGAGCGCTCTGCCCCCTGACCTCCAGGGGGAAGTGCACTGGAAGGGTGCAGATGAGGAAAACCTGATGTTGGCCTTCACTTTATGAACTCAAAGCTGATCATTATCTGACAATGCAGTCTCCATTTCCCTTATGGTTTTTTTTTTTGTTTTGTTTCTGTGTGACTGTTTGGTGTAGGTTATTTCATCCTCTGCTGTTGTCTGGCAGGACTGTGAAAGGCTGGATCCAAAAGAAAATGTTTTGTCTTGGGGGCTTGCATAGCCCCATTTGCCATGAAGACTGAGAACCCTTCGATTTCTGGCTTTTGCGGGAAGGTCTGGTGTGCATTCCTGTCCCGTGCAGATGCATAAGTGACTGGTGTGGGATGACACAGGAAGCTTGCAGCGGAGCTGGGACGTGAAACAGCTCTGCCAGGTCTCGGGCAGTTGGCGGGTCTCTCAGTGTTGCTAGCTCTCTCTCACATGGCAATGTGTTAGTTTTTTGGGGTACTATTGTCTGAAAGACTTTTTCTCTTGGCTGCTATGTTAGTGCTGTGTGCTTCTATTGGAAATGATGGAAAGTAATGGTTTAGAAAAGAAATAGAGCAGGGAACGCAGCTATTGAGTGTTTTTACCTACAGCCTCTATCCAGGCATGTGGAGGTCTTTGAACGTGGGTGATATTTTAGTGAAAGGTGTCCCTGGTTTTACAGCTGTGGTTCTTTCTAGCTCTCTGTGTGGCTCAGGCAGGCTCCAGGAAGAAAAATATCTGACCTGGTGTGATGTGAATAGTTGCACGTCTGTTGTGTACTGAGCGCGGTTTAAAGAAGATGGTGTTTTTGCATCCTGTCCTGTGTTGCTTAGTACATTGGAGGTCACTTTGAAATAATCTTTATTGTTAGTGACAGGTTGGCAGATGTGTGCTGGCTGTATGTACAAACATGAACTGTGCAAGGGGTTTGTCTTGGATATGTAACCCTGCTCTCCCCTTCAGGGCTGTGCAGAATCCTGATGTGATCAGATCTGCAGGTGTTACTGTGGTCTGCTGACTTTTTTCCAGCATTAGTTGACGCTTGTCCTTATGTAGAAGTGACACTGTTCCTTGCTGGGCTCAGTGTCTGTATCACCAGGCTCCCCTCTTTTTACTCTGAGAACTGGTAAGTGGCATTGTCATGCTTTCAGCTGAATCCACAGCAGTTCTAAGTGGAAGAGTAGTCTCTGCAAGTTAAATCTCCCAAAGACAGTAGATAGTGGTGTTTTGTATTGAAACATGCAGTGAACATCAGATGTGGACATTTACAAGAAAGCTATCAAAGCTGTAAGCTGAAGCGCCCATTGCTGGGAAGGTTTGAGGGGGAGGAGTGATGCCAAGAAGCATTTCGCATAGGAGTATTGTACAAGTTGAAAGTCAGAAGGCTCATATTTCTCTATACTATAAAGACAGGCGGACTGACTGCAAAAATAAGTCTCAGACCAGTCATCAGAGATCATGTTTCTATAATAAAATATTTCAAATGTGTAGTAAGAAATCCAGCCTCTCTGTCATTAGAATGACAGACTGCCTATTGTTGGTAGGGCTTGTAGGGAACAAAGCCTGTTTGTCCTTCTCATGGTATGCTCATTTGCAAAGCCTGCAACTTCGGGGTCCCCGCTGCCTGCTTCTTGACTGCCTGATTCATTCTCTGTCAGCATGCATAAAACAGCATCCTCTAATCTTACAAGTACTTGTGTATTTATGCATAGCAGCACTCAGATCCCTGGGCAAGGAAGGGAACTACAGGTCAGCCCTTCAACTGCTGTTGACAAAGAGGTGCGAGAGGCTTGAATCCTTTTGTCTCTGGGGACCAAAGACGACAGTAGGAGTGGATATCAGATGTAAACACACCTCCAAACCTGAAAGCACTGCTTTTATACATGTATTTCCCCAGTTAGCAGGAGGGCCAATTACCTGATGAGCTAATAATTGAAAACATTTGTAATACTACTTCTGTTCCAGCTCTGGCCTGGATCTGAAGCCCTGTGAATGGGCTGCTTTGCAGCTGATGTTTCCCCAGTGGGAGTGACTGCATGCTCCCTGCTGTCTTGTGGGCTCTGCTGGAGTTTCTGCAGTTCCCTCATCACCTCTCAACACTAGTGTGATGTCCTGCTTCCCATTGCCTGATGGATTTGAAACAGGCGTCAGGAGGTGGTCTTCCGTTACTAGCATACAAGTTGGAGCTGTGATGTAGATTCTGCTCTAATGCTGGTCATGCAGAGCATGCATGTCTGTATTTGGCTTCAGATGTTTGAATCTGTTTAGAGAGCAGCTGCCGAAGTCCTTTCACTTTGAACTTCTTTAAAACAGCCCTCCCAAAGTGAGGTTCAAGGTGGGACTGCTAGTGTGGTCTGATCTGAAATGAAGCACATGCTGAACCTTGGGGAAGCCTGCTTAAGGTGGCAGCATGCTTACACAGGTGCCTGCAAGTCGGTGTCTTGGCTATAGACAAGGTAGGACACGAAGACTTTGTTTAGGCAGTCCTGTGTGCTCGTGCCAACAGGCTTTGTATCTTTTGTTCTTCCAGGAGTTCAAGGGGTGGCTCCTGCTCTCTACTGCTCTGAGCTATGGTGGAGAGGGGCAAGTGGGATCAGTAGGGAGCAGCCCACCCTTGCTTCATGTAGCACTGTTTCTGGCCAGGACGAGGTGCCAGCTGGTGTCGTGAGGGAGTTCAGGACGGGCAGCTGTTGTGCTGTATGGGCAGCTGCTGTTCTATGGCCGCTTTCAGCAAGCCCTGAGCAGTGATATCTACGTGCAGGCACACACATACCTTAATACAATGAATTTTGCAGGCTGCTGCCAGGTGCCCTCTCTCCTTCCCAGCACTTGTTACATCTCTGTCCAGCAGTGTCACCAAGGTCTTCAACACTCGTGATAAGGCAGAGTACAAATCAGAGCAGAGTCAAAGACCTTAGTGACAGCACTTCGAAGAGCATGACATGGCTACTGGGATTGCCACCTGCAGTAGGTCTGTCCCACTGCTTGCAGGCGCTGGCTTTGCAACTGGCCTCAATACCATTTCAGCAGAGGATAAGATGTTAGCAAGATATAAGCTTTCCTTCTGTTTTGAAAGGTGGAGGTGCGGCTTGCTGTTGGATCTGAGGCACGCTTTGTTTATTTCTTCCTTCTCTCTGCAGGGCTCACAGAATCACAGAATAGTAGGGGTTGGAAGGGACCTCTGTGGGTCATCTAGTCCAACCCTCCTGCTGAAGCAGGGTCACCTACAGCAGGCTGCACAGGACCTTGTCCAGGCAAGTCTTGAATATCTCCAGAGAAGGAGACTCCACAACCTCCCTGGGCAGCCTGTTCCAGTGCTCTGTCACCCTCAGAGTGAAGAAGTTCTTC
>Ga0181612_124783_pt1 | contig 30568 bp, 19 predicted proteins | sample HoacroProtozoa21_FD_119630 | JGI IMG/M metagenome (GOLD analysis project Ga0181612, IMG submission 119630) | Hoatzin crop microbial communities from Cojedes, Venezuel. Combined Assembly of Gp0051906, Gp0051904, Gp0051908 | reverse complement strand
CTTTAATCCTGACCTCTGAATACTTGGTCAGCTGCTCATCCAATCCCAGGCATAGTTCCATGCACTCCAGCTGGTCATTGACCTAGAGTGTGACCCCCCTTCCTCATCTCCACTCCCTGTCCTTCCGAAAGAGCCTGTGTCCTTCCACTCCAACACTCCAGTCATAGGAGTCATCCCACAATGTCTTCATGACGCCGGTAAGATCATAGCCCTGCAGGCATGTGCACATCTCTAACTCCTTTTGTTTATTCCCCAAGCTACATATTGATGCCAAGAGGCATTCAAATTGGGCCCCCAATGGAGCTGACTTACTGATTGGAGTTCCTTTGTGCTGCTCTTCAGGTGCTCTCCTGCTGACCTTTGATCCTTCTCCAGACTCCGCACATCTATTGCTGGCAATGGCATCTAACTGGTAGGAGTGGGATGCATTGAGGTTCCCCTCCCTCAGCAACTTCAGTTTAAAGCACTCTTCACCAGCTTGGCAAGACTATGACTGAGGACATAGACGTAAATAACCTCTTACTCCCTTCCTTGACTGTCCCTTCTCTGAAAATAGGTTAGAAGAAAGATATCATAAGAGCCTTTAATTTTCGTGAACCAGCTCTTCTGATGAGAAGCAGCAGTCCTTTGCACTGAGCTCAGGAGCATGTCAAAGTCAGACTTTTAGCCTTTCATTGATGTCAGCTCTTTTTGCAACTGAGGACTGTTCTGAGCTTTCCTTGGCCAGTTATTTTACACTCTTTATTCTTAAACACATTTTTTTGTCTGAGGGTTTTCTTGTTAGGAGAATTAATTTCTTTGTAAATAACAGGTAGAGAACCTGCTGGCAATGAATTCCCAAAGGGCCTGCTGAATGAGCCATAGTCTCCTATTACATGCAGACGTCCTGCACATTTGGGCTTTTTCTCTGGCTGGTCAGCTTACCCATATCCTTTTTCATCTGTGCTAATAGTGTGGGAAAATAAAATCTCAGAGCATGGTAGTTTGTTGCTTTAGGTGTCCCATTAGTCTCTTGCCTGGGCTTGTCACAAGGATAATGGTGTAGAGAAAAGTTTCCAGCTGTCCCATTACCTTCAACCATATGCTCTCTGCACTGCTCAGCTTCACAGCCTCCTAATGTGCCTGGCCCAAGTAAATGGGTACTCCTTTCTAGGCACACCAAAGGGAGTAGCTTTAACTTGGAGGGGGCTGCTGTGACTCTCCAGCTCTTTTTGTTCTCCTGGGTGAAGAGAGCTCCATAAGCACGGTTATGTCATGCAAGACAGAGGGTAGACTTTCCCCCACCAGACCTCCCACACTGCCTGCGTGGAGGTGAGTGGGATGTGGGGTACTGCATTCAAACTCTTCTCTTCTGAAAAGTGGCCCCTAAGCTATGAGACATCATTTTTTCTCCTTGGATGAGAGTATTTCTTATTTTATGTCTTACTGCATTGAATATATTTTTATAATCTTTCATTTCCTTACTGTCAGTTCACAAAACAAAAGCATTTAATGTACTCAAGTCAACACAGATTCACGTGTGAATATCTTAATATGGTACATCTATGTGTAGATCAGTCATTTTCTGAACAGCAGTGTCCGAGACCTGAGTTATCGGTACTGGCATTTACAGTGCTTTCTGCTTAAAATGAATGTACAAATACAGTCCTGTCTGAACATTCAAATCTTTTAATGCCAACATTATAGAAAGTCCCACAAAACACCCTCTATTATTCCCTAGTTTGAGAAAGAGAGTTTAATATAGCTTAAAAATTGCCTTTCTTTCTAAGTCTACAATGCCTTTAATGTGACTTCAGGAAGAGTTCAGAAGCTGATTCCCATACTGGCTCTACATTTCCTGTTCTCCTGTAAACTACAAAAAGGAAATAAAAGCGCCTATCAACAGCACTCATCTCTTTCAACTGCTCATCTACTAACACTACCAAGAAGCAGCATTTCAGATTCTGCACACAACTGCATTTCCCCTCTGTCATTAGAATAGAAGTTTTCTGCAATACCTGCAGACGGATACCCGAGTACTGTTCATGCATAACAACGTTTCTTGTAGGTATGAATTCCTATAACAGCTCATATAAAGAAGATGAAAAGGTATCACCATACTCCCGACTGGTAATCAGCTGATTAGAAATGCCAGAAACTTTCCAGTAACAATTCATCTTGACCGCTGGTAAAAATTTGAGTCATACATTCTGGGTTTGGTTTTCTTCAATTGCAGAAGGTCCTTATCTCTATGACTCTCCTCATTTTCAAGTTCCCTCTTTTTCAGTAGAAAATTTTTCTTAAGTGCATTTTGAACAATTTTTTGGCTGTAAGCTTAGCCAACTAAACTCATACACAAAAAATCTGCAGTTGTGCCCTTTGTTCACATGTACAGCTGTGAAGAAGGCTTAGATGCCAGTGTCAGGAAGCTTGAGATCATATGATGTTTATAGACCAGAACGGCATCAAATGTAGGAAACTACGTAGTTATTTCCTTTACTAAGTACAAACCATTATATTTATTAGTCACTTAATTATTATTTCAGAAATTAATTTGTAATTATGGAGGGAATAAAATATTAGCGAATAATTAGGGAAATGAGAAACATGTATTTATTCAAATAAGCCCAGCCCTCAGTTTCCTGGATGACAAACATTGAGGAAATATGATATCATAAAGTATGTTATCTTATTTTGGAAATATGGGAATGGATTGTCCAACTGCACGTAAAAAAACTCTGGCATGTCAACACAGCTACATTATTCTGTTTACAGAAATTCCGCATCCTGAAAAGCACAAGCATTTTGACCATGATTCACTGAAGTATGTGTTTATATTTTTAACAGTAAACATATTATGTAACACATTACATGCAATGAAACAAATAGAATATAAAATGCAAGTCCACTTTTCATTGAACTACACTCTTTGAGCAGTTAGTGAGTAGTATAAATTTTCTCAAAACACTTAACAAAGCACCAGGATAAAGCAATTTCATTTCTTCAGAGTGCTTATGGTTATTACTTTATATGGAATATATGTTATTGTATTTTAAAATGCTTTCTTAAAATATACCTTTTCAAAGAAATGTTATTCACATTTTTTTGCTATATGGCACTGCTATGAATTATGCTACTGCAATTACTTTTTTAACTGATTCTTGCACCTTCTGCTCAAAAGACACATTTTACTTCTTTTTAATCCCTGTTGGTCTGAAGTCCTCATTGTTTATGATACTTGATTCTAAAAAAGTCATGCTTATCACAATTCCTAAATAAAGTTAAGAAGAACAGATATTTAAAATTTTCTTACTGCTATTGTCATTCTTCCAATAGGGTGGTATAAATGATGTTACAGATAACTAGATGTGTCTCTTATCCTCGAGAAATTCTCTTCTTGATACAAGTATGGAAATGAGATGTAATTGTCTGGAAGTATACATCAGAAAGAGCTACATAACCAAATCCGTTTTTTGGCAGTCACATGAAAGTCCAAGCTAAGCAGTCTCAAGAGGTTCATTATTTCTACACTGAATACAGAAACAGGAAATGAAGGAGGTGGTTATATAAATGAGTGTAATACTTTGGGCAGAATGAAATTCGCATGATCAGGCCAAACATTATACAAATAGACCTACTGACTTCATGAATGGCATACAGACGTAATTAGGATTTCCCAATCCTTGTTTATTAAACTGTCCCCAAACTAGAGATCTGTAAACCGAAACCCCAAATGGTGAGATGCAGTTTGGTAATTGGTATTTGCAGTTTATATGCATGTTAGAAAAAGTCATGTTTCAATTTAGGTTTTAAAAGGGGCTTTCTTAGAGATTTAGGATGAGTGCAAAAGTTTTTAAAAACTTACACATTATGTTTTTATGTGTGTACACTTATATCACCTATACGCATGTTTTAATTAGGTTTTATGAACATATTGCCACTGTGCTAAAATCTTTATACATAAATAGAAAGAATAGTACATGAAAGAAATTGCAATTAAACACTATTGTTGCTGAACTATTTTATTTTACACTTTTTTTTTCACTTGAGGGATTTTTTTTAAAACTCTAAAACCGTACTTTGGTAATCCAGTCCACTGAGGGATTGCTCCCACCTATGAAGTCCATAGAAAACGCCTATAAAGAAGTTATAAGGAAGTATGTTATCAAAAGAATAGTCAGATATTCTGTCATCTCTGACTTAGGAACAAACAGTACAAAGTACTCACTAGTTGGAACACGAGAATTCAATAAAAATGTGGAGCTGGGCAGTGGGCGGCAGTTCCAGTACGTAACAAAATGTTGACGTTTCAAAATTGTTTTTACTCTGGATTAAAATGAAAAAAAGAAACCATGCAAGTGTTTAGGAAAAGAATTCTGTTGAAACACTCATTTTTAAATTGAAAAGGTCTGTTTTCTTAACTTCTTTTTCTTTTTGAATGAAAATGATCTTTGGCTGCTGTTGAAAATTGTACTGACCCAGTGACACTTCTGCAAAATTCAGGCCTTGGCAAAACATTATAATTCAATAAAAATAAAATAAAAAGTAAAAGTATATGTCATCAAGTTTTCTAGTGACTTCTAAGACAAAGTAATGAGCAAAATCTCAGTGATTATGATTATAGAAGCACATGTGTTAAGTGTTACAGCATTTTGGATTAGGGCTTTACATTAATGACCTAAATATTATAAACTTGGAATCTTTTTCTACTTTAAGGAAAGGGTGGACACGTCTGGGTAGCTCAAATATAGTTCATATTTTCCATTCAATTATTCGGCCAAAATATCAATGCTTGTATTATCAACGTTTCCCATATAGAAATGATACTGTTCAATTACAAGGACAGTGTGATGAGAAGAAGCTTATTTAATTACTTTCTTTAGCATTGCTATACTTTCTGATAGATCAGAAGCCATTAACTATACCAAGTTAGTCATTGTAACCTGCTTACCATTAGGTACACCCACTGAGCACCCTCCTGTAAAGAAGAAAGCTTTCCACTAATATGTTCCAACAGTTCAAACGCTCTTCACGGTGTCAAACAACTTTAGCAAGCAAGCACATGTAATTTTTCTGTATTTCTGATGGCTTTTAAGCAATGACCCAAGGAGCACGATGTCTGTATGTGTAGATTCAGCTGCAAGACCAATGGTTTGGTGCAGCCCTTGGTGGTGGCAGAGCCTCACGGCGTTTGCCCTGTCTCATGGCACTCAGGGGTCTCATGCCAGAGTCCTGATGTCATCATGGAAATTGGAGGTCCATAGCACTGTACCAAAGCTCCAGCTGATCATCTGATGGTGAAGGTGCTGCTGTCCTCAAGTACACCCTGGAACCCCATAAGCAGAAGCGACCTCTCTCCACAGGGATCCAGGAGCCTGGGGAGACTAATTTCTAACTTGCAAGTCTAAATTAGGTGCCTAAATATAATCGGTGAGACTACCTCCCCCTGTAATTCCTCACATTAAAAAAAAAAAAAACAAACCAAAAAAAAAACCAGCAAGGCTGTTTTCTTCCTTTCTTGTACCTTTCCCTTGGCAGCTGTTGGCCTCTGACTGGGAAAGCAGAAAGCTAAACCATTGGCTGACCCCATGCAACTGTTCCATCATGCTCTGCAACCGTTCCATCATGTGCTTTGCTGGTGAACAAATCCTTTGTTTTCAAACCAGGAGCACAGGATACCAATACTCAACCTGCTTGGAGATCCAAATAATTTGTCATCTTGTCTCTGCATGTATCTGTTACCGAATGCTTCAGCAGTACCAAGATCCCTGCCACCACAGAAATTGCTACTCAACCTTTCTAATTAGAGGTGGCCTTCTACTCTTAAATGCAGGGGGTAACAGCTTTTTTAAACTATGTTTTTGGAATGAATCCCCGCAGCTCAAGTTGACGGTGTTCACATCTTGTATGTCATGGTCTTTCTTATAGTCCCATTGTCCTTTTGACTTCAGTTGCCATACCAAAGGAAGATACATGAAGAGGAATACAAGTTTCTGTGTGATCACAGCTACTGCTCATAGCCTCAGAAGCACCTCCACAGAGTGCTTTACAGCAACTAGAACTTCAGAATCATTTCCTTTTCATTCTTTAGTTCAAAGACATTAAGGGAATCAAACCTCAGCTGTTCTTTCTAACCACATACTCTTGTGGGCTACTTTGAGCATTAATGTTTCCCTTTGAAATTTTTAACCTTCTTTGCATGCTTTTATGTAATTAGCAGCAGTGAATAGACTTTACACTTTTTAAACCAGCAATACTTTAAAATTGACTTTCATCACATATCAGACATATTTTAACGCATTTAGTGGGTTGCATACTTCTTCCCAGGACTTAGCCAGAGAATGGGGAATGTAAGGTGGGTTTGCAGTGGTTCTTTTTCAACATAGAAGTTGTAGGTGTTGTGCTTGCATGAACCACACAAAGTATTTGATTTTGCCCATCCTACAGAACAGGAAGATATAATTTCAATCTGCGTAGAGCTGAGGTGAGCCATGGTCCATTGTGAGATAATTGCTACAAGGCAAAGAGAGGTATCTGGATGGCATCCAGCCAGTGGGAATATGTTTGAGAGAGAAGATCAAGTTGTTGCTGGCCATAGAAGCTACAGATCACTTTCTGGTAAAGAAAACCACTGAGCAGCACTGCATTTTGCTAATCTACTCATATCTGGCAAAGTTATACTTGTGGAAAGACGCTGATACCTCAAGGAGTCTGGGCCCTAGGGAATTCCATCACCAGACTGGATTTAGACTAATTTCTGTATTTAGCTGTAACAGCTGACGGCAGTTTGCCATTTTTCCATGGCTGACATTGCTATCAGTGTCATATGTCATGTTTCTGCATCTCTATGTACATAAAAATTAGAGAGTTCTCGCTTGTATTTTGTAGGGCGTACACACCTTTCTCAGAGATAACGCATCACTAAGAACCAGCTACCATATAATGAAAATGCTCAGGCCCAAGAGAGGGATTTAAGATATTAATTGACAGAGTTTAAATGGCAGCACCTATCATCACCAAAACCAAAATCTCAGTTTTGAAGAAAGTATTCTAATGTTTACAGCTGTTGCAGACAAGCAGTATCAACTCTGTCATAAACTCAAACAAATTAGAAATGTAATGTCTGTACTAACCCAGGCAAGGCTTGAAAGCAAGTTAGTGCCAAGATGGTCCTTGAAAAATGTTTGTGGAACTGAGAAGACTTCCTGATGTTAAGAAGAGCTAGGGGAGGACCACAGAGGCCATGACTCTTCCTGGAAAGGGACTTAATGAGTCCCTCTCCCTGTCTCATGCTGGAGCAGATAGTAGGGAGGGTTGAGGGACTTACCTGGAACAAGAGGAAAAGAATCCTCAGGAATACGTAGAATATGACATATTAACTTGTACAAAGCTTGGACTAAAACTATACATTCTGAATCTGAACATGTAACTTCAGTTTCCACTGATGGACCTTTAAATCATTGTCTTCCAAATATCATGTGATTATGTCATTGCTAGTATGCTGAGCATTTTTAATCTGTTTAAAAAATCCCTTGCAGTAGTATGAGCTCAGTAAGAGTTCAGTTTATCCTTCTTATCCTAAAGATACTTTTTTTTAACTTTACTTCAATTCTGGTGGCTGTAAATCAGAGCAGGAAAAAGAAGGTTTCAAACCAAAGGACCTACTGTATAACTGCAAATTACTCCCTCGTGTCTTTGCCTTGTGACTGTTTAATACATTTGTGGAGGGGGGACCGTGCTGAAGGATTAGTAGTGGATGAGGAGGACACATGTTGGAGGCAGGAGGCTGCTGTGCCAGCTGTGCACCCTGACTCAGCAGGATTATGGCTTCTGAGTCACAACAGGCTGGTGAGCAGTTTGACTATGGTGGCCAAGCCGGGGTTACACCACAAGGCAAATGGTAGGTCTGGCATTGATGCTGCTGAGGAATCAAAACTCCTGGCAGCGGCAGAAGATGATCCCATCAGATCTGCTGAGGCAAACACAGCATACTCTGGGTGTGAGCTTGTCCTGCAAACCCCACAGCATCCCCTGGCAGAGTGCAGGTCTTGCTGAGAGGTGCTGCCAGCAACAGCAACAGCACATCTCCTCCTGTGTACATGGAGAGCAAGTTTGTCTTGAGTTTGTGGCCATTAAGACATGGCTTATAGGGCCATGGCTTCCTTTTGGGTGTATGTGACTCTTCAGCAGTAATGCCAGAACAAGGGAGTAAATTGTGTTCAGGAGCTATCCAAATACGCAGCAGAATTCTAGAGACAAGACCATTCTTTTCGTCAACACACATTCGGAATTTGTGGTGGTTCAAGTCTTGCTTATTGCAGTATGTGACTAAATGATGTCATAGGCTATGTAAAAAAATTGTAAAACATCTATCACATTATCAATGTTGCAATATATAAGGTGTAGAAATTATACATAAGTTCGTGTATGTGTGAATATAAACCATATAGGAAATATGTATATATGAAAAGAAAGAAGAAAGAAATTATGCAAGTTTTTTGCTGAATCCACTTAAAGTTCAAGAATGTCATACAGTGCTAGGCATGGAGAAGATAGTAACAATATAAATTATTTTCATAGCTTAAAAACGATTTTGTAATCAGTGAACAAAGAGCTAATTACAATGATATTAATAGACATATAAAGGTCTGTTTAAGCCCATAGTTACTGCAGTCTTTTAGGTAAGCGACTTAACCCATGATCATTGTGAATGGAACCTGAAATGCAGTTAGATCCTAATAAGGTTATGGATTCGGCTTCCAATCTGGAAGCAAAACCAGTATGTTGCTCTCTCGAAGGCATTTGATTAAGCAAGCCTTCTGGTTTTCTGCCTGTGCATACTGTTAAGCTTCTCCCCATCCCCCTTGGTATGTATATTCTTCTTAAATCCCCAAAGAAATTATTTAAAGTACTTCCAATGTAAATGTTAAATCTTTTTCCAAGGAATTTAAGTGGCGCTTTTAAAGCACGTTTTCCATTCAGTTTCCATGACCAAATTAACTTGGACATTAAAATATACAGTGCCAAAAAATACATCGATTCCCAAAGTAGGACTAAAGCAGAATTAGATGCCTACATATGGCATCATGGTCTGGAAACTCTTCATTTAATTGCCATCTAAAGTAAAAAGTTTTTAACTCCATAGTTACCTTGATTTTGCCCTCTATGTACTCCAGATGGCTAGAATTGCAGCTCTTCTCATTTCTAACACTGAAGTTGTGTCCACAACAACACTAAGTACTGGCAACTTAATTAATGTCCAAGCTTAATAGACACGCCAAAGTGCAGAATTTCTTTTCTTTGAGGCCTTGAATGGATTTATCCAGGAGGCATTTGGACAGCAACAGAACTGAGCACCTGAAAATGATATCTGAGATTGTCACTGTGTTTGAGATTCAGATCTTCTGTTCTTGACTGAATGCACAGCTAAGCAAGACAGTCGCTTTTGCTCTCACACACATATACACACACGTACTTTTTTAGTCTCCAGTGGTATACCATAATTTTTTTTTCCAGATTTGCACAACCTCACCGGGAAGTGTCCTTCACCCCTGCTCCAGAAGAAATTGATAGTCTTTGGTTAGGGCATATTTCTGGGCAGTTGAATATGCAGAGCTGAGGAACCCCAGGCAACCCCTTGGCATTTCAGACCCATGTTTCATCTATTACTAGGTAGTCCTCATCTATTAAGAGGTTCTTCAGTAAAGATGTCAAGGTAGGAGAAACACTGAACAAATCTTTCTTTTAGTAGTTGCAATGCAATTACAATAAGGCTGAGCAGGCAATGTGTCCGGTTCCACTGTCTGTTTTCATTTGAATATTTTACCACTTCTGTAGTCCATGTGGCAATTCAGGCTAAATATGGACAATTTATTGTATTGTGAATCAAGGGATGCTAAGAATTTTTCTGAACATTGCACTGGAAAGCAACAGAATAGAGCAAATACTGCTTGACTTTTGGAAAAAAAGCCTAGTGGTGCTTACACTGGGAAGGCATCTGGGCTGTGAATGTGCATGAATTGGGACACTTCCCAGAAAATCTGCTGAGGAGCATCTTGACCTCAGCAGTTTTCATCACATGCTTGATCAGGGTGACTGCTCTCTGAGAATAAAATTCAGTACATTGCCTGTTCTGCATGCAAGTTTTAGGCATCGATTTTTCTTAGAGGTCATACAAGATAGTGAATGGATCTGGGTTTCGTAAAGAGCTTCCTTTTTTTAAAGGGTTTTCAGTTTTTCTTTCAATTAGGCTTTTACATCACTTAGGCTTTCTAGTGAGACAAAACCCCTGAGCTTCTTTTGAGTTGCACTCACAGAGTCATAAAATAATTTAGGTTGGAAAGGACTTATGGAGGTATTCTGGTGCAATATCTTTACCAAAAGTGTCGTCGAAGTTAGACCAGGCTGTCCAGGACCATCTCTGGGAAATCTACTCACTTGCTTAATCACTCTTACAGTGATTTTTTTTCCTTGTATTTAGTGGACATTTTCCTTCATGCAACTTCTGTTGAAAGGTATAGCTCTTGTACTGTTGTTGTGCACTTTTGAGATCTGTCTGGCTCCTCCTTTTTTACCGCTTCCCTTTTCCCTTTTTCTGACTGAAGACAATGATTAGATCCTTCCTTAGTCTTCTCTTTTTCAAAGAATAAATCTAAGCTAAAAAAAGCTAGCTCCCTCAGCCTCTCCTTAAAAAGGTTTCAGCCTCTAATCATCTTAACAGCCCTTTGCTGGACTTTCTCTGTTTTGTCCTTATCTGTCAGTATGTACTGGGAAAATCAAAGCTGGACAGGGTATTCCAGGTGTGGCCTGAAGGGTGTTATATGAAGGGGAGTAATCACTACCCTTGTTCTGCTGGCTGGATCTTTGTTAATGCAGCCGGCCTTCAATCCTCCAATGGCACGCTGCTGTCTCATCCTCAACTTATTATCTATCAGTGTCGCCCAGATTTTTTTCTGCAAAGCTGCTTTTCAGCTAGATGGCCCCCAGAGTGCACTGCTGCATGGGGCTGGTGCATGCCAAGGATAGGACTTCGCATTTTTTCCAGATGAACACCTTAAGATTTTGACCTGTCCATGTCTGCAGTCTATCAAGTTCCCTCTGAAAGGAAGTCCTGCCCTCCTCTGTGTTGACCATGCCTTGTATTTTGGTGTCCTCTGCACCCTTGCCTAGGGTGTATTCTGTCCCTAGGTCCAAGTGGTTCGTAAACATCTAAAAGAGTATCAAACTCCTATTAGACCCTTAGCAAGACCAGGCAGAAGTGGTGAGTCACCACTTGTACTTCAAACCTCTGATCAACACTCCTGGAGTCTGATGGTTCACACAGCTTTCTACCCACCTGGCAGCCCACACATCCAGTCTGTACCTCCTCAGTTTGGCTATAAGAATAGTACGGAAAAACATGTTGAAAGCCTTCCTAAACTCCGGTTAACTGACGTCCACTGCTCTCCCCTTGTGCACTGAATCTTCTGGCTAAAGGAAATCAGGTTAGTCAGGCCATGATTTGTCCTTCAGAAGTTCATGCTGGCTGTTCCTGATCTCCACCTTCTGCCTCTTGCTCTCACCTCAATGAGAGCTGGCTTTGTATTGATGTCATTAATGTATAGAATATGTGCCATCCCTTGAAGGCTTCAGTTAAAGATTCACCTGTGACTCATGTATTTCTCTGTCTCAGGCTCATCTAAGTAGGAATTAGGCCTTCTGTGTGAGAAAACTTGCAGGACAGGATTGTACAGGCTGCTTTACCAGAGAGAGAAATGAGGTTCATGAGGCTGCTAGACGTTTTCTGACTAGAATGGGTTTATTTTGCTACCATGTATATAAGTATGTAAGGTGAACAGCATTTGAAAATCTGAGCCATAAAGCCATTCGTCACGCAATGTAATCCTGAAAAAGTAAAAATGGATGAATAAGTCCTGCCAGGATCAGTATAATTACCTATTTCGATTCACATATATGCAAATTTGCAAGCTGCAAAGCAAAGCCTGAAGATCTTTCTGATGGAAAATTATATGCGCAACAGCAAAATGACCTGAGCAGACTGAGGAATCTCAGCTTTTTTCTGGTAACTGCTGTACAAATTGCTCTTCCAACAAAGGCCAGGATGTGAACAAATTAAACATATCAGTAATGTAGATTGGCTGCAAATCAAACCATTTCATCGTTCATTACCTTTACTAAATCACTCATATATATGTTAAGTAAATCTGTTGCTAGCAGTAAAAGATTTATGGGGCAGAGGGAAGAAGGCTAATAAGACTAAATGCTCCTTAGTACAACTACCCGGTGTAATCTGTCATTGCAGAGTGGAGGAGAAACTGTGTAACTCCTTTCCCAACCAGCACTGAAACCATGCCCAGGCCTGTCTGGTACATATCTTTAGGCATCCCTCTCGTCTTTTGTCATGAAGAAAACAAATTATATCTGGTTATATTTATTTCTTCGTGTAGGTAATGTGTAGTCCTTGATCATTTTGCTCTCTCCCTTAAAATTAAGCCTTACATTATGAGCAATACACCCTGCATCTTATATATTTCTGTTGTCTCTATCTGTTTGAACTTCTCACCTGCAACACGCCATACTCTATGGTGGAATTTGTGACAAAATAAAAATGCTTCACGAGTGTACAAGTTACAAGATTTGCTGAAGTTAACAGCTGAATAAAATAACAAAGGTCTAACTGTTGACCTCCCACAACTTTATGTCCTTTCATCCTTCCTCTAATTTGTTATTCCATCTGCAGATGAAAAGAACTAGAAAATGTTGGAGGAGGAGTGACTAACCAGTTTTGACATTTTGCTATGTGATTGTGTTTTGCCCCTTGGCAGGTAGAAGACAGAGCACTAGGCTTGTTGGAAAAAAAATGCTGTAGTTTGCACAAGCTGCACACAGAGAGCTGGCAAATACTGGTACTTTACGCTGAGGAACACAAATACATTTATTTTTATTGTTTCTTATTATTAGGAGAGAATTCAGTCTGATAGGAGATGTAAAAGTTCTGTATTTTATCCAAATGGGAAGTTTTAATCCAATGTGTTTGCCATCACAACAAAACCTGAGTTGATGGTGCAAAAACGTGAGTTTAGGGTGGGTCTGCATTTAATAAAATTATTTGGACTGCCAAACACTCTGGATACATATATTGTCATTTGATGGAGTAAACCTGTGGTTTATCTATGGTTTTTATTGCCAGCAAGTCCGCAAATCCAGTACTGGATCCAATCAAGGATTTCTAAATCCAAGACAGGACTTTGCTGAAGCTGAATTATCTAATTGAAATACTAGCCCCAGTCCCCCTGTGCTCATTGGACACCGGACAGTGTCAGGGCCTGAGATGACACAGGACTTCCCTGCAAAACTCGGCCCTTCCTGAAGTGCCCCCAGTCCTACTCTTGTGCCTGCGCAGGGCTTTCCCACACTGGGCAGACTGGTGCCTTCAGCCTAATGTGGATTCAAAAGGCAATGTAAGAGCAGTTTTAAAACTACCCACTGTGCAGAGTGAGGGGCAAAATGCATAAGCCTCTGGGCTGGTCGTTTCGACATGCAGCAATCAGTTCAAGCTACCGTGTTCCCCATGTGCGGCGAGGACTTGGCTATCATGCAAAGCAGAGGCGATTTCTGACTGTCTGCAAACAAAAGAACTCATCCTGTTTAGTCCGTTGAACAAAAAATATTGGCACCAGCCTTCACATTAGGAGTCAGGGCTGCAGCCCCTGAACATCTGAACTTACAGCCTGTGCAGCTTGCCTCAGTTGAAGGGCAGGATGTGGTGCTGAACCTACCCCTGCGCTCAGCGGTTTCTGCTGCTAGCCCTGGCAGAGCCCTGCTTGGTGTGCAGGGCTTTGTATCATGCTCCCAAGGCTTCCAGCTCTGCCTGTGCCCTGCAGCAGCTGGGCACCTCACAGAGCTGCTGGTCAACGTACTTAAAAGCTACCCCACCTATTTTAATTTTTTTTCTTTTGCTTAACTGGTCAGAGTCTTTATGACCTCCGAGAATCTAAATTGCTCCATCCAGTAAATTGCTGTTCATATGAGAATGTTAGGACTTTTAATTATGAAGAAAAATTACCACAGGTTAAGAGAGAAAGACTAGGAGGCTTTGATGATTCTTGTGACTGTTTCATATATAGGGCTAATCCTGATTCAGCAGCTGGTGGTGTCAAAGACTCATTTACATGAACTTCAATATATTAAATATTCATTCTTGTAATTTTTCCAAAGACTATCTGAGCAACTCAAGATATTTGACTGTTTGATTTTCTTTTTTTAAAAGCCATGTTTCCCTTTTGCCCTTTAAAAGGCATGTCCATTTGTTTTGAGCATGTCCACACAGAGATATCAACAGCCTTAATTTAAGTACTAGACAGTCAAAAACCAGGTAAAAACTTAAGTAAAGACTTCCCTCACAGAGGGCCAGGTGTTGCAGTTCTATTACAGCATTACTCAACTTGACGATAAGTGTTTTTAATATTGTGACCATGGGTATAAGTGATGAGTAACAGTTACTGCAGTTGGACGGCACTCTTTATAGCATGAATTTTAAATCTGAGAATATTAAATACTTTATGTCTCTCTTCAATTTTCCCTTGTAATTGTGTGGAACACAACGCAGAAGACTATTGTCCAAATATACTTATCATTGTTTTTCCAAACAGACAGTGTTGTAGTGTTATGAAAATTGAGTTAGACATTTCAACTTTTAACTGATGTTACCCCATAACAGAGCTATGGGACTCCAAACTCTTCAAAGAATATAAAAAAAAGAGAAAGGGAGCATTGTCAGGAGTAAAGGAACTGCTTTGTATCACTGGTACCTTCCTTCCTGCATTGGTGGTAAAATACTGTGTATTTGGCTGCATGTGGACCACTGAATACATTCCCATCCCTAACTAATGTAGCGCAACTGACATTGCCATTCTGTCAGCAGTAGCAGCTAAGGTAACACATCTCCCAAGCTGTGAGATTGCTTACAGATCACAGGATTAGTTATGAAGAACAGACTTTTTCTCCCTTTACTCCCCTGTTTCTGACCCATGACACCACAAGGCTGTCTCTAGCTACAAACAGATATTCTACTATTTACAGATAAAACCCATGCAAGTTGGCAGCAGTAGAGTGTTGTATGGGGACAGGGGTCTGGTTAAACAATAATGATTGAGCTACCTGTACTGTATGCTGTTTTACTAATGAGGACAATCATAGGCCGTATATCCAATGACTCTTTTCCTGACCACACAAAACAATGTCATGATTACAATTTGGGAAATATTTTGTTTGCTTTGATCACTTAAAAACATAGTAGTGTTCCTCCATGGACAGAGGTCAGGAGTGGTCCTGCTGTCTTCAGTCTCCTAGGCAGCGTAAGTAGAGGGCGGCGAATGAATGATAAGGTAGATGTGCTCCAAGTCCATGCTGCTTACAGAAACTGGACGAAAGGGCTGAGCCACTGACACAAATCCTGGATGGTACAGAACGATGGAAAAGGGGAACAAGGAGGGAGACAACTGGTTTGGCTGAGAGACACACACACACACACACACACACGAGTCTGAATCCAGAATAAATGTTAGGATCACTCAGTTTAAATTAGGAACAAATCGAGAGTGAGTGAAAGGAAGAAGGCATGATGCATTGTAGATAAAGCCATGTGCTGACAGAGGTGTGGATGACTCAGCTAAGTATATGACTCAGGTGCTGGGAACTCTGTCACTGACTCTTCACCATGATCCTGGGCAAGTCCCAGCTTTTCTTTGGGTCATGTCTGACCTCTGAGTAAGCAGGCTGAACTCCCACCACAGTCAATGTAGTTGCATTTACATAACTTGGCCTTGTGTTTCACAGAATGCTTTATTTTATACGTCCATAACTGTCTGGTTTATTTGAACAAATGCCAGAATACCAACTTCTATAAAGAATTTCGAGCCGGAAATGCCAAGTTCAGAAGGAAGTGAAAGGGAATCGCCCAAATAAATGTCGCCATGAGAACTAGCCACAGGACTTTTGATCCTGGTTAAAATCACTGATCCTGCTTTCAAATATACTGAGCAGTTGTTCCCTGCTCTGAAGTGAAGCACCTCAGGCACTTGACACTCTGTAAATCAGACTACACGTTCCTCTTCTGGGATGTTAAAAACTCATTAAACCCCACTGTGTTGTCTCAGATCAGCCAGCTGTTCCGCTTTAATTAGTTAGCTCCCTTGAACACTGAAGATGATTTTCCTTTATTTTATTTTTTTGGCTGACTTCTATCTTCAGATGATAAACTACAAATTTCTTTTTTTTTTACAAATAACACTTTCCCTTGTGAGGATTATTTCACTTACACACATTGTTGTTTGGCCTCTGAATCTGTCTGGATGTCCAAGACAGCACTGATCCTAGCAGAAACCTAAATCTCTGCATGACAGAGCTCACCAGTGGCACTATACACTGAAATGATGAGGAAGTGATAGAGTTGCTATTTCGCTATCTCGTTCCCCAAAGCCAACTTTTATTTGTGCCAGCCAGAGCATTTTCATATAATCAATTCCTTGCTGTAACAGGGACCTGAAAGAGGAATAAAACTCTTGATATCTCCAGCTCTTTACTTACGTCATACAGTTTTTGTAGCTTTCGTGTCTTAAATTTCATTGGCAATGTTGGGCGTGGTTCCTGTCATATGGTTATATCAGGTGTCTACCTGGTTGTGGAGTTGCAGAGAGCTGAACTAGAGAACACAGGCATCTTCCAATCCTCCGTCCTAAGATCTGTGATTAGTTCAAATTAGCCATTTTGTTTTTTAAGTGCATCATGCATCCTAAGTAATATAGAGAAGTCAATTCCTAGCTTTCCAAGCTTAATTGAACTAGATGCAAATACTTCTCAATCCAGGGCAAGATCCCACTGGCATTTGAACTCATCTGTCTTGCGTAAATAGGAGCAAAAGTATTACCTTGAGAAAAGAGAGGCTAAGTCAAACAAATAAACTAAAAAAAAAAATTAAATAAACACAAACTGTAACAAGTCAGTGGGCTTTTCACAATTATCTGAACAGCAGAGCAAAATGCTGTACTTCCAGAAACCAAATTCACATAGTTATAAGAAAGTCATCACAGAGCTGACTAAGTGCTATCTCAGTCTGTGAACACTAAACAACAGTGATTCCCAAATTGGCTGTCGGGGAAAAAGGATATCAGAAAGGAGGCAACTTGGCAAAATAAGAAAGCATATAAAGCAGTAAAGTGATATGCTTGAGTCAATGAAACACTGAGCACAGCTGACTACCATGCCCAGGGGACTAGCAGGAGTCTGGAAGGTTCTAGTAACTCACTGTGCCTATGTAGAGGGTCGACTTAGGGGGAGATCCAAGAAATACTAATGTTTCCCCATGTTTTTTTAATCTTAGGATTCGCTTTTTTTTTGTTGTGTGTTGCCTTTCTTTACCACTGTATAACCTAAAGTGCCAAATCCTAAAGATAGCAGGAGTTTAGCTTCTACCTCTGTAAAAATTTCTCTTTCAGTAAACTTCCCAATTTACATGGATACCAGTATATGTAATGTTAACATGTACTAAAGTGCTGGACTTTCAAAGAATCTGAGGTATTACAAGGTAAAAGAGCTACTGAAATTTTCATATAACTAACTTTAAAAACAAATGAAGTTTGACTTCTTTCAAGTTTGATAAAAAGCTGAAATTCAGTCAAGATAGTCTCAGATTTGCAATTTTTATATGTTTAAAATGAATAAGCACTGCTTCTTGAAAAGCTTCGAATAGAACTGTGCTTCTAAGATTCATAAATTAATTCATGTTCTTTTGGCAATCAGCACATGAAACTTGCTGGTTTTATACAGGTTAATCTGATATCAAGGATAACTTGGAATTTTTGGCTGACTTTCAAACTGAACTTTGCACATTTTCAATCAGTTTCACATTCCTCCATCAACCAGAAAAGCAACTGAACTACTATGCAAAAAGCACTCTCTGTACTTCAGAGCTACTTGTGGTGGATAATGTAGTGATGCATGAAATGACAATTATTTTTTTTTTTTTTTCTAAGACACCGGTCAGGAAAGCAGAGTGTTTCCTCAGATTGTATGTAAACATTTTTAAGGTGACATTTATCACTGCTTGCTGCATGTTGAAAATCATTTTGTGATGCAGAAAACTTATGTTTTTTGAGTTACTTGCCAAAACTTGCCAATTTCTCAGAGACAGAGCGAAACAGGTGGGATTTTTCTAAAGTACAGAAAGTTCTGCTGTAGCTGCTCCATGGCAGCCTGCAAAAACCTACTGACATCCAGGGACACAGAGGTAAGCCAATGCTGAATACATTAAAAATCTCACTCAGCTTTGCACATTTGTGATTTTGACACATTGGCAGCATCCCTTGTGGTGATGGAAAGAGTGAAGACGCTGCCAGTACGTTAAGAGTTTATTTGTGTAGATTTTTTAAGAGGGTAAGAAATGCTGCTGGCACACAGGGAAATTACTTGCTTTATTTCAACTCGTAATGTTATTCCCTAAAAGTGAACTGAAAGCTTTTTTTCTCTGGCGGGCCATACTTCAGGACTTCAGGTTTTTGCTGGCAATCATTGAAGTCAGTTCTTCACATCTCTAGCTCTTCTGGGAGCAAAGCCTTTTACGAGTCTTTCTGCTCTCCGGATAATAATCTTAGTTGCTCAAGTGTGAACTGGAAAAGACAATAACAAACCAGTCAACTAAATTAAACCTTTAGTGCTTGCCTAATGCAACTAGGAAGTATTTCAGGTAGTTTGGGGGAATTGTTTGAGTACCACAGTTTGAAGAAAATCCTAGTAATGAAGCTCCTGGATTGAGTGCAGTATTCTGAAATAGTCTATGTGCACGCTTTATTACTGTGTTTAATTAGAAAGAGCTCAGTGAATTAGAAGGGTGACATATACACTGGTGGCCTGGAGACAGGAACACCTTGAATGCACTTTGCCTTGGTCCCTGTCAAAGCACTCCGGGCATTACAGAGCAGAACCAGCCTGTCGAAATTTGTGGGTGAGTAAGAAGAGAAGCACAGGGAATTGTTCTTATTTTAGGCATTAAAAAATCACACCGTCCTGAAAAAGGAGGTGGGCAATCATGAAATAAATTGCAAAAAGCTCTTGAATGTCTCACCTGTAAAGCCCTGTCTGCTGCCAGGACCTCTTTATCTTCTCCCCCAAGTCCCAACCTGGGCTGGAGTCACCTCCTACCAAGGCTTATTTTCTGGCCTTTATCCTCTGTAGAACGGCACCACATCCAAAGTGCCTTTGGAAAGTGGTCTCCATCCTGTCTGTCTCCTTGGACTGTGACCAGGATTTCATTGGACAGAAATTAGCTTGGGTGTAGGTCACCTCAGAAGTCACGGAAGTGATTGAACAGTATGGGGAACACAGGGCAGTGTTTCAGGTAATTTTCTGGACCTGTTTAATTTGTTGATATAGATATACTAGTATCTCATGTAGAAGGCACAAAGCTGTCTCAGAAACTCTCTGTCAGAATAGTGGAGGATATCCACACAACAGTTTTCACATGGAGAGAGCTCCAAACTACCAGTGCTTCCTAAGCTGGAATCACTTCTATATCACAACTAAAGTCCACCAATTGGATTTTTTTACATTTAAAATCTAAAACCTTATTGCAGACTGTCCTGCGTAATATGCAGCGTGGTGTACTGCATGCCAGGTAATTCTGAAAATTAGGAGTTTAGGAAACAGTTCTGCTCTCCTTTTCTTTCTGAAAATGTTTAGTTTGTCACTGGGACAACAGTACTGACAGTCAGGGAATTCTTGAACATCTTGGCAGCAGAAGAAGCAAATGGACAAAACACTTCTGCTTTCACTCAGCTGGCAGTGGATCTGAGCAGAAATATGCGGGAAAAAAAGGTGCATGTGAAAAAAAAAAAGGTAGAGGTTGAAAAGTAGGGAAAAAATTGCAGCTAGAAAGGAGGGAAAAATTTTTCACACTTAAAATGGATTTAAATGCTACCCAATGTTTCCAAAAAATTCAACCCCCAACAAACAATTTACATTCCATGGATTCCAGGGATGGGCAATGTCTTTTTCTCACTGATGGTGAAACCTAATTTTAAGATAATTTACTTGTTTACGTTACAACAAGCACTGCTCCCTCAGTGTAAGAAGTGCGGTTACGGTGTAGCACATTGCTATAGAAATGGCTCAAAGTGAAAAACACAATGTTGCTTGTCACAAGCTTTGTGCAAAATGGTGAAGGCTGTAGTAGCTGTTTGTGTACTTCAATTTTCTTCTTGTCTGGAAAAAGAAGAAAGTGAGAACTAAATTTTAATACTGTATAAATGCTGAAAGACTGTTTTTATCTTGCTGTTCAGCTCTGTATTTCCTCTTGAGGCTGTATTGTGAAATTGCAGTCCAGTTTTTAAGTGACAAAGGACCATCATCTCCTGTGGTCAGGCTAGCTCATAGTTCATACCCTGTGGATTTACCTATTCGCCTATGCAGTTTTGTTATGAATGGAAATTAAAGTTGTTCCGATCACACACAAAAAATTTACAACAGAAGTGTCAAAGCAATTTTAACTCTAGAAGTTATAAAGGAAATTAATTTGGAAAGTAGGGTGGGAGGGTAGAGTGGCTGGATATTTTTCGGGAAAATTCTTAAAGAACATGCCAAATTTTCTTTTGGCATTTGATTTTAAAATTTTCCTTCCTTCTCCATTGCTTTTTCTCTTCTTTACCCCGCTTTTCCTCCCTTCCCTCCTCTCCTGAAAGAATACAAGGCATGAAGAAAGAGAATGCCAATAAGAATTGGTGGAAGCATGAAAGATCTCTACCTGGAACAAATGACCTGTTGATTGAATATTTTTAGCAGATCACTCCAGAGTGTGTTTCAGTTCTGTTTAACTGCAGAGTGAAAATTTCGGCTTTGCAGAACTGCTATGTTCCTGTGAATACCAATAACATATACTGTTCTAGCATGGTCAGCTGTGGAAAATCTGATCACGCGTAGTGTGAAAGAGGTTTCCTGCTGAAATATTTGTTCCTCTTTTTTTAAAATGGATTTTTTTAAATCTCTGTTTTCATGAGGGGAAATACATTTCAGTTTTCAGAAGAACAAGCAGTGTTCACATCCATGCAACCTTTTGTTTTGTAATGCCTCTTAAAGACCAGGCTCCTTCACGCCAGACAACCGACTGTGAACTTCCTTGTCCCCATTCTTGATACTGAGGTTTTTTTGTCTAGAGTTTATATTGGGGCTATTGACGGCCAATATTTTATCATTTATGGCGCCAGCAAGAGACGTCATATATTTGTGTGATGCTTTGTATTATCTGGCTTGATAATTTATTAGTCGGCTTACTGTAGCCTTCTGTATTATCTGAGATCCATAAAGTTTAATTGGGTGCCATTTCCTGTACACTTTCTTATGCACTTTTATGAAAGGAAGTTCCACCTTTTCATAAGTGCAGAAACATCCTTTGACCAGTAAGACATGACATAAAGCTTCACGTAAGCAGATTGAAGACTCTGAAATGATAATTTGCTACTGTTTGGACTCTTATGTGCTTCCATAAATCACTTCTGCTCTTCTCTTTTACTTACTAGAAGACGAAAACGATCATGCAGTAGATTAGCCAAACAAAAAGTATTATTTGACAGCCATGACGGGGACATATTTTAGTTGCAGCATAAAGCAGGAGCTTCTCCACTGAATTCAGTGGCAGCAGCATGAAACCGCAAAATGGAGGCACAGGAACCTTCATTAACTTGCATGGTGAAAACTGTGTAAAATCAGTGTAAAACAAGTTTGATAAAGGATTTGTTAATGACTACATGTGCTACCACATGTGGAGCATCAGGCTGTCTTCTCTGAAAAAAGCAGCAATTATCAATCACGGATACCTTGGATGCTAAAAGGAGCAAAACTTGCCTATGTTGTCACTTGAATACGTTTGGCTTACCTAAGGTACCTGGGATAGCAGTGAGATCAAGAGTCTCTCTGGTGAACAGAGATTTTGTCTCACAGATGGCAACAAAGTCTGTGCAAGAGAGGCAGTGTGAGGTGGTTAGATATAGCTAGATAAGAGTAAATGAGTCAGCGTGCCCACTCTTCACTGCAAATTAGCCTCTAAAACAGGAAAAATCCTCTTCATATATTTTACATGTCTGACAGACTCGTAAGTCTCTGCTGCATCCATCCATCCAGGCAGCTTTGCGACTTCCTCCACTTCTGTTGTCACAGCTACACGGCTGTCCATTGTGCTGCTGCCAAACAAAACAAATGTAATTTATCTTCGTTGTGGTTAATGGAAATACCTTCTGTCATTAAGGTTTCAGGTGGTCAGTTGTGCAGTGAGAGCAAGTGGTCCTTTCGACCCTGCCAGCTCTTGTATGACCCTGGCTGCTCCTCAATTGCCACGGTTATTCCTGATTTCTCAAAGAAGCCATAGGTGACTTGAAAAATGGTCTATTGGCTTTGAACTTCTTGGGATGAGAAAGGGTGAAGAAGCATGTTCACCAGGGCTGCAGAGGACTGTCAAGGAATTCCAGGTAGCTCACTGACAGCTTGAAACCTTATTCATGGGTAATAAGCCTGTGGCTGAGATAATATATCAGCCTTTTTCCAGCTAACTATCACCAGCACTGCTCATTTCAGGTCTAGAGGATGATCACTTTACAGTTGTACCATGATCATTGACTCATTTGCATGCAATACTCAAGGAATTCCTCTAGAAAATAATCATTTTGTTGCCTGTGGGAGAATCTGCTGTGAGTTCTTTGGTCTGGAAGTACACGCTTTGCTTAAATTTGATAAAACTAGTACTGGAAGAAACAAGTGAATAGTTAAAATTGCTAGTTGTCATATTCCATTAGGCAGAGAAGACTCGTGTTTACAGTGACTGTCACTGCTCACATCTCTCAACCTGACACGGTGTGTGAGATGAGAAGAAATGATGTGCCTAGGTTACAGGAAGTTTTTGAAAGTGCTGCTACATGCCTCTAATTTCATTCAGCCACAAAATAAATAGGAGTTAACCTACTGAAGAACAGTGTTTGATAGCTTTTCTGATGTGTAGCAGCAAAATAAATGTTAATTGTTTTAACTGCATTTTTAAAACAAATATCTGTGATTTGGGAAAAAACCTGCAGCAGTCCGAAATTATAGATTATAGATATTTTGTAATATCTCGAAGAATCTTTCCTAATCTCAGTGTCTGCTTTGTATTTATAGAGCTTTAAGTGAGCTGATCTTGTGCTGGAAATAGTCCTGCTTCAGAGCTCCCTGCCAGCAAACATTTCTACAACTGTGATTTTTTTCTCTCCCAAAGAAGTTCCGAGCTGTGCCTCACAGTCACACAACAGTTGTGTCAGCTTTCCTGACTGTGAAGAGTAAATCAAACATTTACTCCCCTACCCCACAGGGCCTTGGGGAGGAGGAGTATATTTACACAATGATATGAAAATGTAAACTAGTTGTCACAGGACTATAGCTGAGTAACAGCCTTTGCATTTTGGAGGGGCTGTGTACAAGGAAAGTAATTTTTCTCTTCCTTGCTCCGTACATGGCCCTGAGATAAGTATGGTTGAACCATTTATTTCTATGGGCAAAAAGTGGTTTGCAGCCTGAGAAGATGCTGGGGCACTTCTTCACAGCTGTCCTAAGGCCAGTCAGCAAGTTATATGAAATGAAGTGGAGGGGATCCTACAGCGCGGGGTGAAATTCAGGTCTGGGAGTGAAAAGAGATTCCAATTTTAAAACAAGGTCTGCCACAGACCTACCGTGGGTTTTGGGGAGATCGTTCAGGCTTTCTTTCCATGCTTGTTAGGAACAGACTGTGGAACTCAAGGTTTTAATATGTTTAATATGTTTAAATAATGTTGATAGCATGATACGTCTGCAGAGATTACTCAAGACTACTTAGACCAAACAAAGTTCAAGTGTTTCTATTCTGATGGGGCCTCTGTCAGGAGAGGGTGCCCTGAGTGATTTCAAGGGAACCACAGCAGTCAGAGCCATGCTGCTCAGCTGCGTTACCTTGCTCCACTTGGCTCAGCTCTCTGACCCAGGTGTCTTTTGAGGGTGGGCACAGACTAGAGCTACACTGGAAGCCCAAGAGCAGTATAATGCTGAGAAGTGTATTTCCAAGTTTTCTATTTCGAAACCTTGTTTACAGAGCTCTGAGGACCTCAGATTCTGGTTCCCCCCATTGTTTTTCAAAGTAACTAAATAGGTCTCTGGACTAGCATACACTGTTGTCCCATTTGTATCACCATTCACACATGAATGTTTCCCCACATCCACAACTCCAGATGGACACAACTTTTGGCTGCACATGAGACTTTTAGACAAGACAGTAGGATCGGACAGGTGGTTTTCTGAGAGCAATTCTCATTGTTTCCAACAAGGAAATGAAATGAGCGTTCAGTGGAGAAAAGTTTAGTGCTAGGTATGAGGAAACATTGTTCTAATAAATTCCAACCTTTAAACCCTTCATGTCTCTGCCATTTCTCATGGGGGTTGTTTATTGCTTTTTAGACAAAAGGGCAAGCTCAGGCCATAAATATCTTCCTGGAGTGTTCTCTGCTATAAGCAAGTTTCCCAGACTAATTCTGTTCTAGTTCTCTCCTAAAGCAAGACCAGCCACAAGGATGATTATTCCTCTGCACTGAGACTTTCTGAGGAAATGTCTACATTTCCACCTGAATTGTGTTTTGCTAGAAGAGAAGAACCTCAGCTTCACATACATAATGACTATAGCAATCGTTTCTTTCATTTCACTCTCCTTATTCTCATTTATTTATATTGCAGCAGCACCCACAGGCCTTGACTGGGCAGAAGTCTCCATGGCACTAGACAGCGTACAAACACAGAGGAAGATTCTGAAGAGCATGCAATCAAATAAAGCAATATTATGGTGCCTTTTCTTTAGCTACAGGAGAAGAGACTAAGGATCCAATTAGATTAAGATGATACTTAGCCCAAATCTACAAGATTACATTTGCAGTCTCTTCCTGACACTCTGTCTCTTAGAGAGCACTTGCATTAAATAAACCATATTATGGATTATGAGACAATATCAACTATGTTAATTCAAGTGAAAAAAAATCAATATGAGAACTAAACAAAACATTGTGTTTGTCTCTGTCTTTTGAAAAATCCTGTTATTTGCTTAATCTTTTCCGGGTGTGAAGGCTTTCTTGTTCACCCCAGGATTTCCTCATGTAGATATTCTTCCAGAAAAATTGAAGTGAGCTGGGATTAGCTTAGATGATTTAGGCCTGGTTTTGGCTCTGATGATGCAGAAATTATAGTAAATATTTTCCGAGTTATATGAGTGATATTTTGGCTAGACATGCATCTCATCTGGTACCAACAGCATGAAAGCAATCCTAATGATGTATTTTGAATGTCTTGCATGATCAAAGCAGGTTAATGGGATACAGGACTATCTGCTCATATGTCTGTGGGTAAGGCCGCACTCTATACTGCAGTTCATAGTAAACTTGCCTTTGAAGAAAGTATCATAAAATCAGGGATACACGTTTTTGCCACACTTCACCTATTAAGCATGGCACTGCATAAATAATGATTATTTGATACGGAGGAAAAAATATTAGGTATGTTATTCCAGAGGTACCACCAATAGAGAAAAACATGTTCTGTGTAAGCCAAGTGAAAGGTATGCCAAACAAGCATGTGTATTACACACAGCCAGTAAAACTAACATACACAGAAATCTTAAGTATTAGCAAAACAGAAAATGCCATGACGAATCAGTCAAATATAATCCCAGTTACCAGTAAGGACTTTAGAATTTGTGTTCATAAATGCTCGAGGTGTTCTTAGCAAAATTTTGTCAATTAGGAAGAAAAAAGTTAAGGGAGATCTAAACGCGTGTTCAGAACCTCATATGTGGCAATTAATAAGGCAAGAAAACTGTGCTAAGGAGAAAATTAGGAGAAGTAAGCATGAACAAGTTCTGCTTTTCCCTAATGTTTCCGAAATGAAACTTGAGGGTTTCAGTTTTTTGTTAAATTACCAGAACTGGGAATAAGGGAACAGCGGTATAAAAGGTCTTTGCTTCAATTGTTGTTAAGGAGTATGATTAAGCTTTAGCTTTTAATTTGTTGCTTGCACACTTAGAGATCCACTCTATGCACAACCAGTGATCTCCTTTAGAGTAGATGGAGAGTCAACAGAGACACATCCTACTTGCCTCTGACTCCTCTGTTGCCATCTGCAGCTTCAACAGCTGCGTGCCTGTCGGTGTCAGATCTTCAGCTGCTCATGCCACCCTAAGAGCCAAACGTGTGTGACAGTGGCATGAGCAGAATGGCCACAGCTGTTAGAGTCAGGAATGGAAATGCTTTTGAAGGCAACTTGAAGACAACAGCCTAATGTTCCCAACCTTGCCAGAAATGACACCTGTGTAAAAAACTGAAACCCTGTGAGTAGGATATTCCAGACCTTCAGGTAACTTGTCATTGCTTCTGTGCAAGACAGATTATGATCATCTACTCCAGCTGCATGCACATAAGTCTATGGATCCCAATGGGATTCATCTCAATGTATTAAAAGAGCTGGCTGATGTCATTGCAGGACGTTCCTCAACTATTTTTCAAAGGTCTTTGGAGTCTGGAGAGGTCCCAGCCAACTGGAATCTGGCATATGTTGTCCCAGCTTTCAAGGAGAAGGAAGATCCTGGTAATTACAGGTCTGTCAGTCTCACTTCATTGCCTGGTAAAATTATGGAGATGGAGATTCTGGGCATTATTGAAAAACACTTCAGACACAATGCAGTCATTAGTCCTAGCCCATGTGGGTTCATGAGGGGAAAGTCCTGCTTAACCAACTGAATTTCCTTTTGCAACAGGGTCACCCATCTAGTAGACCAACGGAAACCGGTAGATGTGATGGTTTTGGATTTTAGCAAAGTCTTTGATACTGTTCCTCACAGTATCTTTCTAGATAAAATGTCCAGTACACAGCTAGAAGAGTCCATAATAAGTTGTCTGAACAATTGACAGGTAAGTCTGTCTCAAAGAATTTTAGTTAATGGGGTTACATTAGGCTGGTGGCCAGTCACCAGTGGACTTCCGCAGGGTTCAGTTTTAGGGCCATTGTTATTCAATGTTTTTATAAACGGTCTGGACACAGGAATCTAATGTACATTAAGTAAATTTGTTGATGATAGCAAACTAGGAGGAGCTGTGGACTCCCTTGAGAGTATAGAGGCCTTTCAGAGAGATCTGGATAGACTGGAGAGCTGGATGATCCCAAGCCACAGAAAATTTAACAAGAGTAAATTGAGGATTTTCCACCTGGGACAGGGTAATCCTGGTTATACATATAAATTAGGGGATGAGAGGCTAGAGGGCAGCCCTGCAGAAAGAGATTCGGGGGTTTGGGTTGATGGCAAGCTGAATGTGAGTCAACAGTGTGCTCTGGCAGCCAAAGAGCCAACCGTGTCCTGGGGTGCAAGAAGTACATCATAGCTAGCCAGATAAGGGGGATGACTGTTCTGCTCCACATGGCACCCATGAGGCCCCACCTCAAGCACTATGGGCAGCTTTGGGTACCTCAAAGTAAGGAAGATATCAGACTGTCAGGGAGTGTCCAGAGGAGAGTGACTAAGATGGCAAAAGGCCTTGAGGGCAAGGCTTAGGAGGAGTGGCTGAGGGCTCTCGGCTTGTCCAGCTTGGACATGCCAAGACTGAGGGCAGTGTACACCTTCTTTATGGCTGGCAATGGAGAGGAGATGCTGATCTCTCTCTTGTGACCAGAGACAGGACATGAGGAAAAGGAATGAAGCTGCATCAGGTGAAGTTCAGGTTGGACACTGGGCAAAGGTTCTTCAACAAGATGGTGCTCTGTCAGTGGAACAGGTTCCCCAGGGAAGTGGTTGTGGCACCAAGCGTGTCAGAGTTCAAGGACAGTGTATGACACTGTTAGTCATATGGTTTAGTTTTGGGTAGTCTTGCAAGGAACACAGAATTAGGGTTGATGATCCTTATGGGTCCCTTCCAGCTAGAGATACTCTGTGATTCTATGATTCTGTCTTTTTGTCTGGGAGGCTTGCAGACCAGTGCTGCTTGCAAGAGATGCCCAGGGGGCAGTGATGGACACAAGGCAGATCGGAGGGGGAAATCCCTCCCTGACACCCAGATGACAGACTCCCTACAGTTTTAGTCTGAAAGACAGGGGAAAGGCTGTCTTGGTCTCTGCCCTGTCCTGTCCTCTGCTTCTAAGCCTAGTGCCACTTGGGACCAGGCTGCTCGTAGACCCTTCTGTGCACACTTCAGTCAGCAAGAGGTACGTGAGGCAGATGGAAGGAAAAGCAGCCTGCTTTTGCAAAGATGAGGACAGAGCAGGATTGATGTGGTGACAGGATCCTAACAGCCATGCTGGGGAAAGGAGATACTGTGGGATCTCTGCCCTCCCCTGCGTGGTACCAGCAATATCTGGTGGCCTCAACAATATCTGCTCCTGTGTTACCTCGACCCCCTATGGCTCTAAGGGCAGATACAAATTACACTGCCTCCTTGCAGATCTGCTGGTGCCCCTTGAGCTTCCTCCAGCCTTCCATAGTGTTTGCAGCTGCTGTCACTGCTGCCCATGTTGGAGAAATACCAGGGACAAAGAGAAGCGTGCTTGGGGAGAACAAGAGGTGATGGCATAACATGAATAGGAATGGGCTACAGATTCTACTGCTGAAGAAGGGGAGCATAGGCCCCAAATATTTCATTTGTTCCTTAGCCAAAGAAAGCTCTTGGCTGTGATGAGTTGCCTAGATATGTGCTATGAGGCTGAAGGACGAAACTAGCTTCCAAAATGCCCTGCTAGACTTGTTCATGTTCTACCATTCCCTCAATGTCACACTATCTAACAGCTGGTTTAGATCTTATCTTCGTGATGCCCCTCACTGGAATTTTTGGAGTGACATAACTCAGCAAATACTAATTTTTTTCTTATATACATAAATAAAAAAAACAATATCAAGTTTCACCAGGGAGTGAACATTCTGCAAAGTCAGTAATGCCTCTGAATCTGTTCCATTTTAGTTACCAGCTTAATTTCCTAGACAGCTCTTTAAAAATGCATACAAGAAAAGATAGGATGGTGTTAGTCAGATTGCACTGGTGTCAGAAAAAATGCTCTCATTAGACTTTTTTTTTCATAATTTTATGCTTCATTTCAAGGTTTTCTTTTTTAATAGAATATTTTTTTAATAGAAAATATTTGTGTAGTCAGGAGGATGTTAACATCCTACATGTCTGGTATAATGTCAAAGTGCCTGGCTGGTTAATTGTTGTGGAAGAGTCAGCTCAAAGCTAATCAGTAGGTAACAAGGAATCTCATTCACTTGCAGGAAAATACCACGGTAAGCTTTAATTGAACAGGAACTCAATGAAGTCCCCCACTCCATTTTTTTTCAGTGTTTGTCTGCAAACCTAATGTTTAGCTGATATAGATATTCTAGGTCTAAAAAACACATTGGGAATTTTGATGTGACTCACACAAAAGTTTACAACTGCTTGTGAAAGCAATATTGAAATATCCATTTGGTTTTGGCTGAAGCTACCAAATTCGAGAAAAATTCATTAATTATTCCACTCTACCCAAAACTGCACATTTTCATATGTAAAATAGTCTTTTGACCATGTTCCACTATTTGTTTTTTCCCCAGCACACCCACTGATATTAATAATATTGGTTCTGAAGAGTGATGCTTACAGCCTAAAGTAGAGCAAAACACCCACTGCAACTTATCCTCTAGAGATTTTTGGAAGGGAGGGGAGATCAAATGGGAGGAAGATGATGAAGATCCTGTCAATCAGTTGACTTCTGATAGAAATGGAGATCAAAAGTTAAGAACCAAGGTCCAAAGTTGTTACAAGTTTATTTTACATGCTGATCTATTATGGAGTTTTTTTTTGTTAAAAAAGAGACATACCATAAATTAAGGAGGTGTTTCTAGTTGTGATAGTGTATAGAAAACTGGACCAGTGTCATCATTGTATACTGTCTCATCCTGACAGAAACCAATAGCCTCAAGCACAGGGATGCAAGACATGATAGCTTAGAAAGAGGAAAAAATTAACAAGACAGTTTCTTGTAAGATCTGAAGTACAAAAATCTGTTTAAGAGTCTCATGAGGGCAAAGATTCATAAGAATTTAAGATCATCCTGTGTGCAATAAAGTGTCTCAATTCACAATGCTACATTCTTTCTAAGAGCTAAAATAATAGACTCTGTGAGGAAAGTTTGAACAGTTTGTCAGAGCTGCCAGTGGAGCAAAGAGCAGCTGGCAGGAGGGGAGCATCTACCAGAGCAGAGGCGGCTTGCATGCTAAGAATTGCAGCATCAGGAACTGGTAATCTTGGTAAAAAATTACAGGCCAATATGAAAATTCAGGATGATTATAACTAAGGCCTTTGAGTCTGGATGATCAGATGAAATGCAAATATTTTTTGCTATATTTGAGTCTTCAAAAAAGGGGAAAGATGCTGATATTTTTAGTATAAAACTAAACTTACCTTTCTATATTTAAGTTCATTTAAAATTCATAATGGATCTGCTGAAATAGCAGCGATCTGTGAAGGAATCAGGTCTGAGTTTTGCCGAG
>Ga0181612_156886_pt1 | contig 30573 bp, 15 predicted proteins | sample HoacroProtozoa21_FD_119630 | JGI IMG/M metagenome (GOLD analysis project Ga0181612, IMG submission 119630) | Hoatzin crop microbial communities from Cojedes, Venezuel. Combined Assembly of Gp0051906, Gp0051904, Gp0051908 | reverse complement strand
TGCCCGCAGGTGTTCGGGGGGGCCGGGCAGAGGGGGTGCAGGGGGTTACGGGGCTGTGCTGGCGCTGCCCCCCCACCCCCCGGCACAGCCACCCACCCGGGGCTCTGTGCCTTGGTGGCGGCCAGCGTTTCTGCCTGGGTTTTGAAATTCCCCCTTCCAGGAGCGGATCCGCCAAGCGTTTGATCGTCTAAAGGAAAGTTGCACAATTTCACCCTGAGCCGGTTTGGTTGCACAACGCTCCCCCCGTGAAGCGGGGCTGGTGGGTTGCAGTGCTTTCTGAGTTGTTGCTCTGACATCTCTGAAGTTTGTCAAGCTCAACTTTGGAGAAATCCCCTTTGTCTGCTGTTCCTTCCCTCCCTGTACCCGTGAGCCTAGAGATGCAGAGCCGGCAGAATCGAGGAGGTGAGGAAGGAAAGATGAGCGATGCTAGGAGTGAGGCATGGTATTTCAGCACGCAGTCACTTCCCTCCTATTAGTAGTTGCTACAAATGAAAAAGAACGGTACCTTTTCTAATATAACTTAATCTTTTTCCTAGATCTGTTATTGTAACCAGCTGTTACTCAGCTTAAACAAAATAAGTGCTACACAAGTGCTGCAGTTTTATCTGATAGGTAAAGCCTCTGCCCGTGCCCATGAACTGTGTGGGTGCTGGTCGCTGGATGTGGTTTGCTGTTCTGCAGTCTCTAATTTGTCCACCTCTCACTGCAGTGGACTTCATTTAGAGGGAATGATGAGAATTCGTAGTTTATATAGGAAGAAATCTGTGACAAATTAGAATCCCCTTTTTGTAAGGAATTCAGTGCACAGAGCAATTAAATGAGTTGTACTTCTCACTGTAGCGGTGAGCGAGTCCCCTAAGAGTCCTGGCTCAAACTTGGTGGAGACTTTTCATTTCCCTTCAGCCACAGGAAAGCTCAGCGGTGTGCGTTTCCCCCTCTGCACGCTGGTGCCTGTGGAGACTTTTAAGGGTGAGTGGGGTCAGTGCCTGGGGTCAGAGCTGCCCCTTTGCTGGCTGCCAGCAGGTAGGGACACTTGGGAGCTGCCCAGGTACCCAGGCACCGCCGTTACCAGCTCCCAGTTCTGCTTCCTAATGTACGTCTTGTTCTGAGCGGTGGGTATAAAGCTTGCCGTTTGATTTAGAGCCAGGTCTGGGCAGCGGATCGCTGTGGCTCTGGGAGGCAAACCCGCAAAGGTGCGTTACTGGTGGCTTTCTCGGGGAGCGCCATTAAATGTCCTTCGCTGCACTCGCGGGGGCCGTGCCACAGCCCCACTCCGGAGGGCCGCGAGGCTGGGCTGCCGTTGCGAAAATCCACTGCCTCCGAAAAAATAACACCCACTCCCCCCCGCGCTGTATGAACAGGTAAAACCGGGCGTTGGGGAGCTCGGTGGGCCTTGCAGCCCTCTTGGTTCTGCTTCACTGAAGGTCCACCTTAACCGTCCCCGTGCGAGCGCGGAATCTGGCTGTGCCCCGGTGTAGTCTTACAGCAGCCTGGTGTGCTCCCGCCTGGCTTCATCCGTGCAAAAATAGCCGGGACCCACTACCTAAGATGTCGTTGTAGCGTTACTTATCTGAGGTGAAACTGAAGCTCGTCTTTGACGCTGAACGGCGATTAAGTGCCACGGTTGCCTTTTAAAGGTAATTTGTTGCCCACGTTTGTGGGGAGGGCAGGGAGACGCTTGGGTTCTGGGGTTTTGTTTTGGTTTTGCTGCCTCAGCGTTAAGTTGTGGCCGTGGGTATTTCACTTTAGTTCACAGCTTTCATTTGAGGGTTGATTTTAATCTGTTTTGTCTGTAGCATAGCTTCATATTGGTAGAACAATGCTGTAAAAATAAAAAAAGTCGCAGGGATTTTATTTTCTTCTGATTAACTTCAAAGTTGTGATGTTTTGACATCGTTTTGAAACTGTCAAAACAGAATGTGTTTAGAAACAAGCTTTGAGCTGATGACATGGCAGCATATGATATTCATTTTGTTAGAAATAAATGTGCCAGTAGTGCTAATTTCTTCCATGCTTGGATTTAAGGGGTGCTATCAATTCATGCTTGTCTCAACACTGATGTTTTTTTAAGATGAGCTTTGATGTAGGGTGGGTTTTTTCCCCCCCACACAGCATTTTGCTAGTAAGAAGTAGCTGTCAAACCTCTCAGCACCGGGAGTTCTCAGAGACCTAAGTCCATGTTACCAGTTCCCTAGCTGTGTTTCTTCCTAAGCTATGGAGGAAAACAACATGTGGGGAATAAAAGCAGAAGTAGTGACAGACCTGGTGTGGATTTTTTGGCTGGCTTTGTAGAATGGAAGGGAACACAGATGAAGAAAGAAGGCTTTTAAAATGGAATTAAAACTCTAATCCTCTTCCGCAGGTATCAGTTCTTTGGATTTGATCCTTGAATACTAAACATCATGAGCAACTACAGCGTGTCTCTGGTCGGCCCGGCTCCGTGGGGTTTCAGACTTCAGGGGGGCAAGGATTTCAACATGCCTCTGTCTATCTCTCGGGTAAGTGCGTTTGTCTCTTCGCCTGCGTGCAGGTATCTGTTATGCTGTGGCCGGCCTGCAACCTTCAGACATAAGTGAGCAAAGCCATTAATTACAGATGCTGAGGCTCAGCTTGCCCTGTGTCCTGGAGGGCTGTTGGGGGGGGAAGCTGGGAAAATAAATCTTCTTTATTTTCTGAAGGCTCCAACAAAATTGTCTTAGGAAGGATGTATTCGTTTGAAGTGGTTGTTTTATCTGCATTTATTTATGCAACAAATGAAAGAAACCACCCTTGAATTCCCCTGCCTGCTCCCACCCAGCAAACAGAGATGCAGAGGTTGGAGGTGGACAATTTTCTGTGCAGGGCTGAGCCTGTGCAGTTCCCATGGGGGAGGGGAGGAAGGAATCACTCACGTTACCCTCATTTATTCAACAGCTCTTAGTTTGAGGATATTCTGGTGTCTGTTCTTGCAAATCCCACTGTTTACAATAAAAAGGCGCTTAAATGCTAGTAGTTGTCAATAGAGGTTCATCAGTATGTGCCTGAGTGAACAAACAGGCCAGTTTCTCACGAGTGTTTTATAGAGTGAGTGCTCTGAACTGGTATTCAAAGGATTTGAGGAACTAAGTTGAAACAAATGTGATCTTTGTACCCAGGAACTGTCTAAACTACCACTTTAAAACCATGTTTTCAGGGCAGGCTTATCTTTCAGTGTGAGCTGAGTTTCAAAGCCTTCCTTAGATGGCTGAAGCACTTCACATATAAAATATAGAGATAAACTTTACAGCATTGAATTTATTGGATCATTGGAAATCTCTGGGTGAAGAAACTGGCTTCTGATGGCTCTGTACCCTGGCACCTTTAAATTTGATTTGCTGCGTAGAAGCATTTCTGTACATATGGGCACTTCTCTCTTGACAGCTCTCCTCCTCCTCCTGCATATTGGTATAGTTTAGTGACAAAGATGAATTATTTTTTACACCTGTTGGGACTGCAGAATTGATACTGCTCTGGGAGACTGAGCAGGTTTCTATTTGGGTTTATGCATCATGGCAATATTTTTAGCTAATCTCAACTAGCGATTCGAACTCTGCCAGTTCATTTAGACTTCGCTCATCCTATCCACCTGTGGATTATGCTGGTGAAGTTAAAATGCAGTTTGGCTCTGCAAAATTATTTTTATATGGCTAAAATGGACTGGAAAGCTGTAGAAATGCCTGTGTACAGATGAATAAAGCTGATATCTGAGCCAAAAAGGGGTTGAGAAGCAGTTTGTTCATGTGTTCTGGGGATTTTCAAGCTAGAAACTGTAATTCAGTTTCTTGTTCAGTAGCTGGTTACTCCTATACTAATGAGAAATTTGAACCATGGATGTGGATAGCACTCTTCTGGTTTGATGGTAGAAGTGCACTTGTGCATAGTACTGATGAGCAATTAAATGCTGTAGGCAATAAACCACAGTAAACAACTAGTTTGAGGAAAGGGTAGTACTTTTTTGTAGGAGTCTCTGCTGTCCTGGAGATCTAGAACACAGTCCCGCTGTAAAGAGGCTTCCCATCTAAAAGTTTCTAAAGAGGAAATGTGTGTTGAAATTAGCCTAGACTACTACTTTATTGCAGTAAATCAAATATGCTGTCACACGGAGTAGCCTAAGGAATCCCATAACTGAGGCTTTTATACCTAGCTATTTAGGCCAGTTCCCCTAAAGACAAATGTCGGCACCCACAAGAGCAGAATGTAATGAAAGGTGGGGACCGGGGTGGTTTTAGGACTTTAATTTGTGCATGGGAGGGGGAAGCACAGTATCCAGTTCACCTGTTATACCTCAGGACTGCTCCTCAGCTGAACTGTTTCTTCTCATTTGCATTTAAGGCCGTGCAAATATTAGGGTGCCTGGTGCTTCCCTGCCCCTTTGGATCAAAAAGGTGCTTAGTTCTGGTATGCCAATCCCGCTTTGGCCTGATAGCTGGAAGAATTCAACACCATGTTCCTGGTATGCCAGAACAGTGTGTACCATTCACCCCTCCGCCCCCAGCCCTGCTTTTCCTTATGAAGCATAAATGCCTTCCTGTATCTGAAGACTGCTAATTAAATTATTTTAGCAAAACAGTAATGAGGCAGCAGAATTATGTTCTTTGGCAAGGAGGACTCTTTTTGTTTTCTTTTTAATTTGTCCTCTGGATGCTGAGGATGAATCTGGCTGCGCTGCTGAGGGCTAATTTCCTGCTTTTAGTTTAAACTCCTTGAAATTAAGTTCAAATAAAGTATAGCTTACGAAGCACAGAAAATACACTGGTTTCAAAAGCTGTTTATCTGAAAAGAGTATCTCCTTTGATTTGAACAAATTAAGATCTCATATGGTTCATTGGAGAAAGTAAGTCATTTGACTTTGTACAGAATGCGGTTTAAATGGGTGTATTCCTTGTTGCCTCTGTAAGGTAAAACAAGCCTGTTTCATGTTCTTCAGCTGAAATTCTTTGTGTCAGCTAAGGTGTAACAGGTTAACATTAATGCAGGGGTAGCGGTAACACTTGATTTTTCATAAGCTAGTATATTGTAGCCTAGATGTAACATCATAACCGATAGCAACAATTATTGCAGGGTTATGTCAGTCACTGTCTTAGCGCTTTAAAGTTGCTACCAGCACTTACACAGCTGTACACATTTCATGGTGAGTAATATATATGATATTGGCGATACAGCCTTATAGTTAGTGGTGTAAATCAGCACAAGAAAAGTGTGTATGGTGCTTGTTACGTATACTTGTGTCTGGCTGGAGTTCAGTGGGGTGGCTTTTCGCAGTCTTCCTCCAGCTGTGTGAGCCCTGCCGAGTGCTGTTGCGCAGGTCAGGAACGCAGTGCCAGGATGCTGATGTGGGATGGGAGCGTGGTAGGGGGTACGGCTCTCATGAAACAGGGGTCAGAGTGGAGGAAGTTGCTGTGAAAGTAAAACAATTTGATCTTTGCCCTTCAACTGGGGGTAGAGGGTGGGCTGAGGTGGTAGATCTACGTCTTTATTAACAGCCGTGGGTTCAAGTGGCTCAGGCCACCACATGTAACTGTACTGTAGGGCTTCCAGGTAGTTTATTCTGTAGTGGTAGTGTATAACAAGAGATTGCAAGCTGTGACCAGTTAGCCTGCAGTGAAGAAGAAGGTAGAAATTACTAGAGCCAAGGTATGCAAACTTAGTTTATTCTGAGTTGCTGTTCTTACTTTTTCCTCATGACATTTTACATTGATTAAAGAATCCTTCTTCCTTCAAGACCTACATTGTGATGCAAAACTGAAAAAATGGAAAGGTAGAGCAGATAAGAAAAAAATACTGAGATACGAGGTCAGTTATGTGCTGGTGGCTCTAAAGTAGCTATTGCAGGCAGTGACTAAGATTCAGATTTTTCCCCCTGTGGAAGAAAAAGCTTAATGCCTGTCTATCTATCTGTAATATATGTAGTCACGTGAAAAGACATTTGCCATAATGCGATTGTCTTCATATGAGTGCATTGGTTGCTTCTGAATTAGCACAGAGCACTGAAAACGCAGCTACGTAATAGGCGTCTCGACCTGGTAGATTTGGGAGGCGGCGTCCCAACACTTTGAGTGTTGGCTACACTGCAAGAATTGCGTCATGGGTCCTCCTTGTTTCTCAATTATTTTCAAAGAAAATTTGTTCCCAAGTTGCAGGATGTTCTGGTAAACACCAGGTGAGTCAAAAAAAGACTATTGGACCAGAATAATTGTAGCTGAATTATTTTGTTTTTAATCGTCATTGCCAATAATAAGGGATCTGCTATTGCTGGTATCCATGTAGGTCTGTGGTATTGGATAAATCCTACTGATGCTAGGGATATGTCCAGTTCGGGAATAACATGGGTCTACACTCAACAGATCCTTACCTTCTAGATTTGTTTGTGCAAGAGTTTGTTTCTTCTGATGAATTAGTGTAAAGATTGGAAATAAAGTAATCCAAACACACTGCTAGGCAGGATTCCTGCATTGGCTCTTGTGCATGCTGAGTATTGTATTTACAGAATTTGGGGTTGATGATATTTACAATGTGGTCTCTGTTGTTTACGTGCAACACAATAGCATTTAAAACAATACAAACTTCTTTAGAGTTTGAATTAACATTATATTTGCTTTACTCTTTTGGGAGATGGTTTGTTCACAGTGCTTAATTGACATGAGCAGAATAAACTCAGTAAGCATGACTGTAGCATTAGAATTGTCAAAACTGCTGTCCTCTGCAGATTAAAATAAATAGTGTTTTGTATTCATGATGTATTCATTATGTTGCGATGACCTGCGAGAGGTTTAGATATTTGTTCTAAATGTATGCTTGAAGTGTTTGTAGGCTATCAAAATTTTTGTGGTGCAGTCTCTAAATGGTGCTTGTCTCTGTTTTATGGCAGTATTTACCACTAGAAACAAGGAAGTGCTGAAGTGAAACTGTAGTTTGAACAGTAAGGTAGCCTGTGTGTGATATACACCCTCCCACCTAATGCAAATACATAGGATGTTTTCCTGTATTTAAAAGTTCGGTTTTTTGTTCACTCCTGATGGCAGCTCTAGCCATATTCCTCTCATAAGAACGAAATGGAATAGTCTTCTGGAAATGCTTGACCGGACTGACAGCTCTGTTTTTCTACTGCAACTTCTTTCAGTATGTTTACCCCCTCCCACTGGTCACTTTGTCTCTTCAAAAAAAACAAACCAACCACCCCCCACCCTTTAGAAACAGCCCCTGCTTTTTCCAGTTTTTCAGTTTTCATTACTTCATCTGTTTCAAGTACATTTTTCTGTGGTGTTATTGCAAGCTCGTAGTTGATGGAAGACTCAAGATAATGCATCTGTCAGCGAACAGTACACCCAGGGAGTAGGTGGAAGAGCAGCCCACCTTGGGATGAAGTAGGGAATGCACGTGCAGCACGTCAGCTGCTCAGTATTCATCTCGTGAGTGTACCGGCATTCTTCATGCTGGTGTCAGGAGGTCACTGTTGGAGGAGTTGTCTCCTCTGCTCTCCTGCTTTCCTTCCTTCCTGCCCAGGTTCATGCATGGTTATCCAGCAAGTTGTCTGCGTGGATCAAGTGTGTATGATTGGTGTTTTCTTATTCAGCGATTTAGCCTTTGGCCTTCTTAACATTTGGAAGCAAGCTTTTTTAAAGTCATTAACATCTGTGAAAATAATGGGAAGAGAATAAAGGAAAATGATGCTTTAAATGGGCCTAGAGCTTGTCAACTTTGATTGAGCAGAGTCTGGCTAAGCCTCTTGCCCTCGTGTTTGCATGAATGATTTTATTAAGCCATGTGTAGTTTCCAGTAAAATCAAGTTTTGTGTAAGTATGTAAGAAGTTATTGCAGTGGGGCACTGGGGAAATGGTCTTTCAAGCAGGCATGTGAAATAGGAGAGAAACACTAGAACAACTGCTGGCCTGGTCAGTGATAATTGTGTCGGTAACTTTATGCTTCATCCTGGAAGCTACTGAGAGCTACTAACTAAGCCCTAACTGGCAGCTGCTGGCGTTGATGTGCTGGTTTGATTTGCTACTGAGTTGTGATGGTTTGCACAAAACAGAGCTGAAGATGTATTCCACTACTGCATCTTCCTGGCACGGGGCTGGAGATACTGGCAGAGGTCACAGCACTTACCTGCTGATGCCGCTGCTAGGGCAATAAATGCTGCATTGTACAGGAGCTATCAGTCCTTGTGAAATGGGTGGGATTAGCCAAGACATAAAGCAAGAAGTGTTATTCTGTTCTGTTTAATTCTGTTTACAAGATGTGGTTTACAGAAAAAAATACGGAGAATGACAAATGGGCCACCAGTGCCAAAGTCTGTATTCTCTCCGCACTGAGTCCTGAAGGAGCAGAGCTTTTTCTTTGGGAACTGAGTGGCATACGGACAATTATAAAGCTCCCAGCTGCACAAGTGGTTTAATATTAGTGAGTTTTCTGAGAGTGCTGGTTAGTGCTTCAGAGTTTGCGTGGTTGCCTCCTTTAGAGACCTCAGTTCCGCTTGAAGATGGAAAGAGAGATCGGTTGGTACAGACGTAATTGCCTGGTTGCCTCTTTTCCCACTGCTGTTTAACATCTTTGTGCTGAGAATTGGGTAAAGGGCTATGTTTCTCCTGACCACTTGTTTTCCTTCCCATGTCTATTCTGCTGTGCAGTTTAAAGCAAGACAGACCATCACTGGAGTGGGGCTGGGAAAAAGGGAGGGCGTGGGGCAGAAGAGGCGGAAGAAAAGTGTCTGCATCTTGTCTATTCATGACGTTATTTGTCAGACAGCCTCCTCGGACCAAGTAGGAAGCTATCTTATTTTAAAATAGTTCCTCTACTGATGCCATTCCCCCAGAAGTGAAGCTGGCTGTACTGAGGGAACAAGGAACCAAAGAGCTTGTAGCTGAGGGATATCTGATGTGATGTGTGAACATATTCTTTTTACATTAAAAAATGCTGGTAACTCTTTTTCCCATTATAAGTGACAATTTAGTTACAGTATAAGGAGTACAAGCTAAACATTTCATGATGGAAAAACTAAAGTATTTGTTTGCAGTGTCCGCTTCTCAAAGACAGATGCAGTGAAAAAATAAACTCTGATTAGATATTCAGAGCAGATGCAAAATTGGCAGTCCTTCCAGAGGCCAAAAAGGAGGACAATTTATTGAATAGTAACTGCAGAAAAATTAAGCATGTTTTCTTTGTGAATATCTGGCCCTGGAGGCCTGACAACTTCTGTCGACTTCCCCACCGTTCTGAGATGCTATTTTTAGTGTAACTGTTTTTCTCATTATTCATTGGCTGATGGCTATCAGAAGGCATTGTGAGAAGAGACATGGTGTTGAAAGGTTTGTTTGTTTGGCTTTGGTATGGAGCCAGAAGATAACATTGTTGGCTTTTTTTTTCTTCATTTGTTTTGACTTTTTATGAATAGATTTCATATGTTATTAATATAAGGGAAAGTGTGAGAGAAAACGGTCTCTCCTGTGCCTAAAGCAGTGTGAATATGGGAAAGGTGATAGCCCTCCTGCCAGTGGTCAAAAATAAAAAAAAAAAAAAAAAATTGAGACTGCGGTTTGTTTGAGCAAGTATGACAAATACAAGTATATTTACTTCCATAGGCAGCTGTTGCAAGAATAGAGGTAGAAGGAAAGGAGGCCACTGCTAAGGCCAGTGTTACCTGAACCTTTGAATGACTCAAGTCTATGGAGCAGTAAAAATAGGGAAACTATGAAGAAAGTATCAGTTCAGGTTCCCTTACTATAAGAGGTCCTCAAGCTGAATTTGCAGAGAGAGGAGTTGACATCGGTGGAAGAAAAAGGCTTGGAACTTTGGGCACAGTCTTCTCTGAGGTGCAAGTAGCTTCAGTTACCATATTGACTCAAAGCCTTGCTTGTGTTAAGGAGTTTATACTGTCCTGCTGCTCTGATGCGTGATGCTGAAGACAGAGCTGATGGTTAAGAGGTTGAGCGCCACAAACGCCGCTAGCCTGGTTTAAATGCAGACAAGCTACTGCTGTATATATGTCGGTAGGTGACTGTGGGCTATGTGGGTCTTCTCGGACAAGTTTGCTGGTAGATTTGGTTTGTAATTACATTCTCTTCCAGGAACTGTTCTTGAAAAGGTTTTCTTCAGGAGCATGGTCATGCGAGTAATGCTGTGCTGTGGCAATTCAGCCTCATCTTAAGAGGAGGAAAAAACAAAGACGACGACATTAGGAGCTTGTACTGTGCTTGTGCTGTAAGAGCAGTCTCTTTAATGACTTGCTTAAAACTAGATACATATGGAAATGAAGTTAGGGAAAAGTAGGAAGAGGCAGCGGACGAAGAGAGGAACAAACTGTGGATGCTGTTAGGTTTGGTACAGCTGCGAGGAGGGGCAGGTGCTGCTCCGAGTGACTGCTGCTCAAGCACCAGCCGGCTGTGTATGCTCGTGCTCACTAAGCACTTCTGCAGAAGGGACTGAAGGTTTCAAGTTGGAGTGAAGGCCACCCTTACTGGACGGGCTGTAGAAAGTCTGATTAATACGATTTGCGTAACATTGCACAAGGGTATTCCCTCCCTCTTTTTTCCAGATCTCTGCTTCATTCATCACTCACTTTTCAACACTGTCAGTTAATGGGCTGGTGTCCCACACGCAGTAGCTTTTCATCTTTTGTCATGTCAAGATCTTAGTGCGGTTTCCACCACATAGTCTCTTGTGTATGCTGACCTAAGTAGAGAGGTAGAAGGGAGACAAAATAGCATGTTATAAATTGAGGACTGCGTCCTGATGCGCACCCTCAAAGCAGATGAAGTGCTGTACCAATGGCATATACTCATCAGTTTTGGTGTGAAGTGTAGTTAGCAGCCACAAAGCACAGAGACTTCTGCTGTCAGTACCTTAGTTTTACTTAACAGGGAAAAGAGTAGTCTTCAAAGTTTTGCAATCCTAAAAACTTGAAGTTAATAATTCTGTGACACCTGGGTGACTGTTCTGCCTACATACTATCGAGCTTCAAGATGTACCAGGTGTTGAGTTCCCACTCAAAACAGGAAGGTACTATGCTTTTCTTCCTGGGATGATCAGTTTTTTTAATGTAGGCCAGAAAAATTTCAAGTAGAATAGTCCATAATATTTTTCTATTATGGATTATTATTATAGTTTCAATCTCATTCTGAGTAAGTCTTGCATTAGAAACTTCAGCTTGAACAGTTAAGCTTAGCAAAACTAAAAGCAAGAGAGCAAATGGCATCTGATAAAGTGTTTGAAAGTAGGAACTCTCGCAATTGCTGTCAGCTGTGCCTGTAACAAAGCCCTGGAGTAGAATGTAATGCCTTGTGTGAAGTCGTGTAGGCTAAGATGTGGATCTTGCCAGGTCTTTAGTAGTCCTGTTGGAAAGGTCAGATGGTTTGCATGTTAACTGGATACGATACGAAAGAAGTTTGGCTTACCCTGGTCTATATTAAGGGATGACCTAATGTGGTATCTAGTTCTTTCCCTAATAAGAAATCGAACAGCGTGAAGTAATTATGATGGTAAGGCAACAGAAACATTTATTTGTGTTAATTATTTCATAGTTCTTTTGGAGACTTGCACAGTGATTTAGATGCTACGCCTGGATTAAGATAGAGTGTATCAATTTCAGGAGGGTAAAACTACTGTTTGTTAAACTCTTGTGTTTATGAATGTAATTGGATCATCTTTAGATACAGTTACACCCACAGTTTATTAAATCTGTGGAGAAAATAATCAAAGTGTCTCTGTTAAGTGCGATGTTGTATTGATAGTAATAGCATTTGGGATTTTTAAAAAGGAATTCTGTAGAGCGAAGGCAAAATGCTGCAAATGTGAAAAATGCAGACATAAAGACAGATGTATCTTTTTTTATTAAAAAAAGATTATATCATGGTGAAAAATCTAGCTATAGAACATTTTTGTTCAGAACTCTTTATAAAAAGAAAAGCAGCTTTGCTGTGCCAGCACTCCCTTTGCCAGACAGAGCAGTTTAATCTCAAAGTTCTTAGTACATCTGCTGTTAAACCTTTTTCTTTCTAATGTGCAGCTTATACATGACAAGCCAGGCGTAGTTCCGAGTCCAATGCAGCTAGTAAGTGAAATCTTTGTTTCCTTACTGTGAAGTAACAGGCGAAAATTATTGGGGTTCTCTGGGGGGAGGGTGGGGCTCCCTTGCCAGTGATTTCTACCCCTTGTCTGTGTGGTTGTGAACTTGGCTTGGTGTTGTGAAAGACATGGAGAGGTAGACTAATGGAATTGCTGGTCTCCAGCTTGCTTGTGTTTCTAAGTGGTTCCTTCTGTTCTATTCTATTTCTCTTCACCTAATGCCTTTAAAAGGAAAGAGGGAAAAAAAAGCAAACAAAAAGCCAATGGAGACCTACAAGCCAGAGAGCTTGTGGAAGTTGGGTTGGGCTTGCTTTTATTAGACCGATAGGGAAATGGAAGGCTTGTAAACCTTTAAACATCAAAGACGTCTTGGTAGAATAAATTCTCTTGTTCTGGTTGGCTTTCTGCAGCTCCTCATCAAATCAGTGTTGTGAGTCCAAACCAAACAAGTGTTCTCTGTGTAGCATCTAAGGTGGCTTGTCAGCAATTATTCAGGACTGAAAAGGCATCTCCCAAAATACGTATTCCGACAAGTAGAATATATTCAGCCCTCAGGGGACAGTGTAGTAGTTCTTTGTGAGGGGCTGATTGCCTGGGTTCATGGCCTGATCAACCTTAATGTAGACAGTGATCAGGGGACAGTCAACCTCGCAAAGGAAGCAGCGGTGGCTGGAGAGCAGTCAGCGTTACATCCTATCTGACAACATGATTTCCTGTCCTCTTTAAATCTTTTCTTAACGCAGAGGTGTGAAAGGAGGAAAAAAACCCCGGTACATCAGCAGTTCACTAAAATGGGAATAAGCTCATGTAATACCTACCACTTTCCCTGTACGTGAACTGGCCTTCGCCCCTCTGTCAGTGGTAGTCACTGGCCGAAGAAGGTTGGCAGAAGAAAGCCTGTGCTAGCATCTCCATGTCGGAGCAAAAGGCCAGCTCCACAGATGAAACTCTTCCTCCATCAGTGCTCTGAGCAGGGATAGTGGGTGGGACTGCTGCAGCAGAGGCTCCCTCAGCCCAGCAGGCTTGGCCACGGGAGCTGGGGCTGCTGGCACAATGGTGGGGACAGTACAGTCTAGAAGGGCGGAAGCCAGACTTGCTAGGACACGTCTGTCAGTGTACTAAGCTGTGAAAACTGCCACTGAATGCTTATTAAATTACAGCTTTTGTCAGCTATGGATACAGTCTATTCTCTCCACTTTCCAGCTGTCGTATTTTGGCAGCTGGCTATAAGCAAAAGTCATTGTAGCAGAGGCTTACATGAAACTCCTTAGAGAGCATATTCAATTAGTAAATTAAATTATTTTGCTATTGTGCAGATCGAGTGTAATACTGTAAATGCTAAGAACCCAAGCCTTGGCGCTGCAAAAACACTTGGGCAGAAGTGTAATTTTAGGCATTTAAGTTATCTCCATAAGATAACTCTTCATTAAGGCTCAGCCTATGTTGATGTGAGTTGCTGCTCAGTACCCTGCAGTGTTGGGTCTTCAGACTGTTGTTACCAGAAGGAAAGAAACATTGACTTGCTTGGAGGAGACAATTGACCTTTCCCAGCCAACTTTCTCTCAAATATGCATTAGCCAGTTATTGTTAGCCATAAGAGAACTGGCTAGCAGAGGTGTTTGTATGACATCCTGAGAGCTAATGAGAAACAGACCTTTTACCAGCCAGTCAATCTCCATCACTAAAACTGTAGGGCTAAATGGTTTACAGCATTTGGGGATGAGGAGTCTTTGTGTGTTAGGTATGTTGTGGTGTTGTACTCCTTGCTCTGGAAATGTTGTAGAGGTACTCTAATGCTCTATCTCCTTATCTCTCTTTGCAGTATGCAATTATTGCACTCTTAAGATAGAGTTAGTACTTCAGAACATGCCCTTTTTTGGGTAGTTTATTTTAGTCAATACTTCAGAAGAGACAGTTTTACTAATTAAGCTTATGAACAAAATATAGATGAGTAGGTTTTTTGACTGAAAGAACAGTTTTTGTGTGTATGTCTAGAAATGCAATTCACTTTCAACGTGAAAACCTGAAGATGGATTCCTTGAGGTGTGCACTTAAGTCTTGGAGACCTGAATTCTTGCAGTATCTCCATGGATAAAAGTATCCCTCTGATGTCAGAGGGAACATGATACTCTCTGGCCAGTTGAGTAGCTCCTCTGTGAGAGTGTTTTCTTCCATTGACACATCTACACTTGAACTTTAAAATGTAGAAACTGCTGATTATTAAAACTTCGAATGACATGAATTTGTTTTGATACCTGACCTGATGAAAACTGCTGCTGTTGCAGTTGACAGCCTAGATCAGTTTATAACTCTGTCCTGGACGGTGTGGGATTAAATAACTGGAAATTGCTCTCAGGAAACTCTGATTGCAGCAGTCAAAGTAAGGATTTAGGGCCAGCCAGTTGGGGTTGACTCTTTGCTTTGCAACCTCCTGCTGTTGGAGAAGGCTAAACTGCTGGGTTTTGTACCCCTTGTATCCTCCTTGCAAATGTAAGGCACGCTTTTGGCATGGTGATGGAGACGGATGGATGTTGGATGTAAGTAGACGATTTTGAATTCTGTAGCCATTGACGTCAATGGATTCCTGACCTCCTCAGCAGGATGGAGTGCCTTGAGTGTGTCTGGTAACTCCAAATGCCTGCTCTGTCACTCACTTGCTGTGTGCGCAGCTCTGTACTTGGTTTTATTGCATATTCTAATCTACGTTGTTTGGTTAGCTCGGTAATTATCCCATTCCTGCTGTCTGACTTCTGTTGCTCTCTTTAGCAAAGAATATATCCTCAGGGTACCAAATGAGGATTTTTGGAGATTCTCCTGTCCTGCTTTGCCCTGGTGATTGTTACCTAGTACAAGTCATCATTTATCCTACAGCGTGGACTTGTTCCCATGAAAGAAAGTCCTACGTGACGTAGAGGGGGCTGAATATGGGGGAGAGGTGAGACCTCACAGGAGGGGATCTCTCATGAAGAAAAATATTATCCAGAATAGGTGATAAAGATGAGCTTTCTGGAATGCACACATGCTGTGCTTCAGGGGAAGCGTATGCTTGAGAGGGGCAGCATGAAAATAGTTTAGACTTCGATGCAATGACATTTATGTAATATAAATATCAATTCTAGGAAACGTAATGCATAACAATGGGCATTATGAGTTAGGAAATACCTCACTTCGGCGTTTAAGATTGGTAACCACTCAAAATGAATCAGAGTTGGTTTTCTAGTGCCGTTTCTTGAGGTTTCTGCCAGATAGGTTTGAATCTTTCAGTTTGTTGCCTGTTTTTCTTTTAGCATGAAGAGGAAGGTAGTTTTGCAAGAACACAATTTGTACTGCCTTGGTTTGTTTCCCCTTGCTTTCCTTAGCCTGAGGATATCTGTCTTATGGTTGAAGTAAGTCTACCAGGTGTTTTTGCTGTTAGTTATCATTTAAGAGAAATGCTGTTCAGAAGCTGTTCTTATATGTGGCATTAACAGGGTTTAGGATTCAGAAGAGTGTGTGATGAGATAGGGATGAAGTGAATAACAAGAGCTAGGTATCAAAAAAACCCTCCCAAACTATGAAACCCCACAAAAATATTAAAATCAAATATGTAGCATATTTGTCAGAAAGCTGATGACAAATGATGGAAGCTTTGGACTTTGTATACCAGATGGTGTAAGTATTTATAGGGATATCTTGCCTATGTTTTGAATTGCGCAAGTACTGCATTATAAGTCTGTAATGATCCTTTTTCTTCCACTTTTTCCTTACTGTGCCAGTCCTTGCCAGACTGCAGAATGTCCTGGTTTTACCGTGCCCAACACTGAGTTTCTGTTTAATCAGAAAAGCAAGGCCATATGGCAGCTTTTGCTTTATTGATACAGTTGCAGGAAATGGCTCAGCATCAAGAAACAAGCTGCTCTTTTATGCAGCAGAGAGCACTTGGGTACCACTGGATTCCTGAACAAGCATAGATGCCGTCAGCAGCACGCGCACGCTTTTGACTTGCCAGCCCAAAAAGCACTGCTGGCTTCTTCAGGGAAAATTCTGTAGCTGGTGTTAAGTGGGAGGTGGCGAGAAGGGTCTAGAGGTGGCTTCTGGCTTTCAGTCTCCTGACAGATGCATGACCACCCTGGACAGGCAGACTCAACCCCTTATTTCAGTTTCTTGCCACCCCGTGCACGGGGCTATCTTTCGGAACCTGCCACAAGATTTGTGCTGCTCTCCCAGCTTCATGGCAAGGGTAGCAGCTCTCCTCCCTCAGCCACTTCAGGCCGTTCTGATTCAGGAGAGCACGGCGGGTTTAGGCTTCACTTGCTCATGAGGCTGTTGCAATGCAATAGGGCTAAACAGCTTTGCAAAGAAAGTAGCATCTTCCTTGGGCTGATCTCTGTACAGCAATAGATGCAGTCTAAAAGCGAAGCATTGGTTAAAAACCACCCAAAAGATACCGCTTTGGCCATCCCCATCCCTTTTCTTCACACTGGGAGGAAGAGTAAAGATTCAGTTGTTGTTGAAAGGCTTAAACTAAAATGGAGCCAAAACTTCAGTCATCAGAGGGGCCACACTGCAGTACAGTAGAGCCGAGTTTGTTTTGCCCGTCGTTCCGTAAGGAGGAGGAAGTGCTTTGAGATCCTCACCAGTAACTCCAGCTGGACATTACTCAGGACCACCCGCAGCTGTCTTTGACCTCTTTTGCTGTCTTCCTGCATGCTGGAGTGATATTTCTAAAGCAGCCCTTTCAAGGAGGGGGTCCATGGGAAGATTGCTCTGGTTGAGATGACAGAAGAACCCAGAGTTCCTCTTGCTGATGCCATTCCTGAGTGTCAGTAATGGTGAATGTTTGGGAGGGGAGCGGTGCAGGGGGTGCTGTTAAGCTCCCAGTCCTTTACATTGATGCGCTTGTATTGAAATCTGGATTCAATTAAAATCATCGAAATAACCCCTCAGTGTTGCATTGAAGGTTCAAGAAAAAGTGAGTTGAAAAACCCAGCAAAACCTCAGAGTGTATCTTGGTATTAAAATCATGAGATTAAAAAGTACTCCTTATTTCTAGGGCCTGACTCATGGTTTTTGAATGCATGAGGGTGGCAGTGCTAGCTCCTATGGTCAAGTAGCGTTATAAATATTTCAGGACTTCAGGGCACGCAGCTGTGCCAAATATTTTTCTTGTTTGGGTTGTTTTTCTTAATTCCCGAAACAAATTTTTGCAGATCTCTTATAACCCGAGTTCTGTGTGTAATTAAACAGACAACATGTTCTGTCTCCCAAGTTTCTGAAAATGGTGCATCAAATCCAAGTATTTAAATCGATTACATAGTGACCAAAGTGTTGCTGGGTGTCTGAAAGCTGTTTTATTGCGACACAGTGTATGCAGTGTCATGTATATGCGGTAGAAGAAAGTGAATTGCGGAGCAGCTGGGTTACTAGAGACCTTCAGAAATAAACAGTACATGGGGTGTGCAGTAGAATTTGACCCTGTTAGGGAAAATAAGTATGGAGAAGTGACTGGTTATTAACGGTGGCTCCAGCTTCTGGTGGCAGCGTAGGCAAAACAGAAGTAGGGGGGCAGAATCGAGTGGGATTTGAGTAATTCTTCCTGCCTGCCAGGAAGCCCTCGGTGCCCTGAAACTCGTTCAGCCAAGTTGTGAGTGAATGCTCCTCTGACAGCTTGAGCTCTGGGGAAGTGTTTTTCTAGTTGGTTTCACGAGGCGTTGCAAGTTGCCGCAAGCCCAGAGCGTTAAAGGGCGGAGGGGGCTTTTAGCAGAGGTGTACGGGGATGTCTTGCTGGGGACTTCACTGGATGCTGGGATGCGGGGTGCTGCGGCCAAGGAGCCGTCACGGCACCTGCCGAGCTGCGAGGCCACCTCTGGCAGCGTGGGGAGGAGCGGGTGGCTGGTAGTATCGGCCTTGTGGGTTTCTCAGATGTGACTTGCCAGGAATGCTGAACGAGGTCCCTCTGTGCTTTAAAATGAGAACTGAGCTGCTGATTTGCTTCCTCTGATTACCAAATGTGCGGGTCTGAAGAAGCTGCCCAGTGCTGCGTTCTGTGTGGTGGGGAAATCGTGAGGCTGAGCGCTGTGGATGGAAAGTGGCAGGTGGTGGGTCTCTTCTGCCTGCAGTATTTCCAGATGAAAAAGATGGAGGATGAATACGTGCACTTATTGCTGTCATTTGTCCATCATTGAATGTGCTGAATCCAAACTGCTGTGCTATGTGGAAGACGCCCTTTAAGAAATAAAACTTTGGGCTTCCTTTGTCCTTAAAGAATTCCTGGGCTGGTTTCACCAGTTTCTTCTGATCTGGGGGAGGCAAGCTTTTTGCCAGTGAAAAATGTATATTACTCTAGAAAGCGTCTTTGCTTGTTGCATTGGCAGCTGTTTTAACAAGTATGTGTCATGTGGGAAATCCTTGGAAGTAGGGGTTGAGGCATGGCAGGCAAGATCCCGAGGAAATGTCGGAATAAGTAGATATGCAGGTAACAGTAACCTGAACCTTCCTTCAAGATGTGTAGGAAATATATTGCTTGATTTATAAATTTGTAATACTTTTAAAAGGCACTAAAACATAAAGATGCTGGAAGAAGGTATGGAAAAGGTCTATATCATGTTGCGTAAAAGTCTGGGCTGGGCCCAGTCATTGTGAACTCTGCAGGGTTGTAATATAGGTAAACTCATGACTTCTCTTTCTGCAGAGGAGAAAGAATGATGTTGATATGTACCTTATGTCTCCATGTGCTCTTGTTTAAAATGAGGTAACTGAGAGCAGAACGTAAAAAATGTGTAAGCACAGTACTCCGCAGTTATCACTGGGACGTAATTTTGATTGGCCATCTGCGTGTCTGAACGCGTTTACTTTGCAAACTGAATTTTGGTGTAAGAATGGGCTTTATATTGGAAGTTAAACTATCTTTTGGATTTTTAGCTAACATGCTGTGGAAAAAAGGGGGATTAATACAGTCCCCTTAGGTGAAACTCTAACCTTAATATCTTTTCCTCGCCTCTTTTGGTTCACTCTCTATATACAGCTGGCATGATGCTTCCTTTTTGAATTGTCATTTAGCGTTTTTGGCAGCTGGATACGTGTGGAAAGCTGTATAGTGACAAACCTGTTGCTCATACCTTTTGTAGTCTGTTTTTCATCAGATAGAAAAATGTTAATGCCCCCTGAACTTTCCTCCTTTGGCTCACCCGGACAGTAATTTACTCAAGCATTTCCCATACGTTGTCTCTGGGTAGGGAGCTCATGCTTTCCATCTGCTGCGTTGCAAAGCTCGGCCGCGGTGCTGCCTCGTCCCCAAACTTCTTGGTGCGTTTCCTAGGACACCCCAGACTTGCATGCTGCAGCTAATCGGGATGGTGCAAACTCATGAAAGGGAATTGATCCCGAATCCGAAACAAAATCTGAAGCGAAACTTGGAAAAGTGCTGCACTTTGTGGGTTTGCAGGGCTGTTGATGTTTCCTCAGCAGAGTTTCACAGAGCAGAAGTCTGCCTACAAAGAGTTACTGCTTAGAAAAGCTTGGACAACCCTGTTTTTTTCCACATGTTAAAATGTATTTTGACACTAGTAAATGAATATTTTCCTAAGTGATGAATAGAACCTTTGTTTTCAAGAGAATTTTCTCTCGTTTTTATTAATGTGTTTTGGCTTCTGAAACCTACAGACAAGTGAAGAATATGGCATAGATCTGATTTGGCTGTGGAGTGAGTATTTGGTGTTTCTTAAGGCTGCATGAACAATTTTTGTGGTGTGTGTGGGCAAATACCTGAGTCCAGTCAACTTTGCCCATCATGCTTTAATACCTAAGCAGGTGTTGAGTTCTGAGATGTCGGACACACAGGTATCGGGATCCATATGCGAGGTCTGGAGCAGTTGCCTGCTGTAAGCAACCACTACAATGATTTTACCTTCTACTCTTTTTCTTCTCCACTTTGGTGCTTACTACTAATGCTGCAGGCACAAATAGTTCAGCTCGACAGATTACAGTTAGAGCTTTCTCAGCGTGCCGATGTGCAGGCTTACTGCAATGCAAAGGGCTTTTCTGGAGATGGAGCAGCGAGAAGCACTGAAATGCTGCTCGGAGGTCCCACCTCCAGCGTGTGGATGGACACTGCAGTGATGACAGTATCTGGAGGAAAAGTATGCAAACCTTCTTTTCTGACAGCAGATGGAGAATCTTGTCTAAAGGTTTTACTTGGCTAACCCACTTTAACAGTTTATTTATTAAAAACATACAGTGCTGAGCACAGAACTTCAACATTTTGCTGTTTTTTCCTCAGTAAGATTTTTCTCTACTAAAGCCACATTTTTCTTTACGCTCTCTTTTCCTGTCTTGCTTGAAAAGCTACACTTCCCCCCCACCCCCCAATAGCAAAGCTGAAATAAGAAGGTGGTTTTATTCTTGCAAATATGCCTTGCCCTTCCATTTCACTGCTGGTTTAGAGTTCTGCTGAAACTGTGATTTGTTCCTCTTCATGTCTCCTCTCCTCCAGTTCTTCTGAGACCTGGAGCTCTCCTCAAACCTCAAATATTTTAACATTGGGGAAAAAAAGAAAATACTAGACTATTTGAGCCAAGCTACAAAAAAATAATAAAAATATACAAGGCCAAAATACAAACGACCACACCCTTAAGGGGAGGATGAGGTGTTGTCTTTCAACAAGCTCTTCCTCATCAGCAGTTCACTGAAAAATTTACTTTGGTTCTTAGAAAATGGTTTGAGCTATTTAATGGACTTTGAGACCTTATTTAAGACATTATTTTGTCTTGTCAAGAATGTCTTGAAGTTCTTCAAAAGCTGATTTGTAAGTTATTGCAAGAGTTAAACAGACTCATGTTGGCATAAGTAGGATTTTGTGTTTATTATGTTTTAATGTAGACATCGAAAATGTGTATGTGTGTGTCTCTGCATGTTTTATTTTAGTGCTGCAGAACGATGAGGAGAGGGATGTTGCAACACTGAGTTTTCTGTTCAAAGTAGAAGCTGACCTGCTGCCAGCAGGCACTGGAAAGCTGTCATGCAAGGCTGAAAGAGAAATCAGTGGTGGTTTCCTTAGTACAGCTTTTTATTGATGCATACCAGCCCTGAAACAGAGGTGGTAACACATCTGCAGGGGTAATGCCTTTAAAAAAAATTGTCAGCATGACACTATTACTAAAATCTTCAGCAGCTTTATATATTTGTATTGTTCCTGAAGATTTGGAGGGGTACGTGTGTGTGTGTGTGTGTGTGTGTGTATATCTATATATAATTTTTTTTTTAAAGGCAGAACTGCTCAGTATGGGGCAGATTCGGTCTCTGTACGCACCCATCGCAACCCTGGGTCCAGGGTCAAAAGCTTGCTCTCAGGAGGAGCAGTATCTGTGCCGGCACCTTCCCGAGGAGGGGATAGATGTGACTCGGGCCATGTCCTGTAGGGCAGCTTCATTCATGCAGCTGTTTAATATGGCCTGACTCTTCTCCTACCTGGCAGCATCACAAAAAATGGTGAATTTCTAAATTGTGCTTGAATTTACTGTGAAAACCAACCTGGTTTGTGTGTTTTCAGGCCCCTTTGCTCACTGGGGTCTCAAATCAGGAGCAAGGAGTTTCTTTGTCAAATTAAATGCCACTTGCAAATGAGTGGGAAAGGTCCCGTTTTTCTTTTCTCCTGTTGGTTGTTATGTTGTGGGTACCTAATGGAAGCACAGCTTTTGTCATGGACCACACGAAGCAGCAGTGGTCTGCAATGTTTCAGTGTTTTGTTCTGTTTTCACGTCGCCATTTACCATGATGTTCGTTTGCTGGTAATGCCATTGCTCTGGGACAGCCTGTCCCACGTCCTGCCTCACGTGCAGGTTTGGGTGTCCCCAGGCCTCCCGGCGCAGCGCTGGCGCTCGCCCTGCCCTACCCCGTCTGCCGTCCTGCCTTTCCTTCTGTCGCTGGCCGAGGCTGGCCCCGGGAGAGCAACGGAGCCCTTCGCTTTGTGCCGCCTGTAGTTCAGGTGGAGAGCTGGGTGCTTTGCTTATTTCTGCATTGGAATGGGGCTGCTGCTCACAGGCAGAAAGCAGCGAAGACTGAAATTGCATGCGGAGTCTGTAAGTCATAGCTAAATTCAGCTGCAAGCTCAGTTTATTTCACTTACTGTGAATTTTGTCTCTGTTCAATTTGAGTCCCTTTGCCAAGAACCTATGGCATTTTTCGCTGCCATGGGATAGTTCTGCACATTTGGATTTGGCAGAAGCATTAACTAAATCTTGTAATGCTTAAAACCCTAAAGCTGAAGCCCTCTGTCTGCTCTGTTTCACCAGAGAGCTGCAGATGAAGCTGAAGGTTCATTATAAAGCAGAGCTGTAACATAATCTATAGTCAGTGTATTAAAGTGACGTGCCAGCTCGATGTGCCGTGGCTTTAAATAACTTGCATTCAGCTCCCCCGAGTACTAGATGAAAGTTTAGACCCTCGCTGAGCAGCCCACACCACGGTTGGAGCTTGCTGTTCAACACGTAGGCTCCAGGGCACGTGTGTCCATTTTGGAGGCTCTCCCCTACCACTTGCACTTCCATTTCTTTTTTAAGCAGACTTGTGTGTTGTTTTTTTAAAACCAACTCTGGAGATGAAGCTCCCATTTCCTATGCTGTATCTGTCTGTAGATAAATGACTGTGAACCTTTTCGTCCCGGTTCCTTACCACCCTGCTGTCTTTGGTATAACTAAATTAGGCTAGAGTGATTTTATTTTTGCTTCCAGTTGTTTCATATAGGGGAAGGCATTTGACTGAAATTTGTTTTTTTGGGCAACCTTATTAAATGTCTTAACTGAATGATATTTACAATTTGAAGAGAGTATTTAAAATTACTTAATTATGCAGAACTAAACCAGAAGACATGCCAGTAAAGTTATCGTTCTATCAACCAAACAAGGAGATTAGGTTAGTTGGATAAACAAATAAAAATATTTTTCATTGTGGGACAGCGGTGGTGAGCTGTTGTGACTAGTATTGATTTCTTTATGTAGTGCGTCCCGGAAACTTTGAGCTTGCCTAGGATTGCTTTTATAAGGATATGTATTTGTGGTTCACAAGATTAGTCAAAATTCTTTTCCGATTTTGGGGTGTTTTCCCTGGCATTGCGAGTTTTGCCTCTATGGTTCAGAGCGCTTCTTAGTCCCATCTCCAATAACCCTGAGTAGGAAGGCACAGTCTTAAGCACTGACTTAAGTCAGTATTGCCTTCAACCCTGCCGTTTCCCTGACCCCGTGTACCACCCCCAGCCCCTGTGCCGCTGCCACTACTCATCTGTTGGTGTGCTCTGCTAAAAGGGCAGAAAAATATACTTTGTTTTCATTTTTGCTGGGTAATACCACCAACTTTTTAATTGGTGTTAGGAATATGTGTGTCCTAAACATTCAATTTCCAGAACTACCTGTAACTGCAGGGCATTGTGTTATGAAAGTGTCAAGTTTAATTATAAAAATTGGAGGTTAGAGCACATTCTTGTTTTGGTGAGGTTTGCCTAATCCCACCCAAGGGACAGAACAGTTTCCCCACCTGTGCTGTCTAATTAACTTTCACTTGTTACAGACCTTTGTGAGATTTGGTGATAAAAGGGAGATGCTACGCAGCATATCTGACTAGTAACACTTCACTGAATGAGTATTTACTTCCTCTGATTACCTTCCTTTTCTTTATCTTCTTGTGCACCCTTTTATTTCCAGGCATCTGGGTCGCCCTTTCTTCTCCGAGCTGTAATTATCAGACTTTGATGAATGTGACAAGTTACTTTGTTTTCCAGCAGGTTGTATTTGATTGCTGTTGTTCCAACCTGTCCCTTCTGCTCTTGAGTTCCTACATCAGCCTTGTACTCCTCAGGATGATGAAAACCAGCTTGTCTATGTCTTGTCTGCAACAGGGGGAGGAATGACAGCTATTTAATGTTCAGTGGATGCTGTGGTTAGTGTTTAGGAAGCACATGTGACAGTAACGGAGAAGCAGGAAGGTCTGGTGTAACCTCAGGCAGGTTAATTGCTGTACGTGTTGACGTTTGAATGCAAACTTTCAGCTGCACTGAAATTTTCATGTGTCATGTCTTTTATTTTTTTTGTTTGCATGAGTATCTTGGTCTAGCCTGGAACAAAAAAGAAGGATTGTGTTCTGCTTTAAGCTTTGTTTATTCAGAAAAGGCATTTTTTTCCCTCAATTTAACAGGAATGTGAACCAGGGGAAAGTTTTCTCCACGTGTTGAGCTGCTGTAATTTTTGAGTTTTATGTGCTTTCAGTTCTCAAAGGCTTGAGCTTCCTCACTCCAGTTAAGTGCTGCAGATTGAAGGGGTGGACTGGGTTTGCCTGTGAATCTGGAGGGCTTGAAATGTAACTTCTTCAGCAGTTAACGTAGTGGTATAATGCTCTTCAATACGAGTCATTGCTACAAAATACAGCGCTGCCGGTGCTGGTCTTTCCCTTGGGCACGTTTAGTTTGTTTAGTTGAGGAGAGAAGCACTCCAGAGGTAATTAAATTCCTGGTGAACTTCATGTTAGTAAGAAGCTCCTTTAAATGGCAGATTGAGGTCCTCTAGGGTAGCAAAATACCCAGAGGCACCGAGAGTGGCTGGGCTGTTGGCTCCTGTGGAAGAGCAAGGGCCTGTCCCCTCGAGAGGGCTGCTGTCCTGGGGACACCATCCACATCTGGGACCCAGCTGGGCGAACGCCTGGGACAGAGACTTTGAATTCACCAGGTGGCTGGTCCCAGTGTGTGATGGGGATTATTTTTGTGACTCTGATGCAGGATTGCATTTGGTCAGGCTTACAAATATCCATTCATTGCTGCGTAAGTGACTTGTTAAACTAGTAGTAGTAATGTGGAAGCTCAGTCACATGCACACACAGACAAGGGGGGGAGGTTTTGACCCTGTTTCTGCAGCTCCTGTCAATGAGCATCCTAGTGAGAGCGCTGAAGGACCCATATCCATCATCCTCCACATCTGCTTACCATGTTCATTCATTTATTTGAAAATGTTTGCAAGGCTCCAATTTCTCCCCTTATCCCCCCCACAAGTCCTGGTTTGGACACTGCTGTTTCCCAGTCTTATGTGGCGCAACATGCTTGGCTCAGTGTGTGACCCTGGGGGAGAACGTATTGCCTTCTGCTTTACTGGTGTGAACACTGAGCCTTTTGTATTGAGCTCATCAGAAGTGCTGCTGTTAGTGCAATCACTGTCTCGCACTGTGGTGTGAGGTAGAAGGGTGTTGGGGGGGGAGGGAGAAGTACAGCACCATTTGGTTGATATCAGATCTGTTAGGGCGCATTGTCACCCAAGTGTCTTGCTAATATCTGGCTCGAACTTTGTGTAACATCAAGTAGAGTTCTCTGCAGAAATCAGCAGTTTGGTGTCATAGTCTCACAGAGGGTGCTCAGACCTGTGCATTCTGTATTTCTGTAATGGCTTACTCTCTCAAATCCTTCCCTTGCAACAGGGACTACCAGCTGCATGAGTTTTCTTGTGGTAAGGAACTGAACTCAGTGTTAAAAACAGGAATACCAAATCAGTTCACTCTTCAAGTAATCTATGTGCTGTAAAAAGGAACTTTGGTGGCTGTGTTTGACCTCATCACTCTACCAGGTCACAAGGTGACTTTATATGCATGGGGAAAAAAGAAAAACCTGTAAAGCCTCACTAACCTAGTATCCCCTCACCTTGTTTGTGAGTGGGAATAAAAGTATGTTTCCGAGAATGTTTTTAGTTCCAGGGTTTCCAGCTTTATTCATTTTTCTGCTTTGGTTGTGCTTGTTGTCTCCTCTCACTTATACAGTGTGCTTCCATTCTTTATCTCTGCAGTCAAACGGCAGGGCAGAAGGTAGTTTTGTAGTTTGCAAGAGGACTTGGATAAGAAGTTTCTTCTAAGAGAAACTGTATTTTGTCTAAAGTGAAATCTTGATTCTGCTGAACTACCAAATAGCAATTTGGTTAGTGCCTTTTTTGGTTTTGGTCAAGAAGAGATTGCAGAAGATGTCTCCTTCAGTTCTCGGGCCTAGGTGATGCTTGTTTGCATCGGTGACTTCTAGCATAGTGCAGAGATCAGAATATTATGGTGTATAAAAAGGTATCAAAACCTTCTTCAGTTACTGCCTGAAGAGGTTTAAGAGCAATCTTACTGGGAAGATGGAGGATAATGAAAAAGCATCTCCAGCAATATTTTAGGCCTCTTGTTTAGGATTCATTGCTCTTTATAACCAATTGCAAGACTCCTACTGATATTAATAGGAGTTTTGCTTGCATGTAATCATTCCAGGTTAGCTTGAATTACTTTAAGTGAAATAAAACTTTAAAGTGAGAATTTATGCATGTTAAGATAATTTCAGTATCAAAATCCAGTAAGGATGGATAGTTATTAATATTTTTTGCAGCTGTGTTAGTGCACCTGCCTTTCTTCAAAAATCTTATTGCAGTGTGCTCATGTTCTTATTAATGTATGAACACACTATATTACCAGTGTCAAAAGTATGTTTAGGTATGCTGTAATTGTGCTATGCTGCCATTTAAATCTAGCCGCTTAGAAGACAGAGAAAACATCCCTCTGTTCCCTGGAAAAGAAAACCTTTTAGTGGATTACAAGTACAGGCTGTAACTGAACACCAGTGAGAGGTATGAAATGCTTCCAGACCGTTCAGTGTCTGGAAGAGCTGCTCAGGGACATGTGCTATAAATCTAGGGCCTCCTTTTGGTAGGTTGCGTAATTTTAAGATATCTGATGCCTTCTAATAGGTGGCCGGAGAGGAATGTATGAAGCTGTTAATTTCAAGAAAGGTGTGATAGATGGCTGTGTGAAGAGCTCAGATCCCTCTGTTGCTTTTTCGTTGTCCTACTGAACCCATTTGGCTTTCAGAAACTGGTTGCATAAAAGTGACGCATTTATGAGGAAAAAGCTTCCCCCTAAATTTGTTTTTTTAAACAGGCAGTAAATATGCAATTGGTGCATTTTAGGATCAGAGCGATGTGACCCTTGGTGTCACCAGCTCATATGACATGAGGACATTGCTTGCCAAAGGTCACTGGCTGCACATTAAGTCTCATTCTCCTCTTCCATGCATGTGTTTATCCCTGCCTTCCACCTGCAGAAGCAGGACCGGGGATGCTATTGCTGTTTGGTGATTGATAAAAAGTGCACCATGAGCAGTGGTATTGGGTGGGAAGCCATTGGACCCTTCTGGTTCTGGTGGCCAGCCTGATTCTGTGATGGCCTTGGAATGATGTGTCTTACCCTGCCTGGTGATGTTTGGGGAGGGGAAAAACTGACGGAACTGAAATATTTCTACCTTTTTTTTTTTTTATGTTCCCATGAACTGAAAGTGGAGCCTCAGCAATTCTGGAAACTGTTTGCATTCACCATCCCACCTCAGTACATGGGGATGTTTTTGCTTGGTTGGGTTCCTTCCCTTCCCCATCCCAAGTTTTGCAGCCGAAAGTTGGTTTGTTTTGTCTTGAAGAGCTGTTTTGCAAACATTGGATGCACCACCGCTCAATGAAGTCTGATGGTCCCACTGAAGTGAGCTATATGCTTATATGTCTTTTTAAATCGTGGTTTTTAGTGTTAGTCCCAGCTCATGGATGCATCTTGCTGTTAGCTGTTGGAAGGAGCGGCTGCTGCAGAGGCTTGCAGTGAAGGCTTGCCCTGCCGTCTTTCCCTGCCTCGAGCAGCGGGCACAATTTATTTTCTGCCAAAGGGTACGTGATCACTCACGCTCCCAGCTTTCACCAGAGCCTTGCTTGTGAATGGCCTGCGCAGACTTGAGGTATACAGAATTCAGTAACGTTCAGGATAGTACAGCAAGACAGGGAGAACAAGTCATCACAGCTGTTGCCAAATTAATGGTCAAAAAGGACATTATTATAATGGCCAGAAACTTTGCTCTTCATTTGGTGTAATTGATGCAGCATTCAAACAAAAGCAAGCTGAAACAAACAATTTAAACACTGATTTTTATTTACTTTCTTATTTACAAAACCCTTCCAAAGTGTTATTTCCAGCAGTTCTAAAAGTAATACTTTTATTTCTAGGAATTATTTGAAATCTAGCATGAGTCTTCCTACAGTGAAATTTGTTGTTGGGTACTCGGTGAAAAAAAACTGGAGTGACATGCTTAAAGAGAAATTGCATGGAATTAGCAGACGTGATAGGCTCTGTCATCATGTTTATCGAAAGCATCCTGCTTGTGAGATGGTCAGGCTTTCATTCTTAAATTGCTTTGGAGACATTCAAGAGGCTGTAGATCTGGGAGAGAGTATAAATCACACGGAGGCCAGTGACTCCCATGCGAGTGATCAAAATTTTGTACTGTTTTCAGCAATAATAAAAACAAACAAACAAAAAAACCCAACCTGCAGGATTTCCATACCATCTGTCTTGGATCAGTTTGGAGAAATTAATAGATACTGAGTTTTGGTATTGCAGTGTTTAACCTGGAATTGTTTCCTGGCCTTGTCTGTCACCAGCAGTGCATATTGATTTTTTTTTTTTCTTCTTTTCTTTCAGAATGCTAGAGTAGTCTTGTTTTTAGTCCCAAAATTTAAGACTGTAAATTATTTAAATTTTTATTTTCTTAGATGTGACAATGAAGTAGAGTTGATGATGAATATTTAGGGTGGATTTCTTTTTCTGCGTCTTAATTTTGAGATGTCCTGATTTTCGTTTTGGTTGTGTGGAGCTCGGAGATCATGAAATATGAAGGGGGGAGGTGGAGAGAAAGTTAAAGTCAGCAGAAAGCTAATGTGACTACCAGGCTCTATCTTATAGCATTCCTCTGTGAGTCCAGGCTTTGAATGGCCGGACACTTCCACTGCACAGTGATACGCTGAGAGGAAGTGATAGACTGCTGCAGGGAGTAAATCTGAAGGGTTGAGTTTTCTTCATTGGTTTTTCGGAGCCATTTGATAGCCAGCCTTATACATGGTTTAGTTGTGTCTGTAACTTTTGGATCTCCAGATGTCCAAAGATGAAAAAAACATGTTGCAGTGTAACTCAGACTTTAGATTATTATGATTAATAGTTGTGGTGCAACTCTCAGCAGTGAAACTCAGAAGACTGTTAAAATACAGCAGCAAGAAATTTAGATGAAGTTTGTAATGGCAGCAAGTACACTAGCATTTTCCTCTATGGAGCTTTAGTAAGGAACTTTGACGTGGGTTTATATTCAGTCTTAAATGTCTGCAATGCATTTGACAGCGAATGGTAAAGAGAATTTCCTTGAAATGAGAGTCTTCGTTTTGCAGTCAGAGTATTTGTCCTGAATAGCTTCCTGTTTTCTCTGGATGAGTGGATTTTGTCATGTGCTGCCTAAAAGAAAATGCTGATGGTCTTCTCATACAGGTCCCCAGCAGAGACGACAAATGCCTTTTTATTTATATAGATGTATGTGCGCATGAAATAAATACTTTATGCATAGATATTTACTTAAAGACTGTATGTGTATAGCACCATCTGTAGTAATATATCCAGTGTTTTAAATGCGTGCATGCATAAATATATATAAAAACCCCACACCTGGAACTGTATAAACAATGTAAAAGTGATGTTTAAAGTCAAGTAAACTAAAACAGTGTTGTGTGTATATATATATATATATATATATGTAATTTAGAAATGGAAAATTAAATTTGAAATTGTTATATATTCTCATGAGCTTTATTAGCTTGCAATAAAGATTTCTGTGTCTTGGCTATAAAAAGCTGGTATGAATTTATTAAACAATGTGCAACTCCTTTAAAATGTGTTTCTTGTTTTCTGAGGGTTTTTTTATTGGACTTTCGTCTGCAGTATTTTATACTTTGGGGTTTTAGCCAATAAGTGTCTGGCTTGAAATAAATGTCTGCTGTGATATTCCCTTGAAGTATAAAAGGCAAGATATCCACTAGGATTTATTAATGTCTCCAATTTCTGTTTTATTTCTTTGTGCTAGAAGTTTGCATTGGACTAATCCTGAGGCGTTCTCTCGCCGCTGCATTAAATGAAGGCACGTACATTTAGGAGTGTGCTTTCATTCATCGGGAGTAGGTCTCGGCACATCAGCGAATTAGCCAGAATTGGCTTAATTGTTACTTTCCATGCACTTGAGAACAAGCTTATTTATCTGAGCCGAGTTGTCGTCTTTCATGTGTTTAAGGTTTCCTTTTTCTTCCATATTACCAAAGTAGCGGGCCATAAGCATTATTGCCTTTATACTTGAAATGTGAACCCTTTGTCGATGCAGCATGGCTGAGTTGGAGAAGCTTCTGCACCTCGATGCATTTCTTCTGCGCTCTCTCCTTGGGTGCTGAGCTGCATGCTCAAAGAAGAGCTGGCAGAAGTGTAGCTCCGAGTCCCCAGCCTTTAGGCTACTGGTTATAATGCTAACAGAACTGGGGTTTTTGGTGCTTTTTGTTCGTAGGTGTGTTGTTTTTTTTGTTGTTTTTTTTTTTTTTTTTTTTTTGACTTTTTGACTCCTAAATGGGGCAAATTTTTCAAACTTTCTGTGGGGGGGGGGTGTGGGGGGGGGTCATTACTGCG
>Ga0181612_152161_pt1 | contig 30574 bp, 7 predicted proteins | sample HoacroProtozoa21_FD_119630 | JGI IMG/M metagenome (GOLD analysis project Ga0181612, IMG submission 119630) | Hoatzin crop microbial communities from Cojedes, Venezuel. Combined Assembly of Gp0051906, Gp0051904, Gp0051908 | reverse complement strand
TATCACCTGTCTGTGCAACCGGGTCCAGTGTTTCACCACTCTCACTGTAACAAATTTCTTCTTTGTATCTAGTCTAAATCTACCCTCTTTTGGTTTAAAACCATTACCCGTTGTCTTATCACAACAGGCCCTGCTTAAAAGTTCCTCCCCATCTTTCTTATAAGCCCTCTTTAAGTACAGAAAGGCTGCAATAAGGTCTCCCTGCAGCCTGGTGTTCTCCAGGCTAAACAGCCCCAACTCACAGGAGAGGTGTTTCAGCCCTTGGATCATTTTTGTGGCCCTCCCCTGGACCCACTCCAACAGGCCCATGTCTTTCTTGTACTGGGGGCTCCAGAGCTGGACGCAGGACCCCAAGTGGGGTCTCACCACAGCAGAGTAGAGGGGCAGAATCTCCTCCCTTGACCTGCTGGCCACTGCATGTGTCCCAACGCAATGTGTAAGGCGTGATTATGTCACCGATTTCCACAGAAGCAGGCATTGCAATGCTGAACTTGGTGTTGTCCATAACGTTTTTGTGTATTAAACCTTCTCAGCAGTGAAATATCTCCACAGTACTTCCAGCCTGGTCAGCTACAGCAGACCATGGTGAGTAGACACCTTCCACCCATGTACCCAGCATCCCTGTCAACAATGTACTACAGCTTCAGATTTGTTGCATCCACTTGTCTTCAGGCCTATTAATTCCTTGGATGCCCTATTGAGACTGACAAAATGTGTCATTAAATAGAAGCCTGATCCAGTTCCAATTAACTTCAGAGGAAACTGGATTGTAATCTCAGCACCAACTAGGTTGATAGATTCTTCAATATGGGCATTCACCTACTGAGAATTTGACCGATATCAAATTGAGATCACATAGAGCTGGTTACACATCTTGTTGTTATCAAGCTGTTCATGATTTGGAGAAAAAAACACATCCTAGTTTTAAAAAGCTTTACATCCCATCACCGATATCTCAAGATTTCTAGTATGTTTCATTTTGATTTAATAGAATTTGAACTTTTGTGTTTCAGCACAACAATATTCATGTCTGAAAAGTTTTATATTATATATCCTACTTGCTTCACTTCTCTGCTTTAAAAATTCAATAATAACTAAGTCATTTCTTTCAGAAGAGTCAGAAGTAGTCCTTATTTTAGGATTTTGTGTTGGCACAAAGTAAAATGCTTTTACAACACCTCACTTATTTCTCACTAAATAATCTTTCTATATTATTATTTCTAAATATTATTTCTATCCAGACATACACTTAACTCATATTGGCATTAACAGGAGTCTCATATGCAGGTCAGAGGTACAGATAATATTTCTGTAATTATATAATTTTTTACTGAACATTTCTCAAATTCTTACAGAGCAGCAAATACAGCAAGTATTATTACTTGTTAAGTTTCTTATTTAGTGAGTTTGTTAAAGCTCATGGCTCCAATTTACATGGTTAGTAGACTGACATGTAACTAATGACTGAATCTATATCACAGATATCCTAGTTAATTCTTAAAATGGTTGAAAAATATTTGCCCTCTATAGTAAGGCAACTGACCAACCTTTTGTCAGGGAAGGTTCCACTTCACCTAAACCAAGAGAAAAGAACAAATGTCAGAGAAGATATATCATCATAAAAAAAATCATATTTTTTCTCATGATGGCTCGTTTAAATTTAAAAAATAGTTCTAGTCTTTATAAGCTAAATGGCAAGCACTCTATTCTGAGATTTTTTGGGTTTTTTTAACAGATCTCTTACCACAGAGGTTTTCCTGGGCCTGAGGTAGATAAATGCAATGTGCAGTAGCAACCAAGGACACGTCCAAATCTGTGTTTATGCTTCTGAATGTTATCTTGTGACTACATTTTGCAATTTGCTTGATTTTATGCAGGTTTGCATGTTTTAAGGAAAGGCCCAGTGGCTATGTTTTAGCTCTAAACAGTCAAATGTGTATGCAGATTACCAAGGTTTTAAGTCTAGCAACATTTCCAGTGAAATCCAAGGCAAAAAAATATACTAAATTTCAGTGGAACTATGAGCACTTGATTGCTGCAGTGTGTTGTTCCACCTCCATGTAGGACATGCAATTTGAAGGAGTGAGCCTGAACGACCGTGGAAAGCGTGCAACCTGCGCTGCACTGACTGCAGCACTCAATGGGCAGGGTGTTTACATGCACCTACTTTTTATGATCTAACGCAGAAAGTTGCCTACTGCCTTTTCACACTTCTGGTAGATATTGATGAATATTTCGTTCCACTTGAACAAAAGGCTGGTGGGACTGAGGTTTCCAAACACTTCTTAGTGAGCATTCAGATCTTGAATTTTTTTACTTCAAGTATTTTATGACCTTTCCTACTTGCATTAACACTTATCCACTCGAGCATTCGTAAGCTTGCAGGTGCTTTGGGATTTTTTTCATATTTTAGCTAGCTCTCTGTGTTTCGCCTTTTCTGTTTCTCAACCACGTGAGACAGTGGCTTTCTCTTGGTTGTAAATAATATCTCAGAATAGGATGCCCATTTCACAGTGTCACATATAGCAACCTATCTATTCGTATATGGTGCTAATATAAAAAGCTCATGCACACATTTAAAAGGCAGAAATTTGATAATATCTCAACTTTATGAACAAACAGGTAGAAATCAGTTTCAGTACACGTTGCTTTTCAGTTATATTCTGGTATAGCCAAATAGAATGTAAAATAAACCACTGTGAAATGAAGGTGTCACTCCTACAATCACTGCTTGCCAAAATGACCAATACGATGTGACATGATGATCCACTACCGCTCTGTTCATACCATGGAACTACTTTTTTTTTTAGAACAGAAGGATAGTGAATTCCAAACTTGAAATGCTAGCAATTTACTTTAATTTATCAGATGATGTCAGACGAAGAATGTTACTACAGTAGAAGAACTAAAATTTCTAACAAACTGAATTATTTGCTGTATGCCATCAAAAAGCCCCTTAGTTCAGCCAAAAAGATATTTTTTCTTTACTCTTTTTTTTGTGTTTTGATATATGGTCCAGTCATTAATATATGAAATAAAAAATTCGAAGTTTCTTCGTCTATCTTGTATGTTTACCTGGGTTCTTTAGATTCTTGCAGATTAAAAGAAAATAGCTATTGCCATTCTCTGAAGCGATATCCTGATGCATATTTTGGTTGCAGCTTTGAAGTCTTCTATAATTTAGCACTCTTTACTTCAAGATGTACTAATGGTAATATTTAATTCTGACAGCTTTTCTGCAATGGTACATTAAACACGAGATGAAAGCTAACAAAGAGACCAATTTACTGATTGGAATAGCCAGTAGATGCTTTATTAGCAGCAGCATTCACTTTTCATTTTGCTTGACCTTCTTGTCTGTGAGGTTAAAAGCTGAGTAAGCCAACATAATGCATGTAAAAACAGCAGTTAGAGCAGTTACAGAAGTCTTTACATTACAAATACCTTCATCACTGTCATCATCATCACTCCATACGATGTCAGACAGTAAAGAAATAAAGCCATAAAGCCAATCAGTGGATTCTTCCAGTGTCTCATGAATGATTCTCAGAGGTTCTGTGCTGAGCTTGTTAACAGATCTTCCTGAGTACAGAGTTTAAAACAAAAGCAGTTTGAAAAAAAAAAAAAATACTTCTTCAGTGATTAAAGTTAATCTTCATTTTGTACAGGACTAATTGTATTACCCCCTTCAGCAGAAATAAAAATTGTGAATGTTAATTTTTATTATTCCGGGGTTCGAGGACAGCTCTCCTTCCTGTGCAAGACTGGTATAAACTGTATCCTACTGTAGTTGGTGTTTGCAGAGTGATTAAGGACCCAGTGGATAATTTGGTCTGATAGTGTGCTCCAAGTTCTGGCCCTTCTGAGGCTTGGTTTGGTGAAGGATAAACACAGATTCAATTCTACCTAGTATTCATCCTTTTAGATAATCTCTATCTTTCAGCCCATTTTTTTTTTCTCTTGCCCAGGTCCTCTGCCTCTTGATGCCTGTTTTGGATTCACTGCCTTCCGTGTCCCACTCCTCATGTCACATCTCCCCTTGAGCCCCCTCCTGTACACAAGTCCTGGCTGAGGAAATTGCTGAGCCCTGGCTTAATCACGCAGACAGGTTGCATCATTGCCATGGAGTACATGTAAAGGATGGGAAGATGAAAGTTGTGCATGCTTGGGCCAAAACAATCCTGACTCCAGAATGAAGGGGAACACAAAGTCTAAATTGTCACACAGAAACAGCTACTTTCAAACCTATACTCCTGTGTATCTGGTTCTTCTCTTAAAAAAATTTCTAGGGTTTCTTTCTCATACACTTGTGCATATTTGTATACTTAACTAGTTCTCATCTTGCAGCCCTGGTAGGAAAGTAAACTGGCTGGCAAACAAGGAAGCTGTGCAGTTTAATGTGCTCCACCTTCCTAGGACCTCTGATGGAAGTGGGGCCCCTGCTCCCCACTGCATTCACACCAGGGAGAGCAACCATCAGTGGGTAATACAAGAATTCACTTAATGGCTTTTCCAGTTGTAATTTCACCAGATTTCTTTCTAACCTGTTTATGCTGACATAGTATTTCAGAGGAACTTTCCAGACTCTGACAGAGTATTTCTTCTGACCTTTCTGTCCAGTAAACTTTTATTTTCTTGAACTCTGTACCAAATGCTGCTTTGAAAGAGTGACAACTCTTATTCAGTCTACGTTACTGTCCACTATACTACATATAGCAGACTGAATGATTGCCCTATCTGTGTGAAGTTTTCCCTCAAATGTAGACAGTAGAAGGTACATCACAAATACAATTTGAGTCATTGGCCTAGTCTTCTTCCTAGGAGTTTCAGCAGAAATATATACATTGAATTTAACAGTATCAAGATGGGAACCATATCTCTGTTTACCACACTCTTTCTATATTTAGTAGAAGTTAAACACAAGTCTCTTCGGAACTACTTCTGGTTGCAGTGTTCTGACTCACAAGCCAAATCTTAGCAGTAATCAGAAGTAATCTCACATGAACTTGCAGGTTACAAAGACAGGCAAAGTGCAGGCTGGAAGCAGCTTCTTTGATGGCAGCAATATGAACAGTTATTTTCTAAAAATGCTGTAATGAAATATACAAGTAACTTTATTTGAAATACAAATTTCTTACTAAATATTTTGTTTTATTTCTAATTAATTAATCTGAAACAAAGAAGACTAGGCTGATTTTCTATTATTTTGAATTTACTTATTAATAATGTGGACCAAAGAAGTATTTTGATTAATATTTTTTGAAGATATAAGCTACTGAACAATCAGGCACATCATATATATTAATTTGTGCCATGATGAAATGACATAATTGCAAAGAAATGTGCACGATCTCTTCATTTAGTGTACTATTGTGTGCACTATTTTATTCAGAAAGATTGAGTAGTATAACAGGGAATATTTGCTTTGCTTGTCATAAGGCACTTATTTATTTACATTGGCCTCGTGCATTGAGATGTAGACATTTTATTTTTTCAGCTGATTTGCCACAAACACTCTTCTCAAGTGTTTACCAGGAGAATGAAACCTAGATTTAGGCTATTAAAAAGTAAATCTGCAACTCAACTCCTGTTATCTTTTGCATTTTATTCTAATCTAGAGGTGCTAAGGAGTCCAAGTGGACTAAGAGAATGGACATGGCCAGAGGGGTCTTAACATAAGTAAGGTTTTGATTCTCAAGCAGAGATGGTCTAAATTCAGACAGCTGCCTTGATGTCCACTCTGGCCATCCACTTACCCTTTATCCACTGGTTGCTTAGGGATGGCTCAGCTGCTCATACAGCCAGAGGCTTTCACAGCTGCAGGAACTACAGCTGTAAACTAAATAAGAATTAGTGTCAACTTATTTTAATACACTGGTCTATCACCTAACAGTTCAAGAACTGCTTCACAGGTAGCAGAGCTGTCCCCCTGGGTAGGCAAGGGAAATGCTCAGAGAAGAATAAGATCAAGAGCAGAGGAAATTATTCCAGCCACCCCAAGGCAAGCCATATTTGCTGATGAATCAGAGCCCTCAGTGTCAGATCCTGGTCTTTAATTCATACATCTTCATAGCAAACTGTGAGAAGGGATTAGAAATTCTAGGTGTCCAGAGGCGAAATTCTCCAGTCATGCCTACACTAGCAGGCCTCTGTTGCAAATCCTGTTTAGCATAAAATGTTTAGAAAAATCAGTTTGGGGCTGTGTAGAGGACACTTCAGTGGTATTTGTAAAATTAAATTTTGTATACAAACTAATACTGTGTGATCCACTTGTGGTCTGACACAAGTGACACAGGCCTGGAAAGTTGTCTCCTTGTGCATTGATCTTCCATTAAACTTTTGTTGTATTTCCTACATTTTTAAAAAGTAGTGCTAACAGTAATGGTATGTCCTAAAATTCTTAAGAATGCAACACCAGGCAATGCTGCAGTGAAAATTACTACTGTCCCGAGAACTTTGACAACAGCAAGTACTTTCCCTAGTAGAACAAAACACACAAGCAACAAAGGAAACACCGCAATTCAGGGGATGACAAGTAGAGAGATGTCATTTGCCTCACACACATGCAAAGAAAGGTAGCCATTTCCAGAGGATTTGCATACTCTTGCTTCAAGAGTGAAGCTGAGAATGCAGATTTTGATATTAAAATGTTAGGTTGGTATTTTGATATAATATAGATTTTTCTCCTATTTACAGATGTCCAGCAAAGGTACAGTATGATGAAATTTTTTAGAATAGTCTTGGATTCAACACATTCAGATTGGATTAGCTGTCCTCTGTCTGACTCTTTATTTCTTGGCAGACCTTAGAACACAAATTATTCATAATCTAAGCTCACGATATACTTCTCTTGCTAGCATATGTTGTATAGTATGCAATACATAGTTTGTAACTAATTTACAACTATAAAGTATAATTAATATATGATCTATCTTTTATTGTGCTAGGAGCAGCAGGGGAAAGATCTTGAATTTAAACTGTAAAGAGCCTTTATGATGATAGAGTATTTCTCAGATAGATATGGGCTGTGAAGTTCTACCTTTTGCTGAACTTGCAAACAGGGACTGAGCCAATTGTTCCTCTTTGGTAATGTAGTAGAAAAAATATTAAATGTCTGTGGAAGGAGGAAGGAGGGGAAAGGAAGTGAATGGTTACTCAGCAGGTTAAGCTCAGGAGTGAAACATGCAATTAATACTAAAGATTTCTTGTTGACCGTATGTAAATTCATTTAATCACAACTTAAATTCAGATTATCCTATCCAGCCAAATGTACCTGAAAGCCAGGTATTTAATCCTTGGTGGTTTCTAGACTTCCTCAAAAGCCAGTGCAGGAAGACATATTGCGACCTTCAGAAGGCGAGTCTCTTGCCTTCCTCTGACATCTATTTTAGGGTTATATGAGTTAATTTCCAAAGATGCCCATCCCTTTTCATTGAGTAGGAAGGAAAGGAAGCCTGAAAATCTAGCATGGACATGACACCTTATTTTCATATGCTGGAGTTATGTGACAGAGATCCTATTAGTGGTGATATTTCACATTTAAACCCTGCTTGTTATTGTACACTTTGGCTAAGCACTTAGATTTGTAAATTTACATTCACAATTAACTGCAGGTCAGCTGTTCACCTTGATAAATTACTTGCATTTCAAAACAGCACTGGTACCACCAACAATGCTTTGCTATAAAAAATTCCAGAAGATTCTGGCAAATGCTGAAATTTGGAAGAGTTAAAGCTGACAAAGAAAGAATCTCAGCCATTGAAAGACTTTGTATACTACATTTCAACAAAACCTTATTGTATGAAAAATCAACTGAATTTGTTACCTATTGTAGATATCGGCATTGTTTGGATTTTCTTTACTAAACATATTCAAATTTGGTTAAAATAATTCTTTAAGAACCCCCTATGCTTTTTCAAACTGACTTTCAGGATCATTACATCAAAGATAAACGGTTAAACTTGTTTGTAACTCTTCACAATTATAGGTACAGAAATAGTAATTTGAATAAAAATTGTGAGAACAATAATCCTGACCAAATAATTTCTTCCATTTGAACTCTCCTTGGCTTATAATTTTAACTCGGATTGATTTGAAAATAGAATTCATATCTTTAATGGTAATTAATAACTCACACTTAACACAACTATTTGAAATCAACCAATGACAGACTTCCAAAGTCCTTTAATCAGCATTAGGTATGTTCTTGGGACAGAAGATAAATTTCATAAAGTGACAAAGCCATTTCAGTAAATTAGTGGTATTTTGTGAACAGAAGAAACCTTTTTTTCATCAGGATGGATAATGGGTTCTGTGGCTTTTGGAAACAGGGATTAATTAATCATGTGGTATGTTTTGTTCTATCAAAACAAGCAAATTTGGTTATGTTTCATGGTCTGTGTCATTTATTCCTGTGAAGCGCAAAACAAAAAGTGACTAATTGACTTATCTGTGCAAATCACTTCAGTCATTATTCCTGTCTTAATAACTCTGCCAGGAATGCAGTTGTCTATCAATCTTTTTTACTTGTCAAATAGTTAAAAATATACTCAGTGTTCAACCTATTTTAAAGCCTTTTTTTTTTAATGAATTGCAGCGAATTACTTAATAATTGCTGGATTTTCATCAATTGCATATTTTGACTCCAGTGAATTGAATACAATTAAATTACAAATGATAGTAATTGTCTGGTGTAAAGATTGATCTATGAGATATAATCTAATTCATTGATACTGATAAGATACAGCTGATGAAGACAGAATTTCTGTCATGTTTGATAAAATACAAAAGCCTAACACTTGTTTACGATAATAAAATATATCCCAGTTTTAGTGAAATATTCCCTTATAGAGACATCTGTATTTTAATTTGAAATTTTATATATTTTTAAGGTTTGTTATTATTAGTAGCAGTTTGTTTCTACTCTGTGGTCTTCTGAAGAGTAGTATCTAACGTACAAAACTCAATATACACATGAAGTCTTCCATTATTAATATTCCAGTTTATCAGCATGGGTTTCCTTAGATCTTATCTTCCTGTTTCATAGACTAACATTTTTGTCATGTTTACAGCACTAAGGTTCAGGACAAACTCTGGTGGGTATCATTGAATTGTAAGTGTAAAAATAATAATTTAGTTTTGAATTACCAGTATCTTGAATTATAAGTATACAAAAAATGTCAAAGAAAACTCAGACTCAGCATTATGCAGTCATTTCCATTTTGTAGGTACTTAAATTGTAAATATGAAGACTCCAGTCTGTAGTATAAATTTTGCCTGACTCTTTCCAATATCAGCCTTAGATAATTATACTGAGGTCAAGCCGATAGAGAAAACCGCACCTGAAAGTGTACAAAGGCATTTTACCCAAAATGAGAACAAAGTAGTTCTAACTAGAATGTACGTGCCAAAATTTAGAAAGAAATTCATGAAGTGTCATGAAATATCAAGTAATTTCAAGTACTTTTGATAAAGACATACACTTGGACAGGAATGTAGGTTTAGGATGGGTTTTACATTTAATTTATATGACTTGATTTGATATCAGCTGAAAGGCTTCTGAACTGATGGATCAGACCATAATTAGGTGGTGTTTTCTGAAACAGACAGACATTTTGCCTAAAATAATTTGAAGCTTTCTTTTTTCTCATTCTAAAGATTCAATTCTCTGACTAAGAACACAGATCTCAGCTTCAGGTTAAAAAGGCAGTGCTGTTAAATAACTGTACAGCGGCAGTTTTAAAGGGCACATATGAGCGTAAAATAAGTATCTCTCGGCTTGCCATCATTTCCTGGGAATTTCTTGACTGAGGGAGTCTCTCAGCTGACAGATCTGTTTCAAGTATGACATGAAAGTCGGGAGGAGGCTATTGCAACGAGCGGTGCAGCCCCAGCCAGCCAGGTCTGGGGATTAGCAGAGAAGCAGTGCCGCTGCGGCCCGGCGCTCTGCTTATGCCCATGCTTTGTTATCCCCAGCCAGCAGACCGCAAGCGTGCACGCGCATTCAGAATACTGCAGGCAGAATGTCTTTACCGGGTGGTAAACAGGGATCATCGCAATGTTGTGAACAGGTGGCTATAGCGGATGGCAACAGGATGGACCCCAGAAAGGCCAACAAAAAAAAAGGAAGAAACACTCTTAGCAATAATGAACATCCTCAGCTGTCTCTTGACTAAAGGGAGCAGTTACGGAGTGAAGTGAGGAGTTACTTGATCTCTGTGGGTCTGCTGTTATGAAGCAGAAATTGGAGTTCATTGAAAAGAAAAACAATACACTGTAGGTGTGAGATAATACAGTACGAATCAGAGCAATGGAAAAACATAGTTAAATAAGGTAAAGGTATTTTCTCAAGTAACAAACATATTCTATTGCTGAACAGAATATATTACATGTAGTTCATTCTGGTTGAACTATTTTGATATCTTCAACAGCAAATAACCAAAGAATTACATTACTGCAATTGTTACGGAAATGAATTACTGGCTTTGCTTGTTTGTTTAAAATTAAAAATTTCACAGATACCATTATGGACCAGTATTTTGGTTTGTGTTTTGTATCCCACGAAGTGCATTTAAGCATGTAAGACCTTTCTTTTCTTAGATCCTTTGCTATCCATTGATGCAGTTTCTGAAATTTTGTGTTTTCAACTTCATGACCTCATGAAGTTTAATCTATCAAAATTTGTCATCTTATATATGCTAGACCATTTGGGATGGACACAGTTCTCGCAGCATTGCAGTGCTTCATAGACTGTCATTCTTTCCATTATAAACTCATTTTCTAGGGTTTTATAACTCAGCTGTAATATTTGTTACAGATGAGTCAAACATGGGAAGTAAGATGTCATCTACACAGCCCTTCTTTTAACTGTAATTGTGTTTAAATCCTTTAAATTGTCTTTATCATTATGAAAGGCAGTGGAAAATAATTGTTTGGTAGGTTTTGGGTACATCAGTGCAAGTCACATACAATTCAATAAAGAATTGCATTAAGAGCTTTGAAATGAGTAACCTGTTTAGTCATGTTCTGGACTGACAACTGTAAATAGAGGAATATGTATTTCAAAAGACTGCAGCACTGCTTTGATAAGTTCCAAGGTGAGCATAGCAAGGTCCAACACTTTTTTTTGCATCCCACTCCTTTGTTTGTAGGAGATTTGTCCAGGGTTTTGCAAGTATGGAGAAACTTTTCCCAATCATTTCATTTTGGTGAGGCTGTGAAATACCTCTTGCACCAAGAGACAAAATTATTTGTTCCATTAAATTTGCTGTTATTTTAAACTAAACCAGAAGTTAATTCTTTTTCCTGAATAAGAGCAAAGGTATTATCAGGTTTAAAACTGGTGAATATACTGATGTAAAATACAAGAGTAAATATAACTACATTCTTCATTTGCAGTTCTTAAAAGTTTCCTGTGAACATGAGCCCAACAGACTGACTGTAGCATGATCAATCCCAGCGAAAAACGGATGTGAATATTCCTAATAATGATTATCTCACAAAAAAAGAAAACAAAACCAGTAGAATATTCATATTTTGCTGACAAACAAATGCTCGGCACCTAACAGGTTTTGCACCTTACAGTTTTATCATTCAGGAGACAGGGAAAACAAATGTCTGTGTGTCAGTTATACATTGGAGTCCTGTTCTTTACCTTCTTGTGCCTTTTTTCATGTGAATATATGATTCCTAGTTCTTTTTTCCTTTGCTTTCCACTGCTGGAGAATATTAACAGGTATATCATCCTGACTACCCAAGGCCAGGCAAAAACTTTCTGTGGCTACAAGACAGTAATAGAGGTGACCACAAGCTAGGGCAGGGAAATTGTGACTTCACACTGTGTTAGTCAGAAACTCATATGGGACACCCCAGAAAAATTTGGCCAGGTGTTTTGATGTTTTGCCATTAACTTAAAAAAAGGGGGGTGAGAGGGAGGCATTAAAGAGAATATCTCACTGGAATCCCTGCTGTTTCATGTGGAGCTGGGAGCTTTGTGCCTCCATCCGCCATGTGCTGTTTGCTCCCCATTCCTGTCGTTGACAGGCATTACCCCCACAGAGATTCGCCTTTGCTGCAGGTCTCTAAAAAGCCTCTTTATGGCTGAGCAAACTGAATTATGCACAACAAAGAGCCTGTTCTTTTTTCTTTTATGAAAGAAGTCACAACAAGGTGGCAAGCTCACCGTGTTTTGTGTGTGTGCTGTATTTTCACTTAGAGTATTTTGTGGATAGATTTGGGTTTCACAGATTGGGTGAGGTTTCATTAGGCTTGATTTAGTCTGGCCTTTAGGTGACTGGCTAACTCACCACCAATATACTCTGAATATTGAACATTCTGGAGCTGAAATCAGGGCGGTGTTAATTAGCTGTAATTGGTCACAGAGGTGGCAGGGAATTCTGAACACTTTATTAGCCCATTAGCAAATGTGGATTGATGGGCACTCAATCTTTACGACTAAAATAATCTTAAATTATTTAGTTACATTTACCAATTAAAATATATAATCCAGTTATGTGTACAAGAAATGCGTGAAATACATTCATGAATTATGAAGCCAATTAACAAGGTGTCTTTTCTAACACAAAGGATGATTGTAATAACAAACTGCTGCAAAGCACACACCAAAATACAATAAATCACTTTTCTGCGTTTCTGAAAATTCTGAGAATCTACAAGACATCTTCCAAAGCGGTGGATTACTTCTTGCATATTCATATATGCTACATACTGCATGAGATTCATAGTTTCTTATCTCAGGCTTTTGTAATGCATGTCACCTTCGTACCACATTAGAAATATTTCGCTCATGTTTATAGTTGTACAACACAGCATGATAGGAATGCAAGCTTTCATTTCTTTCCTCAAAGGAATGAACATAACACACTAAAGCGAAACACTGCAATTTCCTTCTTCTGGATAGATAGAACAGGGGTGAATCTTTCAGCACTGATCTAATTATTGGCTCATACTTTCCTCAAATTCCACTGCCAAAGCTGACTTGTAGATGCTGTCTCTGTTCTAACCTCTGAACAAACTGACACATAAGCACCAAGGAGGCACAGCTTTATACATGCACCCCATTACACAAGGTCCTCGTGCAATATTTTCTATTATAACCAGCACTTCCTGAATACTACAGAGTACTATAGAATTTACAGTAATCATGTTTCGGATGTGTAAAATTCCACAAAAATTAATCTTTATATGAGAGGAGCTTGAATTTATGTCATCTAACTTCAGCTACCTAAAACCCAGAAGTTATCCAACCTCAGCCTCCCTCAGTTCTGAAGTCTGCTTTTCAGACAGTGAAGAGAGGCCCTCCACAAAAGGAACTTACTACATATATTTTGGGATGAAATAAAACACTTCCTTTCCATATAGTTATTCATGGGACAAATATCATGTTGTATAAATTGTCAAAATTTCTAAAATTGATAGTTAACTTCTAAAAGAACATGCAACCATAGTAATCAAAAAGCAAAATCTATGGGTTGGCACCCTGTAATCACAGAGGCAACATGAAGTTTGTACCAACAAATTAAAAGAGTGCATAAGAGATAAAATGCATATACTAATAGTATAATTTTTTTGAATTATTTACCTTTACTATAATGACAACAAAATTGGTAATTGTTCAAATACAAAGCAATGTTTGAGTTCAACTCTAAAATAATTCCTAGCCTGCTGAGGTCAATTCTGTTGTGTTTCTACTTAGCTCCATGAGTCTCTGTGTAATTTCAGGGTGCATCTAGGTAAAGTCATAATTTAGGGTGTAGCACTTCCTTTAGAGGCTAGTAGCTCTGTAGTATAATCAGGAGTAACAGATCTGTGTATATTCCTCAGCCACACAGTTCCCAACCTGGTTTACCATTTCAAACCTCTCCTGTTTTCTACCGCAGTCGGTCCTGTGCAATACAGTCACTACTAGTAGCTTTACTACGGACATGGTCATTTGTGGCAGAAAAGCATAGTGGAAGTCTCCAGTGGGAACCCGTAGGTCAGAGCCAGCCCCAGTGTGGAGGTGTGTAGCACTTTAGTCAGCTCTCCCAGAGCTCTCCCAGCTCAGGTCCTTACTTCCCGCAAATCTGGCAAAGGGCTGGCTCTGAAGATGTACACAGTATGTTTTTAAGTCATCCCACTAGGAATTATTGTGCAACATCTGCACAAAATTCAACAGGATTAACTGTATGAATGGGTGAGTGAAATCCTGACTACAAAGGTCTATAGGTTCACTTCTCACATGCAAGGGTGGGAGAAGCTGCCCCTCAGTTATCTTTGTGTCCCCACTGAGACCTCTGGCTAGGTGCTTTGTAAATGCCTTATGTCCTTCTAACAGATGTTTCAATGAAATCTTGCAATCTCATAGATGTAGATCAGTAGGAATCTCCAAAGATTGTCTAATGTAATCCATCTCAGTGAGGGACTGTTGCTGACACTGGATCCAGTCAGCCATGGCCATCTGGCCAAGTCCTGAACATTACCAAGAATGGAAAATCTGCAGCCCCTCTAGGCAACAGATTTCAGTGCTGCACTGACCTCCCGGTAAAGACTTTTTTCTCCCCTGGCGTTCAGTATGAATCTCTCACACAGGAATTTCTGGCCATATGTCCCTTGTTATATCACCTGATGTACCAAGCATATCACCTTGGTAACTATTTGTCCTCTGTCATCTTTGTAACTGCCCTTCAAAAAGCTGCAGGCTGCTCTTAGGTCACCCCTCGGTTTCCTCTTCTCTAGATCAATGGAGTGCAGCTCTCTCAGCTTGCCTCATTCGTATGCTATGCATACTTTCTAAACTTGAACTTCATGGAACTTCAGGTAAAGAAATAGGAAAGAAATTGACAGCACTGGCTTATGAAACGCAAGTGTTAAGGAAAAAATACACTGAATATTCTGTGGTTTATAGAATAAAAAATATACAGTTGAATATATTTTCTTTGGCATCTTTCATTTACATTAAAAAACTAGGAAATTAATTTTAATCATGCTTGCAAAAATAAACTTACAGTCCTGAAAATAGCTGCTCACTTTTTTTATGCAGTTCCGGTTGTTCAAAGGGCAGTGCCCAACCCAAGAGAAAATATCTCTGGGTTTTAGATTTAAGGAGTCATTTAAAAATATGCTCCAAATTCTACTTTCTGTCTGAAAAGAAGGCACTACTTTCTGTCTGAAAAGGAGGCAAAGAGCAAAACTGTCAGAGGGTGAAAATCATTCTAGTATCAATAATGCCAGCTAGGTGGTCCTCTGTGAAATCTTCAGCTGTTTCCATTGAATTTTTGTAATTCAGTGGGTTTCACCTAGAAAAACCAGACTGAGTAGGAACTCCGGAGTTGAAACCCAGGGGTCGTGATAAGAGCTATGTAGCCTTTGTTATATTTATGTAAATACATAAAACAGTCTAATAAATCTTGGTCTGAAGAAGCAGAGCAGTTCCTTCTCTTAATATTCCACCGTTGAGACCTGGTTTAAATCCTAGCTTAATTAATCACTTAGGAACAGAAATATCTTTGGGAAGGAAAAGAAACTAACTCATGAACTCAAAATACTGAAGTATCATCTCTCAGAGATCTCCACAAAACAAAAACTCACCCTGCAGATTAAATTTTACATTTTTTATTTCTGCAGCCTGATCTGAAAATGTCAGTTTCCATTGACAACTTTGGGATTTAAGCTCATTTAACCAATACAACATGAACATCAGATTTCCATCTGCTTAGAAAGTTTCTTTCAGTCTCCCATATGAATATAGATTCTAATTGCTTAACATTATCCTGACTAGTATATCGAGCATGCATGAGCTGACAGCCAGTTCAGGAATCACTTATTTTAGGAGTTTTGCCTGAGTTACGCCCTGGTTCCTGACTGCTTATTGAAAACCTGTTAAGAACTCGATTGATTCTTTGATTGATTGATTAATTGTTAATATGGAAAATTAAAAGCACAATATGGTGAGTTCTGTCTCTTGGCTGACATCTGTGTTGTAACATTAGGTGTGTTGTGTACAAATTGAAATCTCATGTCTATTTTGGGAGGATCACTCAAAAGGAACATTGTTTTGCTGTGACTCAAGTGAATTCCTTCTGAAAACATAGACAAATGAGAAGCAAAACATTTAAAAGAGGTTTGTGATATTTTTTCTCCACATTTCAAGGTTCTACGTCATCCATTGATCCAGGATTGGTTGGCTTCTTTCAAGTTCCATCTATGTCTCAAAAGCTTTTTAAATAAATTTTGAGGTCAATATTGATATACAGCAGGACAAAAAATCTTTGATTTTATCAGTAAACTGATAAAGTTCAGGAAACTAACTGTGAAACATCAGCTCAGTTTGTTTTGAATTAAAAGGCTGAAGTCTGAATTTCAATTCCTAGTTAATTATTGTGACAGATACGATAACTTTGAATCTAAAGTTCTTATTTAAGAAAGAAAAGGACCCTAATAATTTATTTTCTGCTTCACTTAAATGTTTCCCAGTCATTACAGCCTGGTTGCCTCACAAAAGTTTTGCTGTTGAAGTGGTTTACAGAACACTGTACACCCTTTACAAACATAGGTACTTAATTGATTCTATTTTCCATCATTGCCAGACATAAGGCATAAAAGTCAAGTAACAATGAAATAATTTCTGTTTCCTATTCCTTTCTTCGCATTCCTCATCCACAGTCACAGCCCTTATAGCACACACTTCTTTTTCATGTTTACCCTCAATAACTAATATGTACCACAAAACTTGATCTTCTTCAGTCAGTTTATCAGGTCTTAAACTAGGCGAGACTTACTGCCTTACTGAAGACAGGGGTGTGACTTAGCTGATGCTAAGAATCTGGTCCTCTGTGCTTGTGGTTTTTGAAGATGAATTTAGGGTTAGCATGTTTAGAGATGATCTTTTGCATATTTCTTGTTGTTGAACTACGTAAGCAGATGTCAGAAGACTCAAGGTAACTATGAAAAATTTTAAAATATATTTCAGAAAATGTGAATTAAATTTAATTTTATTTTTCTTGAAATAATTTTATATAGAAATTTCAAGACAGAAATCTGACCACACATGGTCATATACATATTATATTACTGTCAACATACACATTTTCCAGGATGAGGATGGGCTGCAAAATGGAGAGATTCATATTATAAAGATGTGTGAAGTGTAAACTAATATATTCTGACATTTCTCACAATATCTCCTCTCTTAGTAAACTCAGCAGAGACACTATGCTGGCCCCAAGAAGACAGAAGACATGAAAATTTACATAACGCACATTCCTTAATAAATTTTTAAATTTTAATATACAAGATGTCAAACAGAATATGCTGAATATTACCTGCAAAGGCTTTGTAATCCACCAAGTCAAACATTACAATAGCTACTGCTGACCAGGTAACAATCAGAGCAACAACAAGAAGCCATGCTGCTGGTGAGCTGAACGTTGTCACAAGGTCTTCTGTAACTGATTTCTTGCCAACTTTCATGGATGGTGAGGGAACGGATCCGTTCTTACCATCTATTATCGTCGTGGTTGTAGACACACGTCCTAGGCAAATAGTCAAAGCAGAAGAAATAGAATGTAACACTTGGAGCCTAAAAATCAAGAATATTAATGTTCTTATGAAATTCTTCTGTACTCAGAACATTTAAAATAAATGTAAATATTGCATTATTAAAGACAGATTCTTGTGCTTTCTGCAAGGAGTTTTTCCTGAACTGGGACCACTTTTAGTAAAATTCATTTGGGAGCAAACATAGCAAAATAGCCATGACTTGCCTTTTTGATTGTAATATGACATTTTTAGTATGGAACGAATAGCTACACACCTAGGAGAGTGATTGATGAAAGCATAAAATATTATTACTCTCCAAAGGGCTGTCTTGTTACAGGCTGTAGGCCAGATTCTCAGGTGATGTGATTAAGTGTACTTCCATTGACTGTAATGGAGTTAATGAGCCTACATCACTCAAGGTTTGGCTGGATCTCTGCTGTCAAGGACATGTATCGATGGCAATAGGAATGTATATACTCCATTTCATCTAACAGAAACACAAACGATTTACATATCCAGTATACTTATAAGTTGCAAAGAGGTGTGTAGCTGATTTTTAAATACCTTTGTGGCATTTTTTATTTAATGCAATAATCTCCTAAGAAACAAGAATCACAATGCCAAAGCAGGCTTAATTCCAGAAAACATAGGTTTGGTACTGGAAAGGTGGTAGGAGGGTGAATATGCACACTAGCTACTTAAATAGTTGACACACATTAACTATTTAATGGACAGTTAACAGTAGTGACTTTGTCTAATTCTTCCTAGGGTATTAAGAAATGTCAATTCTGGACACAAACCAGAATTACGGTAAATGAAACCTGACAACATTTGAAAATTCTGATATTAGTCTTCCTTACAAAAGAAAGTGATAATCTAAACAGTCTTGGTTGGTGTTTGTTTTCCAGTATATATAATAGCAATAGTAAAAGTATTCATAACTCTGCAGTCAACAATGGTAGAAGAGCACAGTACCTCCATTAACTTAGTTTACATTATCTACTTGCAAGCTACTGTTAAAATATTAATAGATATGCTACATATGTTTCTGGACTGGTTGATGATAAGAACTTTCGAAAATTAATGTCACTGATTACAGGGACCCTTGCCCATAGACATTTAAAATGTCAAGGAATCAGGTGCTACCTGGTTTGCTTATACCTTTGCTTCTCACCCTGAGATTGCCTATCTTCTGTCACAGCTGATACAACCTATAAAGCTGATAATTTTCTACGATGACAGAGGTAAGGCAAGTGACAGAGTTGCTCTATACAAAGATAATCAGATTCAGTTCCTCTTTTCACATAGAAAATGGCAAATCTTTTCAGTAGAGCTAAGGAATAAGGCTTGTGAAGACTTTCAGTTATTTGGCATGAAAATATGTATGTAGCCTCTATTTGAGAATCACTACATTGATATTCTTTAAGAAATAAATGAAGAATTACATCCTTGATACTACCTGTAGGTAGATATATTTCTTCCTAAATAAAATGGCCTAATAAATCTTCCAATCCTTATCCTAAGGAATATTGATTTTGTTTCTTTTTCTGTAGAAAGGGAGAACAATAGTCTAAAGTGACACTGAAATGACCTTTATATATCTTACATACAACTGTAGAATAGGGAAGGACAATTCTGGCGTCAGAGGCACCCTACTCTTAATCTGTTTTATCTGTAGTGTTCAAATTCATACCCTGGATTATTCTACATTACTTTTGTTTATTATATAGTGCATTGCATTTGTGTGTACTTTTCTTAGATCTTCCTTTTCAGCTTGTTTCTGCACAAGCATCCCGACACTGATCAGTGCCTTCTTTCAAGCCCCAGAAAGCTGCTCTGCTAAAGAGCAGTATTGCATAAGCAGAACAAGATTGGCATATTACAGGTTTTTTGTTACTTATTTGAAATTTAGTCTTATTTATTGAATGTTTATTCTGCTTGTGAATAATGTCTGTCTACTAAGATAGAATTTATGTTCTTTTGTATATTGTAAAACTATCACTGCTTCCATTTCTTCAAATATAAATTTTGAATCAAACGTTTCACAGCAGGAGGAAAAATCTGCCAAGTGACAACTAACAATAAAGATCAGTTTCCTAAACTCTAATTCAAAATCAATAGCATTTTGTTATCCTGCTGCATATGAAATGCAAGTGATTTGTTCATGCAACAGGTCATAAGTGACACATTATGCATTTTTTTCCCTTAGGGATATCAGTCAGAGTTTATGATGTGTAAGAGAGAAAAGTACTGTCTCATCTTGACAAATGTGATTAGTATCACAGCACATCTCCAAGGACATACTAATGTGCAGTTTTAATACAAGCAATTAAAACTCTATGTGTGCATATAGATATAGACATATACATCTAATTACCATTCAAAGGATCATTCCCTTAGGTCTGTTGCTATGTAAAAATAGTTTCTTCCTACTTACTATAAGCAACTTTTCAAATTCAGACTGCTGTGTGCCTTGTTTGGTGAAGAAAATAGTTTCCCACAATTTATCATTCTGAGCAATGCTGCGAGACAAAGCTTAACTATGGTAGAAGGTTATCTATTGCTGATATAGCCAAGTCAGATGTCTTCTTAAAAATTCAGGATGTCATACAATAAAAGGAGCAGCGTTACATTCACTGAAGTGGGAGTGACCAGCTATTGACACAAGTTTGCCTGGAGGTCAAGCTAAGAAAAATTTTGTTATGCTGCTAGAGGTTTGTGATGCAGATGCTTGCAGTATGATTTGGGTGCTAAAGAAAGGTCTCCAGTGTTGTTATTGGTGTTTTATGGCATCAGAGACATCCTCACAGGACCGGTAGACATCATCTACAGGACAGTAACTTCTGAACTGCGTGGAGGAACCCAGACAGGATGCCCTAAAGCACTGAAAATAGAAACTAGATTTTTATGTCCCTAGCTACTAATATACACAAAGTTGGCTGGAGGAGTTTAGTTGAGGACTACTAAGGAAGTCTGTTTGCTGCTACGTAATCTCATGTGAGGCGGATTGTATACTGATACCATTGTAATTTCATTACTTCCAAAAGAAGAGGCAATAACACCAAGACAACTGCCCTCCCTCCTACCACTCTGTTATTACTGTACCCATGGTGCTATCCCAACACTTTTCTCTGTCTGGTCCCTGCTTTGCAGTGCCCAGTTGTTGTGTGCATTTTTGTCCATCTCCTACCAGTGTTAACCTCCTCCCCAAACTTACAGTGATGCTATTTACACACCTAGATCAGTAAAGAAAGAAGGGATCTACACATGAGCAGTCTTTCCACCAATTCAGCCAGCAGCAATTTTCCTCTTTCTCTGAAAAGTGGCAAAGGTAAACAGAGCTTCGGCCCTAACGGTCAGTGGCGTTTCAGGTGCCCAGTGGGGGAAAGAGCAAAACAGGCATTTTTGGTGCTTTGAAATCACCTGATGAAGCCTATCAATTTTTACTTTTAAAATTGACAGGGGTCATTCAGCAACAGGTTAAAATCAAATTCCTGAACTTCTCCAGACAACCTTGCTGCCCGTATAATACATATTTTCTCTCCCAAGAAAAATTTCGCTGTCTGTATTACAGCCAACCAGACTCCAAGTCAGTTTAGTATACTTAGATGAACACTGCAGTCAATCAAGAGATTCATGAGCTGATCAGCTGTCCCTGCTTTGGGGGAGGCAATATCCATCACAGGAGTTGCGGGTGCAGCTGAAGACTCTTACAGTTTCCGCCATTTGATTTTAATCCACCACCACTGGTCTGCTAGAGACTCCTGGCACTTTGAGTTGTGACGGCTATTGATTTTGAATGAGGATGGGAACTTTAAAATGTTATATATACATTTCTATAAAAAGATTACTCTGGGGATATATACCTCTGACTCCACGTCACAATTTCTCACACACACAAAAATACCCCATCAGGTCACAAATGTCACTTTTACAACAAGAGATTTAATTGCTAAATTCCAAATAGCTAAAACTTACTGTTTCTTACTGTTCCTCTGGTTTCATATTTTTCACTTAGGATTAAATCTGAAGACCCATAGGGTCTCACAGATATAAATAAACCTTTGACAATTGCTGACAACTTTGAGGAGAACACTGTGTGACTTTCAGCGTCCAGGGTGAGCTTGTAGTCCTGGCAGCTTAGATAAAGTACCTTTTGTATTTGTGAGCTGAGATCTCCTTAAGGCATAAAAGCATAGAAGTCCACGGTTAAGGATGGGCACATGGTTTTTCAACAGCTATACCTCCCACTACCCCAGAAGCAAAACAAACAATACCCCTACTTCATTCGGACTAATGCAAATGTAAAATAATAATTTTCTGTATTTGTGTTGTTTCATAGTTATTTTATGTATTACAGTACGTTCTGCCCATAGCACCAAAAAAAAAATCAAGTAAAATATTTAATGTGAAATGCCTTTTTAAGTCGGGGCAGAAAGCAGAGGGCTAGTCGTGCTGCTAAAAAAAAAAAAGAGGCTCTTCCCTATTAAATAACGATATTGATGCTGGGGCAATTCAACTGGGATGTGAGCGACCTCAGTGCATTCTGCTCTAAATGAGAGACCTGATAGATTTTGACTTGTCTGTTGCACTCCCCAGATGAACACTCCAATAAATAAGCTATAAAGTATTCTGAATTCAGGTCATTAATGGCTCCTCTTCAAGATATTCTGCTTCACTTGGAATATTTACATAGTAATTAAGGGAGCAGAAAAGAGAAAGAATGACTGTTTAAATTGACGCTGTATGTTAAGCACAGGCTTGACCCTTGGGCTTTAACCTGGTGACCTTATCAATCCACCACTGTTGAGATCAGGCAGGCAGGAGTCTCAGCCTACCGTAAGGAGGGTACCGAAGGGAGGAGGTGACTGGGGATTAGAACCTTGCAGTGAAGAACTAGGCAATGGATACGCAATAATCTGCTGCATTTTTTCAGGACTAGCATATCACCTTTAGTGAGTTCACAGACCTCTACAGCTCTCACAGTAATCACTCTGTTCCCATGCGGGGAAAACACTTTCTACCACAAGAAAAGACTATGCCTACAGCAGGTGATACTGATCCCTGATTAAGGAGCTCTTTTTAATTTCTCTGCTGTGATTTCTGCACTCTTGGTTTGTACAGGTGGAAATGAAAAGGCAGAATTTCTGCTGTGGTCAGTAGTTAGTAGCTTGCAAAAGAATAACAGTAGCAATATTCTTTCCTGAAGTAGTCTAATGACTTTGGTCCAGAAAGCTTTTGATTCTTTATAAGTATGTAGCCAATTTCCCAGCACTTCCATAGACTCAGGGAGTTGGAAATTCTTCACTGAACTCCTGCCTTTTGTCTTCTTTATGCATTTATGTTGGAACAAAACGATGAGCAGAGAGAAGGAGGAACCTCAGAGCCCACTGTACACACCTGAACAGAGAGCCTCAACCATCTTATCCAGCCAGCACTAGAGGCCAAGAGATGCAGATACTAAACGGTGAGTAACATAGTGCAGAACAGCTCAGAGAAAGAAGAGCAAGAACTGTCCAGCTCGGCAAAACCTATTGCTCTTCTCCAAATGCTGATAAAGCATGAAATTACAATGGATTTAAAACCACTTACTTGTAGTCCTGGTAACCTTCAATAGGTTAGGAACTTAGTTAGGTCTACTAATATGGATCATGTTTTCTATTGGACATACATAGTAATATAAAGGCGAGACTCTTCCTAACATGGATAGAGGGGCAGATGGAAATAGGGAAAGACAACTTAAATAGGCAAATTCAGCTTAACTTTGAATTTTCCTTTCTCTCACCGTTATCTGCACCAGGCTCTGCACGCAGGGCAGCGATCTAACTTTCAGCCCAGGAATAGGTGGCGGGCACCTAGTGTAGCTCTGCTGAGTATGAACAAGCTTCTGCAAGCTGCTGAGCAGAAATGTGACATTTTTAAGAAAAGCTAATTTATTTAGAGCTGCAGCATAAATCTTCTCTTGAGATTGCTAACATTCATCTATATTTCTTTGTATCATATTACTTTTGTATTCTTTTTTTTATTTTGTATTTCTTTTGTATCATATTACTTCCCTGTATGTATGAATGAATGAATGCAACTGGAATAACTAAAGGGGAATAATACAGAAAAGGAGTTTCACAACCAATACCGGAATTTACAGACTTCAGAATTCATCACATGGAGGACTGAAATGTCCCTCTACAGTTTATGTAATCAAAGCACAACTAGAAAAATCTCTCAACATATGTCAAGTATATATTGGCAAATTTCTCTAAATTAAAAAGTAGTGTTTCTGCAGACTAAAGGCTTTGAAAGCTGTGACTGGGACTGCCTGTGAGGGAACACTTGCAGATTTATTGGTGAATGATAGTTATAAAAATGTAATATTCTTTATGAACTGTGGGAAATAGGGTTGGAGATTATGCAGCAACCAATTCTACATGACAAAAGAAATAGAATAGAGATTATGGAATATGGAGAGGATGATGCATGAAAATTAACTGAACAATTTAATTCAGAAAAGGCACTTATAATTACATGTGCTGCTGTGTATTTTTTTAATTTCCTTTTCTGTTATTATATCTGTATTTGTTGTATTTTTGATCAGTAGAGAGCATCTGATAATTTAAAGAACTAAATTTTATTAATATTTCCTATTCATTCTCCAAGAAATTATGTACACCAATCTTTTTATCTCATCAATTTCAATACGTTTGTAGAATAAAAGATAAATCCTATAAAGTCATTTCATTATCTAGTTCAAAGAAAATGTGTACTTCATACAGTATGAGTAAATGATACTAATAGCAGTACTACTACTAATGAATGCTATGAGGTGAAAGCTAGAAGATTTTAATGCTGTATTCTAAGGTGTGACATATTTTGAGATTGTAATAATGACTGTTTCTTAGGATACAGTACACTGCCATATACTATGTAGAAAAAAATAAAGTGAAGCAAATAGTTTAACTAAGACTAATTAGAAAACATCCATAATGCAATGAAGAGATAATTAATTTCCAGAGATGTATAGCCAGGATGACAGGGACTGGGCAACTACATGAAAGAAAGAAGGACTTCTGAATGTTAAGGCATACTTTCTGACTCCGGAATTTTCTTTATTTCATAACCTTAAATGCTAAGCAAGTATTCTGGCGCGGCAGTAGTTAAGCATTTAGTGCCTGAACTTATACTTCTTCCTCAGCCAGTGGCTGCTGCTGAAGACCAGACAACGCACCAGTGGGACCAATCATCTGACATGTTGTGGTTCTCATGTTCTTGCTGACCTTATTTTCATCAAAAAAGTACCAATTAAATATCAAGTCACATAAATGTCCATTTTTAACAGTATTTTATTTCTGTTGTTCTTCTCCATTTCTCTTTATGATGTTACTTGTAGGGAAATAGGATTTATCACTTCAAGAACCTGCTGCTTATACCCTATGTGCCGTGATAATACTTCCATTGTGATATTACAACCGTTTCCATGTCACTATTGTGAGGATTATGATGATTCTAAATGGAAGGGAGAAGTGAGAGAAAATGAACTTTTAAGAAACAAATCTACTATTTTTATGCAAATGTCCTGTAGAATGAAAAGGAGAAATGTAAAATGTATGGGAGGACTTTTTTTCCACATGGACAATTTTTCAAAACCTGCTGTGGAGTGCTAGTGACTCTCAGTAAAAGAAATACGGAAAACTGAGAAACTAAGCCCCAATGTTTTTAAATAAGTTCTTTACTATATTTTTCTCTTTCTTATATAATGCATTGTATACCCGGTATAAATCCTGTTTTGAAATAATTAATCAACTGAAGCACAGCAGTCCTTCATCATACTCCAGAATACCAAATCAAAATACTTCCAGACCCCACATTTCTGTCTAGCTACAATTATTTGAATGTATGTATCTGATTCTGTTTTTCTCTGAGGACAGCTACAAAGATTATTTTAAAGATACTACTGTGTATAGAAAAGATTGGTTACATGTCTTGTGGCAAGTTGACATATATGGTTAACTCCTTGCCATGCAGCTTCAAATGACGGATTTGGACCATTGCTATATGCAAAGAGTCAGAACACCCTGAGGGCAACCTGGTCTTCACCCCCACGGGAGCCCTCCTGATCAAGGGGACAAATCTGAGTAGCAGCAATTAAGGATGGTTTGTCTAGAAAAGCTCAGAGTGTGCATGAAATAGTAGAAAAGGAAGTCTTCTACAGGTGAGAAATTAAACTTGCTCTAGCAACAAGTGTAGTTGAGAAAAAAGATCTTCAGAAGATACTGAAAAGCAGTAAGGTTATGTAACTGAGAAATGGTCTCTTTGCCCTAGACAGATTTCACCTGCAGAGAAGAGTGGAAATGAAAACCTTGCCAAACGCTTCCCCCACCTCAAAAAAAGCCTTGTTAGCAAATCTAATAGGCAATATCTGCATTTTGGGGAATGCATCATTGAATCCTGTTGAAGAAATACTAGTACCAACTATTAATTATTCTGGAGTAGGCCAAGATATGAGCTGTAATACTAGATATATTACATATGAAGAAGAGGCATTCTACCTATTTGTACAGATGTCTTAAAGCAATCTGAGAACTTCATGGGGGAGAAATGGAAACCAGTTTCAGTCTGACCCTGACTACACTGTGTTTTAAGGTACGATTAGCAGTAAAAGATGTTAAGTCCCTGTTAGCTGACGTACTTCTAACTTTGACTTCAGAAAGCCCAGTTAGATCAGCAGCTGTCTGCAGGACTTAGGAGCCCACATCCAACTGCAAATCCACGTGAGCTGAGTCCTAAACTACTTGAAAAGATAGACTTCAGTGATGTGGAGCTGAATTCCAATCTTTCCTTACATGTTTGAATTTCGTAATCTGGTAAAGTATTGGTCAATATTTCAAATGAAGCAGGAGAATATTTGTCTCATATACACTTGCAAGGAATTTTAAAAATTGCCTTCACTTCATTTCAAAATTACTTATGATGAACATTATGCTGATATGACTTTTAACCTTCTGTCTCTGTGTGATTGTTTCTTATGTGCATATATATTTCAAAGAGCTTTTATATTATTCTGATTATTCAAGTACAACAGACACAGAAGGGATTAGGGGTTAGTAGTTAAAAGATCTGTGTTGTTGAGCCTGCTGAAATAGTGTTATACAGCTGATTGTATTGTGAGTTTCTCTGCAATAATTCATAACTGAAATGATGTTGGAAAGAAAAGTAAGGGAAGACCCTAAGGATCAGATTTAACAACAGGTTTTATTGAGAAATTTTATAGACCATTTTTCTTACGGCTATATCACTTTGTTTAGTAATTTCTTGAGAACTTGGAAGACCACAGGGGTTAATAATAATCAACACGGAATACCTTACTTCTTTAAAATCACCACTACAGGAGGTACATTTGATAAGAACAAGAAAAATGCCATTTACTGCACTTTAAACCAACGACCAAGCATGACAAAGGGGCATTGAGCTGCTCTCTTTCCAAAAGGCAGTAGACTTTGCCTTTTCATGATCTGGAAGTTGGGCGTTTACATTTTTCTCTTTGAAGTAACTTTTCTGTTTGATACAGTTTTACATTTTCTTTTAGAGAAGTTGAGATTTGTTCAAAAAACAAATGTTTCATTTCCAGCTTCTCAGTATGTAGATGAGAGAAGAGTGTAACTGAATTCTGAAAATGCCATACTAAACTATCAGCACCCTGAGAAATCCACTGTTTGGTTGGTTCCATACCTGAAATTTTCTATCAGTCAGTGGTAATGCCTTCCCTTCTTTGGAAGCAAGTTGGTGCTCTAAAACTGTAAAAAGTTTTACCTTCCTGTTCATCTTAGAAATCTGACATTTCTAGAAGAGATGCCAAGGGGATATTTAGATGTACTTGTGAGCTGATATAAGCTGAAAGGTACATCTTATCTTTTAAAATGTCAAAATGACGGTTGGAGGAAAATGGTTGTCATTTATCTTTAAATAGCATGAAACGTGCTGCAGCAAGATCACTGTATGCATTTCCTTCGTAATTTGTTTTTGGAAACTCAACTCTACACATCCCTGGAACCTTCAGAGATGATTACAGAAAAACACTGACTTATTTTTTGTTATGGAAAAAAAGAAAAGAAAAATCTGTTCCTGTTGTAATATTATGACAGTAACAATAAATATTGAAAGTCACTGGGATAAACAGTGGGTTACAAATACCTCATGTTCACTCTGAATAAGTGTACCAGTATAAAGAAACTATCTAAATTCCAGATCTGTCTTTCCTCTGGTGAAACTATCATTATTGCTCAAATAAATGTGTCTAGGAATGATTAATATGATCATTTGCATGGTTTCATTTATTCTGAGCTAACTTGACACTGGACATAGGACCAACTTTATATGTTTTAATGGACTGATATCTAGAGACTCTGAAAATGACAGTAGTTCAATATAGTCTCTACAAGTTATAGTGGAAGCAGGGTCTCACATTGCAAGTCTGCCAAGTCTTCCATATGGAGCTATCTGGTCATTACATCACTAAAATAAGGAGATCATCATCTGCGTACAGCTTGAATATATATATACTTAAGTCATATTGAAGAGACCTGGCCCCAGCTATCTTACCAGAGACTGAAGAAAAAAAACATTTTTAGCCAACAAGAATACAGAATTGCTATACTATGAGTTATGTAGTAAAAAAAAATAATATATATTGAAAAGACTTTGCTAAAAAGTGGAGAGACAAAATTCCTCATCTTACAAAAGGGGAAAACTAAAGTGTTTGTGGCAAGTTGATCATTTGCATCACTGATATATGTCATCTGTAAATGACATTTTACTATGAAACTATTACAGGTCATGCTGTCTCGGAGAAAGAAAACTGAAAGAGATCTACTGTAGAAAACTGTTATGTGGCTTGTAAAAGTGTAGAACCAATTTCATGAGAAACAGTAGTTAGATATAGTCCCTAGTAAACAGGAAGAGATGAACCAAGGTCTGTCTTCTGTCAGGGAGTTATTTTCTAATAAATAGGAGAGTACCTCATCTGTACATGTACAGAATAGCTAAATGCAAGTCCACTACATAGGCACCTAAAATAATAGGGAAACAAGGTTTTCTAAATATTGCTCTGAAATCTATGAGGCTATCAAAATATACACCCAAAATGTTTTCTGATATATTGTTTGTATTCAGTACGTGCTCCCATAAGAAAAGAATTCTAGGAAGCAGTAGCAGTCATGATAGAAATGGTTTCTCTGAAGGTTTTCTTTTGGTATTTCTTTTTTTTTCTGGTCTGAAAGAATCCTTTGGAAAATATCCCTTCAGATTTAGAGCACGAGAGGACTCTTGAAATAACACTGAGGAATAGAATTCAGTGTTTAGGTAAAAGTTAGTGGTGTGTTTTATAATTTTCTTTTTGCAATATTTATTCCAAAAATGGTAATCGGAAGTTGAAGTTTAACCTTGATAGACTAAATTAATATTATCATTCTTCTCTGATCTTTATTTGGAAATAGGCATGATCTCTATGGGCAGCTGAGACACACAGGATATGCTGTCACAGTAAGGACAGTTGATCTTTGTTGAGGGTACATATTCACAATAAAGCTGTCAAGTAAAATTTGTTCTGAGATTCTCAGAAGCTGGGAAGTATTTACACTACCTTACACAGGTTTCTTTAACAGAAGTTTATGCCAGATGCTCACATTTTAGGAGAAAAATTTGTTTCAAATGAGTATTAAGTAATCTGGAGAAAATGGGAAGTCTTGGAGGCTAATGAGACCCTTTCTAAGTAGCTATTGAGACCCTTTCCTTTGACCAAGTAGGAAAAGGTCACTGTGCCTGCCCTTACCCACAGTCATTCCTGAACCAGCTACCATCTATTAGCCATGTCTTAATCTGTTTTATTCAGGATTATACCCTGGCCAAGTTTTGGAATGTGTGAAAAACTTGTCAATTCCAGTTTTATGAGAAAATATCACTACATAGTATTCATGTACTGCAACAGTCTTAGGTATCTTCTCTTTTTTTGCTATGCAGATATTTTCACGGCACCTAATCTACACACTGAAAAGAAGGAAAACAAAGAAAACTTCAGATTACTTGAACATTACCTGGGGAAAAAACAAAACCACTTCAGTAATCATATCCATTCTCTGCATCCTTCCTCCTGTCAGCCCAAATCAATCAACACCTCTCAGGAGAATAAGGTCGTGACCAAATTTTAGAAATTATTAGTGATACCTGATTTTTACCCACAAATAAATTAACAACAAATGAGACTATTAATGAGTCTGTCTTGTACCCATACATAAGCCTGGAGGACTTCTAATATCGCTAATTTTCACACTACTGAATTCTGAACAAACCTAAAAGAATTGCTCAAGAGCACAATGAATAGTCTACAGAATGGTTTAGGGACTTTTGTGTTTGTGAACTGGAAATCAAGCTTACAAACCCTCCTCATCTAATCTTATCTGTTATAATGGACTGTAGATTGACCAGTAGTTCTTATCTTCCTATCACACTTCTTCAGATCTCTACAGAGTAAATGAGATAAAATAATAAAGACCTCAACTGACCTAACACATATGAGATTGAGACGTCTCTAATTTATCCCAGTGATAAATGTCAAGAAATCTTTACCTAGCTACATTATTTAGCTCCAGAAATGGGACCATTCTCCATAATAATTCCTAGAAATATCCCTCACGAGACAGTGAGATATCCATGTGCAATATAAAATGAAACTTGAAGTACCAGGCAAGTCTGAATTAAAATAAATGCATGAGTAAGTGCATTTCCATGCATCTCCACTATTACTTGTACGAAGAAATTACAAAATCCGAATTCAGCTTTTAGGGGTCAGCTGTGACTTTTTCTTGCAAAAACGAATGCATGAAAAGCAACAGTTTGATGTGATCACCTAAAAAGGCTATATGTTTTATTTCCAAACTACATTTCGGCGAAGCTACTGAAGGTGAAGTGTTCTGGAGCAGAGGCTCGCGCCGAGGGACCCTTTCTCCGGTGGCAAAACCGCAGCGGCGAGGCGGCAAAAAGCGCCGAG
>Ga0181612_146071_pt1 | contig 30588 bp, 26 predicted proteins | sample HoacroProtozoa21_FD_119630 | JGI IMG/M metagenome (GOLD analysis project Ga0181612, IMG submission 119630) | Hoatzin crop microbial communities from Cojedes, Venezuel. Combined Assembly of Gp0051906, Gp0051904, Gp0051908 | reverse complement strand
CGTCCGCCTTCTTGTCGCGGTGGTGGTGGTGGTTGCGTTGTTTTCCCCGCAGCCGCTACCTGTGCTGCGATGGCACGAGCGGGGGGCTGCTGTGCGCAGGCTCTCCGCAGCTTTGTTTGCCGCTCGGGCAGCGGCTGTGTACGTGCAGGGACCTGGGAGCTCCTCCAGCCTTGTGCCGTGCCCGCTCTGCTTTGCTCTTCCAGGGCTGCTCCGGAGAGGACCGAGGACCGTGCCCGGCTGGGCCCGCTTTGCCCCAGAGCGGCGATGCCCTCCCCAGCGCAGGCTCGGCTCTGCACGGTCGTGCTGGATGGTGGCTCCCGTAGAATAGCCTAAAATGAACTCGGCTCGCACGTGACTTGTTTTCCAAGCGAGCAGTGAGTCTCGGCGGGCCTGCTCTGCCCTGGCTCCTGCGGTGGGCATCCCGCACAGCAGCTGGGTCTGCGGGCACTGGGCAGGCCGGGGCGCAGGGCCAGCGGCCGCTCGTGGGGCACCAGAGGTGCAAACCGAAATCAAAAGCTGACGAGCTCCCTCCTTGAGAAAAACACGAGCTGGGGAGCGCCCTGCTCGTGCCCGCCGCGGGCGAGCAATGTGTCGTGACGGTAACTGAGGGGGAGCAAATTGTTCCCCTGTGCCCCTGCTCCGAGCAAGGCAACCGTTTCAGGGGGTGTGAATTGCAGTACTCCTGCATTTCTTGTTTTTAGTTGGATTCTTTGTCTCATCGCAGAGCACAGGGAAGACGTCAGTTCATTTTAAAAAAGAAAGTCATCAGGACTGGGAGGCGTGTCTTGTTTCCTGAGACACTCTGCTCCTGAAGATTTTTAATTATTTTCTTCTAAAGTATGCTCGCTGCTTTTGAAAAAAAAATTCACAGTTAACCGAAACAGGTCTCAAAGGATTTCCAGCTGTAAACTACTCATTGAATTGTACGGATTTCTTATTTTCTGTCTCTTGCATTCAAGAAATCTGCGTTACTTACAGAGCTGTTATTCCATCATTTCTGTTCTTAGGTCTCTTGTCATCCCCTGCAAAATAGTTATTTGTCTGAACTGTAAGCTGCTTTCAGGAGTTTTTAGGAGAGGATTTGTAATCTATCAAATACAGCAGAATGAAAAGATTTCTGGTTACAGATTTGGTAGCATTGTTAGAGCTGAGGCATACGTGTCTGCTTGCAGTTACCTTCCTGCTTTTTTTCTGCCCGCAGATTTATATTTACCTGTTCAGTCTTTCGCTCTGATTCTCACTCTGTAGCAGTGGCAGCCTTCAGAAATGCCGTCCTGCGGTATGCGATGTATACGTTTACTTACACTTTCTATTCTTCTCTTCTCGCTGCAGTGATTAGATGAGGGATGAGTCGTTTGTGCGACGGGACAGGGTAACGCTTGCTGAGAATCGGTTTCGGGGGTGGCTGCCAGCAGGATGGTGGTTTGCCTGGTTCGGCACGGATACGGGGCTTGCTTGCCGGTGTGGGGAACAAAATAGCACCCTGCTATTTTGGCGGTGAAGGTGCAGCAGCAGGGCCGTGTGGGCACCTCTGCCTGGTACCTACCGACTCTGTACCCTCATCTAGCAGTCGCTGCTCAGGTTTGCCTGTGAGCTTGGATTTCAGGGGGAGAAATTGTCCTTACATTTGCACATCCAATCTGAAAACGCATGAAGTACACTAGCATCGCAATTTTATTATTATTTGGAACTTATAGGCTATCGGGTCCGAGGCCCAGGCGACAGTGAATTTTTGATAATACAGTTAAATCTTCGTAAGCAACTCAAAGATTAACAGAGGGAGACGACTGGCCAAAGTTCAGAGGATCCGGAGTGGTCGTGGGTGATGTGAACCACTGGGCAGTGTTTGTCCATTTTATTGCTCCTGAACCATTTTCCAGCCGCGCTGGGTTTGGAGCATCAGATGCAGGCAGGCGTGATTGCGTGTGTGTCTGAAATTTACGCCGTATTATTGCTTTGTTTTTCTTACATATAAAAATATATCCTTAAGGTTGGAGGAGTAGGAAAGGAGGAGATAACTGCACATTTCAAAACTGCAGGGGCTCTGTTGTTGTTTTCATTATCTATTTTTGTATCCTGCTGCTTGCAGTATCTGATCAGATTAAGCAGTGAGAGAGATACATCTATGTATATATATTTTTTCATGCTTTATGAGCTATACGTATATAAATGCATGAAAAACATCTTCCTCCTCATTCTTGGAAAAGCAGACAAGATGGGAGGAGGAGAAAAACTGTCAGATGTGAGGAAGCCTGGTGTGCTGTACCCTTCTTCTTTGTTCTGGATTTTCTCACCGGCGTTGCCTGCCTGCGGGAGGGGAAGAGCGTACCCCGGGCAGTACCGGTGTGCCGACCGGCACCAGCGCTGCGGACGGGGGCAGCGGGCAGGGGTGGAGTACAGCTGCCCTGGGCAGCGAGGGCGCTGGTGGAAGCCTCCGGCCTCTGCTGAGGTGGCGGCGATGTTCACGTAAGAAATGGTATCTTCAGGCCTCCGTCCTCCCGTCGAAGGCTGGTGAGGCCCAGAGCCACAGGAGGAGAACGGGGAGGAAGGCTGCCCGCCCTTTGGGCAGGATGCTGAGGCCTGGGCTAAAAGCTGGCCGGCCTTGCAACTGCGATTAAGCAAGAAGTAATTTTGACAGGTTTGGATTCATGCAGGGAGAAATACCAGCAGAACTGCATTTAATTAACCAAAATCTATAAGCTTTCTGTCCACGGCAGGAATTTAACATTTTTCCTTTGTCCACTGATAGCTTTGGATCAAAATTGGAAGTGGTCATTAGCAGTATGTTGCTAAACAATATTCTCGGGTTTATTAGTAGCAATCAAACACAATTTTTAGCCATTTCTTCTTCACTTCTACATTGAAATTACTTGATCTTTATGTGTTTTCCTCTGGCTCAGTTTCCTATGATGTGCCCTTTCCCATGTCACACGAACCAAGCTGCTTTGTTTTCTCTCGCTTTCCGGTTTGCCGTTTGTACCGTGTCCTCAGCTGGGATTCAGACTTGTTCCTCTTCAGTAGTTTTGACCAAAATCCTCTGGCAAGTGGAAGTGGATTCTTGTTTTGCAAAGAGGACAGGAGATTGGAGAAAGGCACAAGACTGTCTTTTGGGGGGAGGCAAACCTAGGTCATGTCTTCTTGTGACACTAATACTTATCAGGTACTTGACCGCAGTATAATAAATGTCTCCCCTTCACAGAGCAGTGGCTGTAGTTCTTAAAGCTGTGCCATCCAGTCTAATAATTCTTGTTAATGTGCGTTTGGAATTAAAGAAAAGGCATAAACCAAACAGCTGGATTTAGTGCAGGTGTGCCTTGGAAATGTTAATAACAAATACTCCAAAGTCCCCTCGAGCTTGCCGTTTGATCCAAGCAAATGGAGAGGTAACACGTGTGCGATGTGCTGAGGAGGAACACGACGCAGATCTGAAATTCGGTGACGTTTGCTTGCGAGGCAGGGCGGTTTGATAGAAAACCATGCCGGCCTGCAGACACCTGGGACTTCCTGTGCCCTGTCTGCAGCGACACCCACCAGGCGTGGGTGGCTTGAGCTGTGCGTGGGTGCCAGGCACGTGTCCACCCCTGCACAGGGACCTCAGGCAGCCACTTGGCCACGGAAGGGTCAGAAATAAGGTAAAAGGAAAACTAAAATCTTAGTGTTAGATGCCAGTCTACTGAGGTCACGTTTAAATTTACTTGCAGAGAAAGGGACTGGACGCTGATGGTGCAGTGTATTTGGCCTGTTAATTTAGGAGCTGGTGTGTTGAAGGGCAGGAGAACAAAATAAATGCTGGTTTATAAATATATCTTCTGTATCAATTAATATTTTTGTTCGTGTGTTATATAAATAGACTTGTACTTTGTGCTGTGTTCTGGCAAAGGGTCATATCTAGAAAAAGATGAAAGCTGCATTTGGTGTTTCAAATAAAAACAGAGCTTAATGTCCGAATTCCTCTGTTAATGTTGGCTCATGGTGAGGGCCAACCTGTGGCCCACAGAGCAAGCCCCTTGCTCTCTGCAGATGTTACTCCATGCCCACACAAAGCAGCTTAGGGATCAGAGCCTGGTTTTTATTTCATTTTTCCTTTTTTTTTTTTTCTTCTTTTTTTTGGTGAGAGGCTGAGAATAAAATGCTGCAAACCAGGCTGTGCAGACATGGCTCCTCTGCTTTTTTTTTTTTTTGCCTGGATTTCTGATTTTGGTAGATCCCCCTGGGTTCATTTTCCTAAAGCTGGCAGCAGAGGGACAGCAATTGATATTGCCACACTTGCTTTTAAAACTGATGCATTTTAGTCCCAATATAATAGATTTCACTAACTGGTCTGTCACCACTGAGGAGCTGCAGTAGGTCTGTGGTGCCTGGGAGTTGCAGTGTTCGTGCAATTGAGGAAGACAAACTGCCACCATATTATAACTGTGTTTGGACCTCACCACCGCAGCGCAAACTTGAATGAGGTACCGGAGCCAGAGCTCTGCATCGAGGCTGTGCCAGTATGCCTGGTTCCCAGATCCCAGCTGAATCTGCAGGGCCAGTTAAATTTTGCTATGAGGAGAATGCAAAAGTAATTTCTAGTGGATTAATTCCATACAGGCTGTTGCTTCCACAGGCTGTAAGCAGCACGTCCAGTTTAAAGCAAATGGAAAAACCAAGCAGCCCGGGAGCAGTGAACGCTGGGCAGGACGCGTGCTTATGCCCAGGTTTAGCCTTGCACCACTCCTCACCTCTCGTGATTCGGCTGGCGGGCTGTGATATTTTCAGGTGCGTCCCATGGCAGGTTTCATGTGTGGACAGGGCATTTTCTGGAAGCGAATTGGGATCTTCCCAGTGAAAAGCTGCGTAGCAGTCGCATCCAGACAAGGATGCGGGTGTATGAGCCGCATGCTTTTGTGCACTGGCACACTTGGGAGCGGGAACTGGATGCGGACACTGAATGTGTAGCACCTTGTAAAACTTCTTGCTTTGTTTGTCCTTACTCTTTCGGCCTGGACAAAAGGTGAAGCGCAGGCAACGCCGTTCACACGTGGTCCTCCAGGCGCTGTGCAGCCTTAGGTGGAGTTGTGTCCCCTGCACATGAGTTGCCCACCACCCTGCCCACACCAGAAAGCCCTGGCGCAGGCAGGGCACTTGCCACTGTTTTAAGCGCTTCGTTAACTAGCCTGCTTTGCTCCCTACAGCGCTTTAAAATGCGTTGGCCACTGGTAGCGTGGTGGTGACTCGCAGCCTGGACCTGGCTACCATTAGCATTGGGGAAGAAATTTCTGCAGTGTTGCTGACATGTCCCCGCTTTTCTCAGGAGCTGTGCTGATTTCCTCCCGACACGATGCTCCGTGTGGTGGGGCAAACGGATGGAGGGGTCGGGGAAGGTGTCAGCAATGAAACAGACAGCGCACCATGCGTACAGCGAAACCAACCCAGTACGTATGTGGGCAGTTCCTGCTGGCTCACCCGTAAAATGGTAGAAAGTGGACTGTGGGGGGGACTTGTTTTTTTTCTGTGTTAGGCCTACCATCTCAATTAGCACCCATCCTAACTGTTTAGGTGTGTCTGCTGAGAGTTGCATCAACCAAATGCTCAAATCCAATACCTAGAGGTCTTGTTTAGGGAGCGAGGGTGGTGGAACGGGACAGCTCTGCGGACGTGCTGTTGGAAGTAGCACAGCGTCTTGCAAACCAACATCTGCATTTACTTGGCTCCTCCCCCTTCTTTCAAATCTGCTTTTGACATTTTGTTCCCGAAGGGAATTTAACTGCTACTTTATAGCTGGTGAAATGCGCAGCATTTGCTAAAGGGATATTAGGGCTGTCTCAGGTCAACAGGGTGGTCTAAGCAGCAGTGTTCTTGGTCTCCTCCTCTCGAATCTGTGATTTTGCTGATAATTTTTTTTTATTGCTGGCTTTTCCCCTTTATTTTTATCTGAGCCTTTTATTGACGCCTTTCCTTCATCACTGCTGCCCCCAACTCCCCCAGGTTTTGCCTGGAGATACAGAACCCAGTATAGTGAACTTAAGATAAACACCACAAGCCTTTCTTCTCTTGTAGCTGCTTTTGAAGGGCTCCACAGACCTTTTGTCTGAAAACCAGTCGTACATCTCTCTTTTTTATAAATACATACATACATCTTCTTAGTCTTGGCCTAAACTTTATCTTTTACTGAAGTAATAAGAGACTCCATTTTGAAACAGAGGTAGTGCTTGAGGTACTGCTTTGTGTGCAGACCAGTTCTCACGTTTTTTTTCCTCACTTCAGGTTGCATGAAGAGCAGAAGGAGATGGATATTCTTGCAATATATTGTGCTATAGACAGCGAAGGAGCGAATAGACAATATTTAGGGAGAGGTTCGTGTCTTCTGAAAAGAAACCCAACAACAAAAAAAAAAACCAACAAAAAAAAACAAACCATTTTTGCAATAGGGTAGTTAGCTGGCTCTGTAGGTGGAGCAACTGTCAGGCGAATGTCAGAGCTCTCGGTTTTGATTCCTGGAAAGGGCCTGATAGCTGAGGCCTCCCTGCATCTCCTGAAATGTGTGGTTGGTGCCCATGTTAGCACCCATCGATTGAGGTTCTGCGTCCTGAAGAGCTCTGCGAAGAGGCACGCGTTTGCTGCTGCTCCGTTTGGCAGCTGGCGTAGCCAGGGTGGGCAGCTGTGCCCCTCCAGAGCCCGTGGGGCACGACCCATCCCAGGCAGGCCCCAGGTCACCCTTCCTGGGCCAGAGCTGCCTTGCGGGCTGTGCTGCATGCAGAGGGACTTCCAGGTACTCGCTGCATCCTCCCTTAACCTGGCAAAGTACTCTGTGCAGCCTGAATTTTTGGCCAGTGGCTCTTCTGCTGGGGCAGCAGTCGCCATGCATGCTCACCGGAGACGGCTGTGGGCTCTGCTACAGCAGGCAGGTTGGAATTGGCTCGTTACGGTGATCATGTTCATCTTGTGTGTAATTGCCAGAAATGTCAGGGAGGTCATGCCATAGGGCTGAATCTAGGCCAGCCTGTATTTCCTCTCTCCCAGAGTCCACCGTGAACAGTGTCTTTGTGCCTTTGACAGGCCTGCTGAGGGTGCCTGGGGAGAATGATTCCTCCTGAAGTTACTTTTTCTGTGTGTTTTTGTAAACGTTGGTGGATATGGCATAGTGTTCGTCACTTGTCATGGAGAAAAGGTTTGCTCTATCTCTGTGTGTGTAGGAGTAGAAAATAGAAACAATATTCCCTTATTATGGTCAAATGGCAAAGACAGTAAATCACAGCAAACCCAGCCCACCTTGACCTATTAATGTAGCACAGAATATGTGTGGAGCACTTTCAGTGTTGCTGCATTGGTCAGGAGCACTTACAGAATCACAGAATGGTTGGGGTTGGAAGGGACCTCTGTGGGTCATCTAGTCCAACCCCCTGCCAAAGCAGGGTCACGCAGCAGCTTACCTGATTGTGGCCCACTTGATGCAATAAGTTAAAAAAATATAAATTCACAGGCTCTTGAGAAACAGATACCAGGTAATGGCTGTCATAGCTGACGTCTGGGTAGCAACACTGAGATGCTTTCCATTGAAAACGGATTGACATCGGTGCTGAACCTTGTACGCGTTTGAGTTTTCTTCCACCTGCAGAGGGGCCTTTCGCTTACTTCCTTGCGGCATCAGGAGCTGCGCTGGGCTGAAATAAATTACTCGTGGATTTGTTCATTGGTTGTTTCTGTGCGCGAGCTTTGCTTTCTGTTTTCCCCTCTCCGTGGCCGGAGAGATGCTTTCGCCGTCCGTAGCAGCCCGGTACGCCGCAGCATCCAGCTGCACACATGCGAGGAGAGGCAGAACGGCTTGCGGCTGGGCTGGCCGTGCCTTTGGGCAGGAAGGGTTTCTCACCCTGGGACATCTCTGCTCGCTCGATGGACTGCGCGCTTACACCTCCCCAAAGCCGTGTCGGTTAGCACGGCGTGCCCAGGTGCAGGCGGGGGTTACAGCACGTCGCAGGAGAGCTGCTTTGACGTAATCTGCCAGCCATAAAAGCTCCACCGCCTTTGTATCTTTTGATCCTTAAGTACTGGAAATGTTTTTAGTTGGACAGAGCTAAAGGTCCGGGAAGTTGCTGGTTTTGAAGTGGTGACAATAACTTCATTTTAGGAATGTTTTTAATCTGAGCTGTATAAATAAATAAAATTAATATTTCCAGCTGAATCAGTTAAAAAAAAATAATCCTCCAAGAAGTTAGGGCTGCCTTCTAACAGCAAAAAAACTGAGGCATTGGTTGGAGGAGGGTGGAAATCTTGAATCCTAGTAGATGGGAAGAGAATAGCACACTGATGTGGTCGATTTGGGGACTGTGATTTCCCTCCGCCCCCCTTCTGTAGACTCAGAAGAATTAAGAGGATTCCTCTTTTTTGGCAGTAAGATGCCAACAGCAACAGCAGTGGTTAACTGGTTAACTGCTGATTTTTCTTTCTGCGGCTCTGCAGGCTTGAAAGCTGGCTTTTTGGGTGCTTTTTACTCTTACCTGTTACCATTTAGATCTTCTGACGCTTTCTGCCCCCTCATAATTTTTCTTCACAGATCAAAATCTTGTGGGCTGTTTTTATTACTAATCTGCTCATTTTTTTATGTCCAATTCTGTCTCTGAATCTATTGAACACTAATAAATGCAAATCTATTATAATTCCCCCCTAAACCCACGGTTTACTCATGGAAATTAAGTTGATACCTTGAAGTATCTAAGGGATGTAAAAGTGAACCAATTTAACAGCGAAGCTGTTTCATAATCCATATAAATACATGTTTTAGAGAGCTCTTTTGCAGCTTATGCAGGTGTTGGCTTTTAAATATGCTAAATCTTGGTATTTATCCTTTTCTCTAATATTTCTTTTCTCTTTTTAATAGGTCATCACACAACGAACTAGAAAAACATAGGTAAGTCTTGAGAAAAAAAAGCAATTTAAAGTATGTATGGCTGACGTTAGAATTGCCATGCTTATTGAAGAATATAATGTTGAAATTGTTTTGACTCTACACTGGATAGCTTATTAGTTAAGTTGGGGGAGTTATCAACTAAAATCTCACAGGTATAATATTATTTGGCTTTTTTTCTGTTTGGTGTACTATTGTTGAAACACCCTTGATAATTAGCTTTGGACTGATTAATGCTGTCACCAGTTAACCGTACTGTTACTAATAACGAATCTGATTGGAGCAACTGTTTGCTAAAGGTGTTAAATGCTATAAGTACAATCAAAGTATTTTGTGATTAAGGTGGATGATTTTTGGGGAACAATATGTCACACAGGGTTATTCTATGTTTTTTTTAAAGTATGCCTAAAGTGCAGTTTATTTTCATCTTGCATGTAAGTACCTACGGATACGTTTTCCCCCTCCGTCTGCTTCCTTGCTGGTACGTGTCCTGTCCAAAGAGCTGTGTGTGAGCTAGGAATCAGCAGCTCCTGAGCCGCAGCCCTGGTGCTGTGCATCCAGCGCTGTGAAAAGCTGCACTTGCTTACCAAGGACATTCATTAGACCCCGAAGACCCGAATCTTACAGAACTCGTGTTTGCACAGTTTTGGAGGCAGTGTTTGCCATCTGCTGTATCTTGTCAGAGTTTGTTTGCAGATGGGCATTTTAGCTGTAGGAAGTCTCCCGGGGTACGCTGCTGTGAAGGTGCCCACAAAGAGTGGCCAAGAGCAGAAGGCACCTGTCCTCGCTCTCCTAGCTGAGCAGCACCGGGGCACCCTCACTGCAGGATCGCTGTCTTTTGCTTATCATGCAGGCAGCAGGACAGACTCTCTTTCGGGTGGTTTTTTTGTTCTTTTTCGTGTAGCTTGTGGTCTTTTGGGTTTCATGCATCCAGAGAAAGTGAGGGGTGTATGTGTGAGTATGACTTAAACCTATTTGCATGCTTGTAAATACGTGAAACATGGTTGATGGCACAACAAGATTGAACTCACAGGGGGTTTTTTGTGTGTTGTTCTGTGGCTGCAGTTATGTAGCAGCTAGACCATCACTTCACTTGCATGCCTACATGCTTTCCTGTAGTTTAATTGTAATATGAGTAAACTATAGCCCTGCCTAATAGCCACGTGGTCATCCTAGAGATGAGAGGAGCTGGGGAACGCTCAAGCTCACAAATGCAGGCCTGGGCTGCAGAATGCAGTGTATTGGCTAAGGCAGTGAAATCAGCTGGCAGAAGTTCTGCTGACAGAGTCTTCAGGAAAATAGCTTCATGCAAAATTCTGTCCTTCGGTCACACTTCTTTTAAAAAAAAAAAAAAAAAAAAAAAGTCTTTGGCCCCAAATGTGCTTCTTCCATCCTCTTTCTAGATATTCTGTTCAGTTTCTTCCTTTTGCTCTGCTCCACCATTACTGACTTGTCACCATCTAAACTGCATATTCCATTTCTTTTTCTTCCAGTCATTTTTATAACCTGAGCGTGGAGTTGCCTCTTCTCCTCCCCTGCTCTGCCTTAATGTGTTTAAGCAGGACAGCAAATGAGGCACAGCAGCATTTGCAGCAGATGCAGGGGCAGAAGAAGGTTCTATTAATTGTTCAAACTCTGTTCTCACTTTCAGTTCTGTGTTGTATCTTTGTAGTAGCTGGACCAGGTAGTATTTGCCTTGCTACCTTTTCTTTCTCTGCCATCTCAAGGTCAAAATCGTATGCAAGGTATGTCTTGTGATTGTACAACTAATATTTGTGACTGCTGCTGCTTGCTGCACCTTCTACAGTTACAGCATACTTGAAGCTAGATTTTATTATTCCTAGTGAGAACCTGCAAATTAGTGCTAAGATCCTTGTGTGTGCAGAGGTGCTCGCTAGAGCAGATGAGGTGTGTACAGTTGTAGTTACCGAACGTATTGGTGTGAAGGGCTATTGTAGTTTTAAATCTTATTTAACAACCCCCTCCTCCAGCAGTGTGGGTGTATGAGCTGATAATACCAATCGTACTGTTTTTCTCTCTGTTTTACGAAAATTGCATTAAAATCCATCGAGCGTCTTGCAAAGTTGAGTGGAAGATTCGCAGCCATAGCGTGCCCGTGTAGCAGCTGGTCCTTGCAGCAGAGCCTGTCCTCTCCGCCCCCGGCGCAGCCCTGCCCTGCCGCATGTGAAGCACTGGATGTTGATTTTGGAGGTGTATTCTTTGCCAGACCAGTGCCTTTGACTCACCACAGCCATGATGCTTCTGGCTGAGGCATGCTTGGTTATCTCACAGGAGGCCGTCGAGGAGGAAGAGAGGAGATGGCTGCTCACATCCTCTCCTTGCCCAGTCCCTCGCGTGGTGTCTGTGGGCTGGACTGAGTGCCGGAGGGCAGGGACATGGCTTCCTCATTTGCGGGGCTTTTGTGTCCTGGGTAAGGGTGGCCAGAGCTGCCACTAACCAGAAAGGCGTGGTAGCCATGTACTGGTGCACGGTGCTGTTACAGGTCCTGCATTGGTGCTGCACATAAGAGGTTTTATCTCTGGTGTTGAACTTGGTGGGAATGGCAGTGGTTGATCTGTGTGTGTGTGTGGACTTGGCCGTTTGGCACCACAACTTCAATTTGCATTTTCTGGTGATGGGTTTCTCTTTTGTGTGCTCTTGAGGGGATGCTCAGAGGAAGACAAATGGAAGCAGAGACATAATTCCAACAAAACTTCTCATTATATGATAGACTTCGGACTACAAGTATGGTAACGTGTTAGTCCGCAGTTCATATGTAAATTCTTTTTCTCTGCTTTGAATCTCCCTAGGATACCCTGCTCAGAACTTCAGTGTGTGTTCGGTGTAGTGACTCTGTGAGGACTCATCCTTCTAATGGCAGTCCTGTTTTGATCCTGTGTGATTAAGGTTTGCATCTCAGAGCCATGAAACAGGAAAACCCCTAAACAAAAAGTAGAGAGGCAGGAAATCTTTTATCCTAAGGACAAAGAAGGTTCTAGAACATACTTTGATAATTACAGACAGGTCAATCAGAACAGCATTCAGATGTAACTAGTTCCTAATGACAAATATATACATGTGTATATATATATTTTTTTATTGTTTCCAGCCAGAGCATGATCTCTGTAGGCTTTCACAGAGCAATGTAAACAGCAAGTGCATTGGTAATCGTGGCTTTCTGCAAAGCAGTTTTTGAGTCGACGTAACGTGACTGCTGTACAGAGGAATTCAGCCTTCATAGTGTAAAAAAAAAAAAGCAAGAATCTACAAGAGACTCAAACTTCTTAAAAAGACACAGCATAATCTCAGTGATTTGCATCGATTTATACTAGTTTTGCATTACAATCTACAAACGAAGGTATATCCCCCTGAAGATTGTACTGAGATCTTCACGCTGCTCTGCGAAGGCAGGGAGTCACCTGCCCTCTGCTATTCATGCATGGACTTGTCCCCCAGCTTGTGTGGGATGTGGGAGGATGCAACACCTCCTGCCGTGGTCCATCCTTGCTGGTCGGAAGCAGATGGAGCCCTGATGAGAGGTGCTGGGACAGACCCGTCAGGGCTCCTTCGGAGACAAAGTCCTTTTGCTCCTGCCTGGCCCTGAGGAGCTCTGCTGTGGAAGGGGTTCAAGATCTTGTCCATTCTGTGGCAAAGGCTTTGAAAATAGCTGGTGAAAGTGAATGACTTTGAAGAACAGCTTTTAAGAATTAGGGAATAAATGAGTAAAAGCATACCTCTAAATTGCCAAGCCGTGTGCTACTGTCACCAGGCTGGCAGCGTGTGAGCTGAACAGGTGCCTTGGTGGGGTGACCGTGGTATGGCTTGATCTAGATGGATAGCTATCTCCTGCCTCTGTCAGACCATTTGTATTACTCTCTGTGGGGCTTTCTTGGGTTTTTTTTTGATCAGGGAGGGGCAAGGCACAGATGAGCAGTGGTACAAGTTGCCCTACCTGCATTCCACTAAACAGTCAACTCCGGGCAAGCAGTTGGAGTGTAATGAGAAGAGGGAGCTGATTGCTGTCTTTGGGCAGGATGGACTGGTGATCTCCAGCATGGCAGCACTCAACAGTGCGGCATGTGAGCTGCAAGTGCTCTCCTGCTTGGAGGAATCGGCAGATCCCGTCCCAGGCCCCTAAGGCGTAGGTTTGACAAAAACTGCGGAGCTGAGCCGGGTGTTGCTGTTGGGAGAGCTGTGCTCTAGCGGCCTTTCCCGGGTCTCCTGTCCAGGTTGAACTGAGAAGAAGTGCACAAGTTCTCAGCTCAGCCACTGGGTACTGGGTGGGACAGGGAGCAGTTCTCTCTCGCGCGTTCATGTTGCAGCGCGCTGCGAGGGCTGTGGAGATGGCCTGGGTCAGCTGAGTGGGACAGCCCTGAGTTTTTAGAAGTACAAGACCAGGATGGGGAATACATGAGACATAGTGACTTGCAGTCCTATTAGTAGAAGAAAACAAACCTTTCCTTCTTCTCGAGTGAGCCCAATGTATGCATTGTCGACAGTGCTGATCAGGGGGAGACTGGAAGTGTTCCTGTGCCTGCAGAAGGTCATGCAGTCCTGAGTTTTGGGTAGTGCATTGTGTAGTTCCCAAACCTAAAATCTTGCCAGAAAAAGGTTGCTATTTTGCACCACCATGTGTATAAAGTAGAGATCAGTAAATAAATGTAAGTTTTGATGACAAATAAATATTTTGATGGGAGCATTATCATGTACAACTGAAGTTACGTTCTAATAGATAGTCAGTTTTCTCATGAAAGAAGTGCAGATGTGCTTGCCAGGAGCATGTTTACGTTCATTGGTACATTAATTTCACCCACCAGGGTTACCTGGAGTTTAAAGGTTGTATAAGCTGAGAGAGCGTATAGGTGGATGCCTTGAAATTCTTTCTGTGGTTCTTCATGTTACTAAATTGCAGGGTTAATGAAAAGCATGTAATCGCCAGTTGCTGATAAACTTGGAAATTTTGAGACAGAACCGAAAGGTCATTGAAATAATAGCATACCAAAACAATGCTTAATGTTTATTTTTATTATGGGCTGCCTTTTCAAAATCACGAATGACCGTTGTGGTTAGTGCTGTTACGCAGCAGCGGGACACAGCTGCATTGATCCATCGCATTAATGGCTGCGGTGCCGCCACTAGCTGAGGAGACCCCTGACTGCTGCTGGAGGGAGAGTGCTGCCAGGCAGGGATCCCCCAGTGTGCTCCTTGCTGCCGTACTTCCATCGGGACTTGAACCCAGCCCGGCTGCACGCTGCTGCCGCTGGATCCTGCTTCCTGCTGGCGCAGGAGGGAGCGGAGAAGCTCGCTGCTTCAGCCAGTTCGTTTTCCTGACCCAGCTCACTGTCACAGGCACACCCTAATGCCGGCACAGGGAGAGGGTGGGATCGCTTCTTTGGGTGATGGTATTAATTTACAGTACAGGGCAGTACAGTTCACTACTTCATCAGTTGATTTTTTCTCGTAAGCATCCAGTTTTGGCTGCTATTGTCTGGAGAGTGCTGGGCTTGATGGGTCTTACTGACCTGGTACAGATCTCATTGTTATAATGGGTCTATAAAGACTGCTGCCATTTCCAGGACATGCCCAGAGTATACATAAACCATCCAGATAACACGGCTGCTACATTAGTGGTGGGACCCACCTCATCTTACTGGCGGATCTTAACCTCCGTATTGTATCTGTTTCTTCTGGTTTTCTCAAGTAAGGAACTTCTTACACCATCTGGTTGGTGTGATTTGTTGCAATTCACTTGAATTGCAATAAACATACCTTTGCACTGCTTAAGCCAGGTAATGTCTTAGAGTCTGACTTGCCTTTGCCATGGTTTCGGCAGCTGCTCCCCCCCAGCTACGACTGCCTCTCTGAGGATGCCGGCTGTGGTGGTCAGGCAAGTGGGGATACCTCAGCCAGCGCAAGGCTGAGCCTCCCCTCAAACTCCCCTTTACCTGTCATTTAACCTCAGGTTTCCAACAGAGGGCAAAGCATAGAGTGGCATTTGTGTCTTAAATTGCTCTAATAAGGTTTTCTTTGTGGAGCTTGTTTGGCTATGTCTATACAGAACTGGACTCACAAAACTGAAAATTTATTCCTATACTTTTGTTGAAATGTGCCATGTTTCTGAGTCTGAGGAATTAATGGAATTAAAGAAATTAGAAGGTTTACAGCTTTGCGCTGAAACGCTATTCTTTCTTCACCTTTCCCCCACCTCTAGGAAGTCAGCAAATGTCCGGACCTGCGGCTTGTCCTGTACTGCATGCTGGAGTAGCTGCTATAAATGCCCGTGCACTGAACTGCTGTCTTTTCAGTGCACACAGCAGCTCACCTGATTATGCACTCCCAGCAAAAGTGTCTTCCCACCTAGACTGCTGCTTTGGAAAGGAGGGGTGTAGTAAGCGGACGGAGATTGGAAGTTAATCTGCTCAGGAAGTTTTATTCCAGGTGTCAGAGATGTACACATCCTCGTGCTTTGGACAAAGCTTTTATTTGGCAATGAAAAATGGACTAAAATACAGTCTTGACTAAATTGTAATGTCCTTTTTCCTGCTGAAGTCAGCTTTGAACTGCAGAGCAGAAGTGCAGTCTTGGGTCTGGGCTCCAGAAAGCTGAGTGCTTCCTGGCCAGCCGAACAGCCAGCAGAAAGCAGATGGGTGAGAAACCAAGTGCATGCGTTTTTTCCACTTGAGTTTGTTCATCCCTCTCTCCAAACACAAGTCCACTGTGTGTTGGCCTCTAATGGACTATATGAAAGGTGGTTTTATGTTCTCAGCATCTGCTGATTGACCTGGCCAATTCTTATCCGCCGTGGTAGAAAGCGTGGGCTGGTCTTGCACAAAATGGAGATAGATGGGCCACGCTTCCAGGTAATGTCAGGGCCGCACAGACAACAGCTAGGTGCCAGTTCCCTGCATACCGGGGAAGAGGTGCCTGATGGTGACTGCTCTCTTCATTGGAGGAGAATAAGAGTTGTTGAATTGGTTAGTAAAAAAAAAAAAATTTCCTTTTAAGCTTGCTAAGCTACATCCAGGGAAGTGAGCTGGAGCTTGGTTTGGTTTTGTTTTGTTTTTTTAATTAAAGGTATTTAGGCAGCTAATGGGCTTTAAGAAGCTGGCCTCTGAAACGAGTCTGACATAACGCGATGGGAATCCTTGGCTGAATCGCAACCAGCCAAGTCTGTGGAAGCCCACAGAGGAAAACTAGGTATACAGAAGTGGTACCTGTCGTGGTTTGAAGAGGTGGCAAATGCACCTGAGAGCCAGCAGTGCGGCTCTGGCTGGGTAAGGCAAGGTTGACTCTACACTCAGGATTCACACCAAATCTGCAGGGGGCTGGATTATTTTCTCCTGGATATGTCATGAGCACAAAATTTTGATGACCCAGTGTCCCTGCCTGGAGTAGACCCCGGGGGAAGCAACCTGGGCTGGGGGAGGTGGCTGTATCCTGTGGGTTGCTTGTCCTGTCCCTCCTCTCCCTGCCTCCATGCTGTATTGGCAGCTCCAGCTCTATTTGCAGCGCTCCTTTCTGTGGGCTGCCCACCCCATTTGAGTATTGGAAACAGTGTGGCCTGGTCCCAAATTCAAAATGTCTCTTTCTGGATGGAACAATGTGTACTTTGCTGTTGCAGCTCATGCTGCTTTCCCCTCGTGGTCTCTGTTGGTGGACACTTGTGCTTAGATTTACTACACAGAATTCCTTTGCAGGTCAGGTAATTTTTAATCTCTTTTTTCTCTCCCCTTGGTGCACACAGTGGTTTAGTATGTGGCAGGCTGTGGGCCTGATTCGTGCCCCACTCAGAGGATTTCAGTAGGAGCTGTGCGTGCCTGCCTGCAAGCTGAACCCCACAACACATCGAGGCAGCTATGGAGATGTAGTTAAGGTTCCAGAAACTGTACTAAGCATGAACATTTAGCCAGCAGATCATAAATGTGAGTAAGTATGATGCTGTTCCTTCACAGCAGTTCAATTTGGGCCTTTTTTGGAAAAAAAAAACCCCAACAAAACAAAAAACCAAACCCAGATAAAAACTCCATACACGCGATCCAGTGAAAACTGACTTTTCCTGTCCTAAAGAACTGTGCAATTCACAACAGTGGATAAGATACTCCTTCCACCCCTGGACCGTCCCTGTTTTTTGAAGAAGAGGGCCGTTTTGGACATGCATAGAGTGCTGTGTTTTGAGATAAAAATGGAAAGGCATATACTGAGCTATGTATACATCCAGCTAGAATAGAGCAGAGTGGCAGGGCTTGTCAAATGGCTAATATTACTGTTTAGTTTGTTACGCAAATTTTTTTCTATACGATTAGTGTAACTAATTATGTAGTACCTCGAGATTGGTGTAGCTGATACAGAAGAGAAGGATGTATGTACATGAGGTCATCTGTTGCAATGCTTCTAACTTGAAAACAAATAACACTAGTTGCAGGCCACATGCCCTGCATTAAGAAAGCCTGTATTAGGTTCTAACTTCTAGCAAGAAAGCACAAGATTCAGGAACCAGTCAGAGACTACATCTGAATGGGGTAAAAGTCTCTAAAAGGTTGGAGAAATACTTGTGAGTTCTCTCCTCCCAGCTGCCACATTGGGATTAACACCTAACAATTTTAGCTGCTTTTCTTTTGTTGATACTTCAATTTAGGTAACTAAATGAAAACATGAGGTGCTAAATAAGGGGCCTGCCTGGCATGTAATTGCTGCCAGAACCCAGCAGCTCCTACTGAGGTTGGGAGTACCCTCAGTGTTTGCAGATACTGGCCGCACAGACACTGTGTGTCTTACATACCACATTAGCTGGTATTTACACAACACAAAGGTAGCAAACCCTGTAATTCCCCCAAGAAAACTGAGTTAATCCCGATTGGTAAGTGCTGTTGTGTTGACTGTTGAAATGAACAGCATGGGTGGAGCAAATAATTTCTGCTAGGGAAATTAGGAGCTGCTTGTGTGTGTTTGGCCAGAAGCAGTTACTGGGTTTAGGTGCTAACAGGTATTTGTAATAGACTGTCAGGTGTCTTGGTTCTGGACTTTACAGACCACGTGGCAGGTGGGTCCAAACTTTGGGCTCTTCCTTCCATTCCCAGATAACCTCAGGACACTGCATTTAGGAAGTCTGGGCTGAGTTTTGTGGGGAAGAAAGAAGAGGAAGGAGGATAAGGGGGAGAGTTCTGAAAAGCTATTCCATACGTTATCATCCCCAAATAGATCATTTTCAGATTCTGCGCAGCTGCACCCTGTCTGGCACAGAGACAACCAGCTTTGTGCTGTTCAATGGTAAGGGAAATAGGATGGAAATGAAGTTATAAACAAGGCACTATCTGTGTGGTGGCAAGCTAAATCTAAACTTTGAGGTAGGACTCTCAGATATCTGCAACTCTCCACTGTCCTGTGATGCCAGATTTTGTCACTGTTTGGGGGGGAAATATTACATAATTGTTGCTCAGCTTTTAATTCATATGAAAGTAAGAGTAGCGTTGGAAGAGACCATCTTTAATTACAGTCAGTGCATTTAATCCTTCCCTTAAATTTGTTTATATATACACTTGACTCTGTCTTTTCTACCCACCTCTAATTACAAGGTTTCAGTGATGGAGTTGGAGACAAACAGCAAGACATTTGGGGACGTGTATTCTTAATTACTTCAGGGTGATTTGTTTTCTGCTTTCCCTTTGGTGTTCTCACCTGGGGTCTGCACCAGCCTTCGGTTGGCTGGAACAGGCACCTTGCTGTCATCCCAGAGCACCCCAGCTGTCTCGTTGGAGGACATCTCGGATAGCTACAGTGGTGAAAGACAGCAACACCCACCACCTGCTTTCCCCTGAAAGCCAGTTAACTTCATTTGTGTGTGCTCATGCTGCCCCCATTAGCTACTCCCTCAAAGATGGCGACAGAGCTGTGGTAGGTACAGGTGCTGAGGAAGTATTAGCAAAAGCAAAAACAGAAGTAAGACATAGCACGGAATATCCCTTTCTGACACTTAATTTCCCAGTCAGAGCTTAAAACTTCCTGCCTCTGAGGACGAGAAACTGGTTGTTTAGGTGCTGAACTGGAGATGCAGTTGCCTTAACTCCCATTGGAACTGCAGTGTGAATCACTGTTGTTCCGTTTGGTGCCTCGTGCACGTGGGAACATGGAGCCCCTGCAGCATTTGTCAGGCCAGTGAAATGGGATGGTTGGTATTTACTTGGCATTTGGATGTAGAAGTACAAGAGACAGTAAAACCACAGTCACAGGTATTCAGTATTGCAGATATTAATGCCTCACATTCTTCATTTAACTTGGTGCAGGAAAAGGCTGCTTCATTCCGGCTGTCTGCCATCCCAAGGCCTCACACTCCGTGTGTGACAGCAATGCATGTTTTTAATTCATCTAAAATAATTCAGCTTGACTTGCTTCTCCTTTAATTTGGCATCATACAGTGGTGTAAAAAAAAAAAATAAATCTTGAACACATTTCTCCCCTCATTCTGACATATGTATAAAATAACTAGGTCTGTAGGGAGGTTTAAACTGAGGCAGGAAAAGCTCGCTAGGCCTCGTACCGTGCTCTCTTCGCTTAGTGCTGTGCTGCAGCTCAACTTCTCTAGGCTTCTCTAAGCCTTGTAGTCACACCCCCACCCACCCTTTTTTTTTTTTTTTTTTTTTTTTTTAAGATCCTTCCTGTTGGCAACTGTCCTGAGACACGATGTTCTTGCTTAGCATTTTAATGTGGGGAAACAGTCTGATAATTAAAGCCGGTTTCAAGCCATGAGCTGATTTGTAAGCAGCGACTTGCTCTGGTCGATAAACGCGTAGCCTGTGTGCGCAGAGCCGCGCTGCACCCTGTGCCTTAAGCGCCACGTGAAGGGGACGTGCACAGTCCCCAGAGCCACTCGTGGGGAGACTGGCTGCATCCTCTTCAGCCACCTTTTGGCGGGTGGTTAATTCGTGGAACATTAGTTACTGTCCTGTTCCGCTCTAGCGTAAGCCCGGTGCAAACCCGTTGTTATGCAGCTTCTCCTTGTTTAAATAAATGCAGCTCTTTTAGACTTATGCTTAGCAGTCCTCAATAAATTACTCACAAGAGTACCGTGAAAGGTGGCAACTGAAAACACACCTCCTGCAGAACTGCAGATCACTGTCGTGGGTTTGGATTTGCAGTGCAAATTTGCTTTGTGGTGTCCCACCGCCGTCAAGGACCGAAGCGTTACCTCACTCATGTAAATGGTGGTCGGTCGTAATCCACTCTTGGGGTTTCAGTGGGGAGCGTGAGTGAGTACGTGTGTACCTCTGTGTAACTTCAAGTGAGAACCAAAACCGCTTGATACCAGAACGGCATGATCTTGCAGTGGCACTTTGCTTATCTGGTTGGGTCTGTCACTGTGCTGAGGTAACAGACAAACTTAAAATCTTAAGTCTCCCTGCAGTGTAATGTAAGAAACTTGAGTGCCAGTAAGACAGATGGGTTTGAGAGGTCTAATTTAGGAGGACTACAAAGTTGCAGTATGTGCATTTTAATGTGCGAAACAAATGGGCGGAAGGCTGAATGAATGAAGTATTAAGTAAGTTTATTAAAAGCATGGCTGATTATTTTTTTGTGGACTCTGTTTTCAAGTGTGTACAATGGTATTTCCGTCACTCCTGTAGTTCCCCACAAGGCTCTGTTCTTCATCTGCCTGTGTTGGGGAGGTACGGTGCAGTGCTGAGCTCGTGGTACAAGGTGATACGTCTCTTGCTACTGCTTAAAAGCATTTGAGAGATAGATGTTAAAAGATGATCCATAGATAACAGGGCTAAAAATGGAAAAGACCTGCAACAGAAATACCTTTTCTATAGGTGTAAGAATTGTTCATATTTGTCTGACATTGACTTTGAAGGTTGAAAATACAGATAATTCTTCTTTATAGAGGAGCAAACCTGAAGGCTGAAATGCTAAAATACAGGTTGGAATCTCTGTTGTGGGTTTTTTTTTTTTTTCAGAGGAAAAGAAATCCATACAAGGGCAAAAGCGTACCGCAGGGGATTTCAGCTGTTTTCATAATGTTTGATTTCTGTTGCCTCAGATTCTTGCAAGGTCAGAGATTTTATTGCCTCTGGTCAAAGGATGGAGAGTTCTCCACATGTAAATTTGAGGTGGTCACCATCCAGGAAAGGCAAATGCTGTCCAGCTGCCATTACATTTGCTTGTGATGCTTTTGGGATTCCCTGTATAGCTTGCAAATTCCCATTGACGTTTCCATGAAGCACATCTCAAATTTCTGCATGTTGCTGTTACGTATCGCCAAGACCCGAGGCAATGAAGGACTGTTAAACCTTTCATGGCTGCTCTTCCCATAAGAGTAGTGGAAGGTGGTGGGATGGCAGAAGCCTGGGGAAAGCTCTCAGACGTGGCTCTGGGACCCCCATCACTCAGTCTGCCTCTGCTGCCAGATGCACCCCTGAAGGGTCGGCGTGTGGGTGGTCTGACCAGCCGCTCAGGCTCCTGGTGGGTCTCTCACGCTGGTGTTGTCCAGGTTGCTTCGCAGCGTCATTCCAGCCCAAAGCTGTTGTTTGCCCATCTTAGCGGCCGCCCCTGGCTTACAGCAGTGCTTGTGCCACCACAGCTCGCACTCTGGGAACGGGAGCCCAAGGAGCATCAACGTTGCCTTGTAGGCATTCTGGAGGTGAAGAAGCGTTGGTGTAGCCCAGCGCTCGTCATTGAGGACAGGCAGCTGTCACTGCGGTCAGCAGGGAGCTACTGGAGGGATGGGGCGAGGAGGGAGAGGGGAAGAGGGCAACACGGGCAGCAACATCTGCCAGGCATCCCTGCTCGTGGGAGTCTGCAGCTTCCTCCTCGCAGCCCAGGCAGTGTTCACCAGTCCCCAGCTTGCATCCCAGCTAGCTTTCTGCACGCTGCTGCCGAGGGGCTTCGCTGGCCACAGCTGCATACGTTTGTGGCACTGCAGATACTTCCCTTAGCTTATGTTTGCTGAAAGATGTAGGAATAACTTCTGGTTTCACGCATATGTTGTAAAACATGAACAAGCCACAACTTTTGGAAGGTAAAAAGGCAAAGTTAAGTGTGGAGTCTTGGCTTAGCAATTGGGCTGAAGTGGCACGAAGTGAAAGTAAATAAAATGCACTGTGAATGCTGCAGTGTGCATTTATATATAGCGAAACAGGGAACTTAAATATTCTTCAGAGTGGTAAAATGCGCAAAACATTGAAATGGTAGACTGTATAACAGGCAGCAGAGGTTTGCTGCTTCTTCCTTAGCGTTAGGAACAGCACCAGACATTTCTGAGCAGTATTGCCATGAAAACTGGCAGATGACTGAGTTCATAGCAGTGCCGACTCTTTGAGAGCTTGTGATGGTAAAACGCACTTGCAGCCAGTGGCTCCGTAGGCAGTTGATGGCTTGTGTTGGGACACTTCCCAGTACCCCCAGACCACCAGCTGGCTGGCTGCTGCAGCTCTCTGCCTGGCTTCAGTTTAGCAAATCAGATGCACAGAAGTATTCAGCACACCGCAAATGCATATGGAGGATGAAACCTGTAGTTAATACGGAAGTAAATAAAGCAGGTGGTTGCACTGATTGTAGGGCTGTTGCATTTAATTCACTAACAATCACTGCAATTAGGCAGCTTCTGCTGCCTGTTAGTTGCACAGTGCCTTCCCGGGCGTTGCTGCTGAATTCAGTTGCAGAGGCCTCTAGGAGGTGTTGGACACAGGCAAAAAATGCCACGTGGAACAAACCTGGGAGGAATCTTCACCTGGAGCACAAACTTCAGGATTTTGTTTGTAATATAGACAAAATAATGGCATCTATTGCAGAATGCTAGTGTTTGGCTTATCATTTCTTGGATAATAAAAAGCCAAGAGGTTGGCTGTAAGAGCACTGCTGAATTTTCTGGTTTTGCCTCTGAGGCACTCAGCTGTGAGCAAGCTTTTCACACATCTCGTAGCAATCGGCACACCGGGTGCCTTGCCATGGTACAGTGCTTTAATACTAAGAGGTTTTCTTTCCTTTTCACTAAAGCAAATTTGTTGTGTAGTTGAAATAGATTGTGCAGATTGAGTATGAGCAAGAGCTTCTTTTTGGAAAAAAAAAATGTATTTGAGGTATCCTTTGTAGAGTAGAAAGTATTGAACGTGTTTCTGAATGAAATAAATATGGAAGAGACAGGATTTTGTACTGCAGTGGAGGGTTGTTATCTTCCATTGTGTTTAATATTTTGCTGAAGATATGCTAAATTCTGTTTGGACCATTAATAAATAGATTTCTTGAGAACCATTTTTGTGTGATTGAATTTCTGTGATTTCTTAAGATGAAAGTTTATATATCATCTCTTTAAATGCCTGTGTAAACAAAGGTGTTTCAATTAATACAGGATCATCTTTGGTAGCTTATAAAAAGTAGAGCTGTGAATATATCATTCCTGACACATACTTTAAGACAAGTGTTAGCTTAAGGAGGAGTGACACAAGTATGCTTGAGTACCAACTTCTGCTAAGCAGAGTGGGGTATATAATTATGTGTTAACCTACGTTAAAGGTATCGCCATGATATCCAGGAATATATAAAATAATATAAACACAAATAATATGAACACTGTGATTCTGTGACATTTCATTTTCAGTATCACTAAAGCCATCTGCAGCAAAATTCTGTCGTTGCTCCATGAAAGAAAAGGAGCTGAAGCCCTTAAGAGATTTTGACTTGCTGTGTCAAGCTCTAGTAAGAAAGGCTTGGAGTCAGGAGGCAGAGGTCCTCGCTCTGATTTTACCTTGGCGGCAGGTGAATCCTAAAGTTGCAGTGGGGAAGTTTTTACTGCTGATCTGCATTTCTTAAAAACTTCGAAATAATGATAAGCTTAGGAATAATGATGCTGTCTGTGTTGATCCTGACCAGTGCATGTCAGAAAGGATCCTGAGCTGCTGTGTTTGCTGATTCTCTCTGTCTAAAACTTGAGTGCTCCCTGTGCGCAGGTGTTTGCTTTTCATAAATAAAACTGTGAAGAGTCTTCCTGTAAAAACACGAGCATCTTATATAATTGCACTTAGCTCACTTCTGTATTTTGTGCCGAATTTCATGTCTGGTAGGGAGACAAAATCACCTTTCTCTAGGGCAAAAAACAGAACCGTTAGTTCACCGCAGGAGTTTCTGACCCAGGCTTGTGAGCTCAGCGCAGACCACTGTGGTTCACAGTGTACCCGGAGAACGTTTGACTCCAGAAGTGAATTTTTGGTGCAGAGATAAAATCTTCTCTGATTTTATCCTATGTACATTATTAAGCCAGATTACATAGTCATTATGCAACAATGAAAAATTCAGTAACTGCACTATATTTAAACTTTGTGTGTTAACTTGATTGCACAGCACCAGGACCAGGATAGGTTTGAATGTGGAAAAAAAATGTGAAACACGAGAGGATGAATCTGAAATGCTTCAGTAACTCTGTCCAGTTTGCCATAATATGTCTTCTTCTAGATTCATTTTTATATTCCTTGATGTGGGGGTTTTGTTTGTATTAAATTTGTACTGAACTGGTCTTGCAATGGGGTATGAGGCTGTCTTTTTTGGACTGAAATGGTTAATGTACAGAAATGACAATTTTTAAAATATTTGCATCTATTTCAAATATATCTGTTGTTCTCACTAGTGCGACTTGTAATGGTTGCATTTGCAGTGGCACTTGAGTGTTTGATCTATAATGTCCTTTTCTTTTCAAAACATCACCAAGCAAGTAAATTTAGCAGTTGATTCGAGAGTATGTCAACCTCCTGTACACACAGTGAGTTCAGTTGACTAAATTTGGGACATCTGAAATACAGTCACGTGTTCAGCCATGCAAGCATTTTTAGCATTAAAGCATCATGCAGAAAGCAGAGTTAGGGCCTTCTCGTGAGGCAGGCATTGTTTCATGCCCACACGTGCCTTAGTGATGCGCTGTGATGTGAGAGGTACGTTGGGCTGTGGGTGTTGAAGCAACAGCACCCTGTCTAACCCAGGCAACTTCTGCTGGAGCCGGCATGAAGGGAGATTCAGAGCACTCAGTATGGGAATATGGACACTTAGTGGCTTTCTGTCCATTTCCTAGCCTTCCAGATCCTTGCTGCCCATCAGCTGGAGGTGCTGGAGCTCTAAGGTGGCTCCCAGTATGGCAAAGGCAGGTCCATGCCTTGACTGGGCAATCTGCTGGTGGGAGTGAGTGGGTGTGGACCAGACAGAACCGTTCTGGGGCTTCCCATGGGATGACAGACTCTGCTGACAGAGCTGCTCCTTCCCTTTTACACCCAGCTTTGGGTCAACAAGAGGATGTGTACGTGTGAAAGAGTTGTTCTTCTGATTTGGGGAGGCTGTGTACTGAGATCTTCAGGATGTGCAGGGTGAATGCTGTCATGAATTTGACTTCTCTCTAGTGAGTTCTATGCTCTCGCCCATGGTTGTTGCGAAACAGATGAGCATGGCCCTTCTGAGGGTTTCTGCAAGCAACCTCTGGCAGTCAGCAGCACAATGCCAGCAGCAGGAGCCGTTGTTCATGTCTTCAGGTGCAGCTTCGAGGAAATGTCCACCCCGTGCTGCCTACCGTGAGCAGATCTGCCTGCGTGGGTTGCCTGGCCGGGGTGGCAGGATCAGCAAGCACACGTTTCACACTGCTGTCACCCTGTGAACCCTCGTGAGCGCCTGTGGCCGCTGAATTTTGCTGAGGCCTGGCTGAGGCGTGCCATGCTGAGGACGAAGCAGCTTGTGTTGGACGCGCGCTTGCCAAAGGAAGGCTTCGCCTTTCCAGTTGGCTTTGGGCAGATCAGTGGCTTAAATGATGGATGCTGCTCCCTCCCGCAAATAATAAGGTCTATAGATTGACACTTGTGTGGTTTAGGAAGCACACCTTCACTGCTGTCAGAAAACTGTGCAACTCCTGCCTGAACAACTGTCTGCTGTCTGACTAGCTGCAGGCCGTTTCTGTCTGTGGTGCTGGACATAGAAAAGCCCTGGAGAGCCTCTGCGGAAAGGCTGCAGGTGGGTCACTCCGCAATCCTGCCAGCACTGTGTCGATCAGACTGGCATAAGTTGAAGTCCCACAACTTGGGTTTTTTTGCTGTTACGGGAATGGGAGCAATCTTCTGAACTGCATGCTACGGCTTTACAGCAAGCTCTGATTTCAGTGCCCATAGAAGTGTTGATTGGAGGGACCTCTGACTAGCGATGGCTTTGTCTGGGTACATTGTGACAAACCTCCCAGGATGGCACTTCCACAGCTTTTCTGCCAACACGTTCCGATTGCACACCACTGCCGTACTAAAAAATTAGTTTCCCTACGTCCATCCGGAACCTCCCAATTCACAGTCATTCCTTCTTATGTTATTTAGCCCTACTATTTTGTTCCCATTGCAACCACCCATCAAGAAGTTGTAGGAATTTCTTGGAATTATTGCAGTTTCCTTGGAATGAAGATTATCCAGTGTGAACAACAGGCTTTTTATTTCTTTTATTTTTTCCCTCTGCATCTTAGTATTCCATTTCTTGGTGTGCTAAAAAGGATTTGCATCTGGAATTCCATACGTATGGGGAAGCTTATTGTCCATTACCTAATAGAGTCATTTAACACAGTTTTGAAGTTGGTTAGGGTCAAAGATCTTCATTTACTTTTGCATGGCAGCCTTTTTTTGAGAAGTGGAGAACCGTAGCTTCTCTGGCCAGCATTGCTCCTGCCTTCTCGTAGCCGAGCACTGGAGCGAACTGGAGTCTGTGAGGACTAGAGTCAGTGAGTGGTCTTCCAGTGAAGTTCTGGTGGGTGTCCTCGTACTATGGGAAAATTCCTAACAACACTGTGCTGCTGCTTTGTCCCTCCAAGTTGTGGGGCCGAGGGTTTGTTTTGTTTTGTTCTGCCCAGGGTTCTGAAATAACTGCCAGTCTTGCCCATCACTACTTTCATGGATTCAAAGCCAGTTCAAGCAAATTCCAGCTGGTACCTGTTACGTTAGTGACAACAAGTTACACTCTCCTTTCCGTGAGCGCCGTGAGCCACCCGACTGCTGCTGGATGTGGCCACTGCTGTGGAACGCTGACCAAGTCCGTGGGGTTAGTAATCCGTTTTTATTCAGCATTACAAGAGCTGTAACGCAGATTTATAGGACCATGTTGTGAGCTCAGTTTCGGGGAAACACTGAAGTCTTGAACATCTGAAACACCTTTATCTTATAGCAGAAAGGAAAATGTGGTAAATCAGAGACAGGTCACCCACATGCCTCTCTGCATGGGGGCTGTACCTGTACCCAAAACAGAGAGCTGCAGGTTTGAGGACTCAGATTTTGCATGGCTTTTTTTAGATCCTTACCTTCCCTGATAAAGTCAGTAGCGGTGACGAGTGGGATATTTCTGTGCATCCACATGAGGTGAGAAGAGTGCCCGCTTCCATAGGCACCGGTGTCCTGGCCTGGCACCGTGGTTTGCGTGGGCGAAGGTGCAACAGTTGGGTTTCGAAGCTGGAGCAGAGCATAATTACCAAACTTCAACCACATTTCATGCACAGAGACCGTTACCCTGTTGCTCTGAGACCCGGCTGCTTTTTTCGCTTATTTTCTAGGTGGAATTTAAGGCGTGAAGCTGCAAAACACAAAGCAGCTCCGGCTGCGATTACCTCTGTGAGTGCTGTTCCCTCCTCCGGCGGTCACAGTCAGGCGAGGAAAAGTGAAAGCTGTCAGGTCCCTGCAGAAAAAGAGAGAAATTAGTGCTGGCAGAGTCTGTGTGCGACAACTTATCTGCTGCGAGGTTTGAGTCCCCTGTTCCTGCTGGTGTGATCTGTTAACATAACATGCCTGAAATGTTTTCTTACATTCTTACAGTTTTTTCTAACGTGCAAAATGAAAAACATGAGGATATTTAGTCCAGTAACACGGGAATTATGGTGGGCTGGTTTTCTTCTTTATGTTCACAATCCATGCTGTCTATTATGCTGTTGTGTTGTAATATATGAATTAGGCACATAAACATGCCTGTATGTATGTAAAAATGTATGTGCTTATGCTTTAAAATCTTGAATAGTTTCATAGGTGCTAAGCAAATATATGAAAAAGTCCCTTGGAAAAAAAGAAGTGACATTAGAGCAGGTTGTCTAGCAAGTGTGTTTGTTACATTTGGTGCTATTAATTATTAGTGCTAAGAATGCCTTAAAGCAGTTGTTTTTAAATTTAGCCCTTTTTAATTCTTCCCATTGATCTGTTAAAATATTCTTCTTATCTTCAGTCATGTGTTCTTGGCACTTCTGTAAAGTCCTGCTTTACCTGGTTGGCAGGTAACATAAAAGAATTAGTGCTTTAAAAAGACACACAGCCGTGCCCTCTGGATCTCAGCAAGGTTTCTGTTAACGCCCCAGCTGATGGTAAGGAAGCGCGCTAAATCCTTATTTTCTCCCTGGGGTAAGCAGGCTTTCTGCAGATAGTAATAGGGGCAGATAAGCTGAATATGTAGTCTGGTTTCACGAACGTTTTCCAGGATTAATAATAAGCAGATCTCAGATAAACGGTTCTGTATATTCCTTATCAGACTTTCAATTATTGCAGGCATACTGATCGTTCCATTTCAATGTATTTAACTGTCTATTTACCACTTGGATACTGTTCTTGTCCTCTTCCTTGCCACATCCTCCTTTCTCTTCAGTCCGCACTTTCTTGTCAGCTGTCTAAATACAGTCGCATCCAAGTTGTGCTGAGTGACGCAGATGATTGCGTGTGCATTTAGAGGCCATTTAAAAAACATAGAGATCGTTTGAATTTAGTCCCTGAAGCAAGTTTCTTATTTAAAACACAAAACCAGCCAGGTAGTTGTTAGAGGTTACAGACAGAAATAAAAATTTACCTGATTAGAATTGTCTGTATAAATACCACTAGTCCCTAATTCTGGTATTGCACCTTTTGGATCTATTTAAATTGGATTCCAGTTACGCTTAGAGCCTTGTATTTAAAAACAAACCCCAGGCCTAAACAAAGAACCTCTCATCAGTTTTCTCTTGAGAATCGCATTTTCACCAATATTCCTTTTTCCCTAAGTGGCTTGAAGAAAGAATTAATTCTACAGAGATACTCTTTCACTTCCTGCCGAATATATTGCTGACTTACAGGCAGTCAGAACGAAGTGTGTGAGTGTGTAGTCATTACTGTACTGTATTTTAGTCAGATTTTATTTTGCTTTGGTTTTTTCCCCATTAATTGTCAAGTTGTTTTCACATTACGCTAATCACTCCAGTTACACATGTGTAATTTGTCATTTGGTGCATATTAAATCCTCTTCAGCTGCATTTCAAACACTGATGCTGAATTCTGGTTCTGAACTGATCGTTCAAAAGAAAGTTCCTTCTTGAGAAGAAGCATTAATTTTCCTGCAAAGCTGGTTTCCTCCACGCAGCACCGAGCAGAGCTGAAACAGAGGATTATTCACCTCACACTTGTGATCCGCTTCACTTATTGCGGCTGCTCTGTGGGGGACGTGGGCACGCTCCGGGCCATCGCTTTGTTCAGTCCGTAACGGACTGGCAGAAAGGAAAAGAACATTAGAGATGTTGCTCTGGGAGCGCTTCCGCATCCATTTCTATCTCTTTGCAAAACTGAAAGCTGATTTTGTGTGGATTCCAGTTCAGGAGTTGTGCATTAAAACCAGGAGAGATTTTCTTCTGGATTTAACTGCAGAAACACATTCACACGTTGTTCCTCGGTTTGCCACTGCCTTGTGCTGGAGAGTTGAAGTGACTGTTTCGTGGACTATTGTATTGCCAGCTTCTTCCTCAAATACAGGCAAAGGTTGGAAACAAAGTATCTGTAGAAATACCACTTTGCTTGTCCTCTTTTACTGTTGGATTTCATGTCATTAGTACCGGGGAGCTTGCTGAGAGCAGCCGTAGTGATCCTCGCAAAGGAGGGACAGAGCAAGCAGGGCCCGGGAGGGCTGTAAGTGTGTTCTCCTGTGTGTTCATAACAAAGGCCGTCCTGGCTGTGTGGTGGGAGGAGGAATGTCTCCTCGGGGGGACCGCGGGTCAGGAGGTGGGAGCAGAAGGGGAATCAGGATCTTCCTCTCGGTGATGAACCCTGGCTGGAAGCAGCTCGGAGCAGTGCAGAGCTGCACGGCTGCCCCTGCCTCGCGTGGCAGGAGCGCGGCTGTCGCATGGGGCAGGGCTGATGGGGGACAGGGGCATCGGGGTCCGCAGCCTCCCTGCTCCCTCCCGCAGCTCCATCGCTGCCCGCAATATAGCACTGGGTTGGAGGGAGGTCCCAGTTTTTCCTCCTTACTGGGTGTGCAGCCTCGCCTGCGTTTCTCGGATCTCTGAGCGTGCTCCCCCTTCGCTGAGGCGGGACTAGCGAGCCCGAGCACACTGCTGTGAAATGCAGGCATGAGGCTGCTGCCGGAGCGCGCCGAGCAGCGTTACTGCGTTTCGAGTGACCTTTCGGTCTGAACCTTTGCCAAAGGGAGGGGAAAGGAAGCCGCTGTTGAATCGAGTTCTGCACGGAGATCCTGCAAACAGATGGTGTTTGCATATAGGATGCGCTGTTCGGGTGCAACTTTACTACAACGCTCTTAATTTTTAATAATTGCAGGCGGGCTAAACTCCGGCTATATTTGGAACAGCTAAAACAGCTCGTGCCGCTCGGGCCGGACAGCACCAGACACACCACTCTAAGTCTGTTGAAAAGAGCTAAGATGCATATCAAGGTAAAAACACTCATTCATACATTTTTTTCTTTAGATCGGAAGAGCGG
>Ga0181612_173559_pt1 | contig 30591 bp, 17 predicted proteins | sample HoacroProtozoa21_FD_119630 | JGI IMG/M metagenome (GOLD analysis project Ga0181612, IMG submission 119630) | Hoatzin crop microbial communities from Cojedes, Venezuel. Combined Assembly of Gp0051906, Gp0051904, Gp0051908 | reverse complement strand
TTAAATGATGATTGCACCTGATTTCTAACTTTATTTTTTTTGCAGACTAAAATTCTTGGTGTTTTCTTTATCTCATCTCAAGAGTTCCTGTCCAATGCTTATGTTTTGGCTGTACTCTTATTTTTTGCCCTTCTGTTGCAAAGGACATTTCTCCAAGCATCGTACTATGTTGCTATTGAAACAGGAATCAACTTGAGAGGTGCAATACAGGTAGCCAATATATTATTAATTAACCTATTTTCATACAATCTTACATGTATTTGTAAATACAAATTATAATTATAGTTGTCAATTCTGAAACACTTTTCTCCTGAAATATATTGAATGTAACCATTGCTATTAAAGATTGTATTAACTTAGACCTGCGTTGTTTCATCTGCATCTTATTTGATGGTTTAATAGAAACATTTATTTGTAATATCTAATGCTGTATTTTTTCTTACCTTTGGACTTAAATTTCCTGACAGTAAAACTGAATGTAACTTTTTGAAAAAATTTAGTTTGTGAATTACACCTCTGCCACCTCAAAGGCGTGTTTTTATAACATCCTATGCAAATAATACAGCTTTGAAATGTCTTGTGAATATACTTTGGACAAAAGGATAGGTTGTATTCCCAGTGCATAGAGCAGTGTCTTATTTCATGGGCCATGCCACAAAATCTGCCAAGCATTGCAAAGTCTGTAACTACTGAACAAAAGTAAGACTGGTAAAATGGAGTCCATAATCATTGTAGAACTGTGAACAGCAGATCAAAGTTTTATGCAGTATACAGAGATCTGTGCGTGGAAATGAGAGAATCGGGTGTAAGATTACAATGTGATATTGCCAAGTCCACTGGCTGAAACCTACCCTCTGCTGGTTTAAAAGCCAGCCTGATAAGTTACGCTATTTATCCTCTGAACTACATAGATCCTGTGAGAGTCGGTGTGATAGACGGATGCTTTCAATAGCAGCGTAATTGTTTAATCCTCTTTTGATCTTACACTTGGAAGCACTTGTTGGCTGCCAGGCATCTGGAGTCCATCCACTGGTTTTCCCTTATTAGAGTGAAGTAGAAGATTCCTAAAGAAATAAAAATTTGACCCAAAATATATATAAAATAATTGCATATCTTGTATTTTTCAGTTAGTTGTAGCTCTTCTGCTTGATACATTGACCACAGCAAGTGTAAAAGGGGAATTGTTGGAAAATTATGCTACATTGATTTTGTTTAAGAAAAGCTTTGTGTTCTCTGCACTGTATATTACACAGAGGCCCAGTGACGCCAGCAGTCAGACCATTCAAACTGGAAAATTTCTAGCCATCACTATAAGCAGCAGAATTAGTGTTGATCGCAGTCTCAGTGCCAGTATTTTTATACAGGTTTTTTCCGATATTTTTTCATCTTTCTTTAAACCTTTTATCTCTTTTCCTCCCCTGTGTAAACCTGCACCTGTTCAATGTGCCCTATATGACTTTATGCTTCGTGATGGACAGCTGGCACTTGATCCGAAGGCTCTTACTGAATCAAGGTGCCTCCTGTCGGCTAAGTCTCATGACTGCAGAGCATCACTGTGTAGCCTTTTACCAAACCAGCTGGTAAAAGTACACTTTCATTATTGTGTATTAAGTTATTTTTAGACGTGGTGCCTGAGTCTGCACTGAGGCAACTACTGAATTCAGTATAGAATCGGACCTGTTACATTAGTTGTCTGTGAATTAAACTTTGTAATGGGGCTGAGCTTTCTAGCCAAAATATAGCCACATTCTCAGCCAGGGACATGATTTGGAGGTTGGATGGGACCTGAATCAATTTCCAGAGAAAAACAACAAGGATTATAAGACAATCACTATTATATATTGAATGCAATAATAATTTATCTGCAGTAGTTACAGCAAGAGCATTCCATGGAGAAGCTGGAGGTATAAATCATGGTCGCTAATGTGGTTCTTGGGCTTTTGGGGCAGTAGAGGTTTCATTCTGTCACTGATCCACAGGGATGCAAAAAGGGAGTACTTAGACAACCATTTTGTACCTAAGTGCACTGTGCTTGTTGTGGGTGAACAGTAAGATGTTAGCTTAAAATTTTTCATCATAACATAAAAGGCCAAACTTTAAGGTCTTCATTCACGTTACTGGGAATGTTGGTTTCCCTCAGCGTGCTGGACTACACCTCTGTTTTAAATGAAGCTAGAAATCTTATTTTATTTCTGTATCCTAACACCTTTTGATCTCTCTTCCAGACAAAAATATACAATAAAATTATGCAGCTTTCAACTTCTAACATGTCTATGGGGGAGATGACTGCAGGCCAGATCTGTAACCTGGTTGCCATAGACACAAATCAGCTGATGTGGTTCTTTTTCCTCTGCCCTAACCTTTGGGCTATGCCAGTACAGGTAAGAAGATTGAATGCACATTTGTTATTAATGTGCATCAGTCTGTAGTGATTGATTGCTTATTAATTTTATAGATATAAATAGAGATATTAAAGAATAACTTGAAATAAGAATTCAAGCTATTAATATCTAGAAACATTTTACATAATATATTTCACATCTGTTACAGGTCTCTAGGTATTGAGGATTGTATTAGAATCTTGACTGCTGCCAAAAATGCTTTGCATTTATAACAAGAATTTATAGGATGCAGCAGGTTGTATTATTCCAGGGCATTCATCTGTTACATCAGGGGAGTTAACTGGAATGTATTGCAATCATTTGTCTTCTGAATCCCAGCAGAAGCAAGAGAAGTAACAGTTTATTCAAAAATATGGTCGCTTGGAGATGATCCTTTGGATGTCCCTTAATACTAGTGCTGCCTCATGGATGACAAATTCTAGCTTACGAAATTCCACCGATTCATTTGTGTATGTGAAACGGTTTTGCTACTTTATCACCTCTGGTGTCCTTGGTCTCCTGTCTCTAAATACCACTCACATCCCTTCAATCTCCTTCCCCACATGCATGACACGGAGCAGATCACTGTTCTGAGGCGCACTCAGTTGTCTGGCGACTCCTGGTTCTGTGCCTCGTAGCCTTGTGTAGTGCAAAGTCTTTAAGATGAGGAAAGCAGAGTCCCATCTCAGAGTGTACTTTCATGATGAATTTAAATTAATCTTAAACCTATTCCTTGTGGAAAAAGGAGTTCGTATGCAATGCCTAACATGGAAACATGGTGTTTTTACCTCCTTCATTGTTCCAGCTCTGTAGATTGTGCATTGCGTCACATGAGCTTGTAGAGCTACCAAAAAACTAATCTGATCAAACCTAGTCTTTTTTCAGTGAGGTGGTGTTCCTCTGAGTCTGTGAAGTGGTGAATCTCACTGGATGGCCATGTGATTAATATAAGTTTATGCTAGCAAGAGGGTAGAGCAGACACAGAGTAGTAGGAAGCAATCTCACTACAACCTTGGATCACTTTTCAATGTTCATGCTTACTGAAATGATGAAGTGCAAATTGTTTAGTTTGGAAGAACCAGTACTTAAACAAAACTATAGAAACCTCCCACATTTCCATTTAGGAGTTTTCTGAGAAGGCTGACAGTAAAGCATATAATTTCATCTGATATTAATACAGTACCCTGCAATTCTTTCTGCTTTCTTCCAGCTACTTGGGGTATTATTGTTGAGAGTGCTTCAATGCTGAAAGTAAATACAAACAAAAGAGGCAGCGGAGTTTAAATTCACTCAGTATTTTCTGCAAGTATTGTTTAGTTTCAAAAACATGATGAAAACTCCATCGTGTTCATGTCACAAAGGTGGTCTTGTTCCAGGACTATGCAGAAGCTGATGTGGAAGTCAGAAAGCTGGAAGTAACCTACCCAGCAGCTTTGCATTCTGGGCTGCCCACTCTTGCCTAAAAATTAAATAATTTTCCTGAGACTGTATATGGACTGCCACTGGCAGATTGTATTTCCAGTCAGGTTCTAACGTGGCTTTAGGAGTGCTGCTTAGGAGTTCCTGTGCCCATCAACATCTGATACCAGTGATTTTCTTCCATAAGATGCTGAGCATATAAGACTATTACACTGAAAAGTTGGGAATGGGGAAGAAAAGCCAGCCATTAGTGTGATTATATAAATTATATGAATGTCCTCCAAAGAGTAAGGTGCTAGGCTGCTGGCCGTCAGGAGATCTAGATTATTTTCTGACAATAAAGGTGCATGTTAGTATCGAGTGGATTTTATGGTTGTTCCTGTCAAAACCAAGATGTTTTAGTCAAGCTGCTACAGATCAGATGGGGAAGTCGTCCTTTGTGATGGTCTTCAAATCATCTGATTGTATAGTAAACCAGATTAACTTCTTAACCTGAGAAAAAAAAAAAAAAAAAGGGTTAACTGTTTTCCCTGGATTTTTCTTTTTCCTCACTGGGGAAAATACTGGGGAGCAATGCAGGTCCTACTTCATTGTCAGTGATAGTGAGTTCTTGAATGCGTCTTGTGTCCTGTTGTGTAGTCTCGGTCTCTGGGGAGTATGTTTTCTGGAAAACCAATTAGTGGCCTTTTGAAATACTCTGAGAGTCTTCACACTTTTGCTGTATGTCTTTGAAACCTGGTGTGTTACCATATGTCTTCTAGTATCTCTGTGGTACTGAGGGGTAGATTGCTTCCAAGACTGCAGTAGGATGTGGAGGTAGAGGAAATCTGTCTGAACCTCTGGTAAAACACTTGTTAACTCCAGTGAGAATTTTGTAAAGCCTCAGGTCAGGATAGGGAGCACATTAAGGTGTAAACAATCAGCAGCTTACTAACCGATGACTTCTTTTAACCATGCTTTTGTGCCTAGGATTTGCATTTACTCTACATGTGTGAGCTGTATGTAACTATACCTGTTAAAATATTAAGATTTAAAGTGCTTGTAATCATATTTATACAGGTCATAGTGTGGCTGCATTCATACAGTATAAATGCATTTGTCTTTCTTGTGCAGGAGGAACTGCGTTGGGGTATAGACTAGTATTCCCGATCTACTCTGGAGAGGCTTAAATGCCAGTTAAAAACATCCTACTTTGTAGAATTAAAAAAGGGTGATGGATATGGCAGTTAGCAGCAGGAATTTTTCAGAAAGAAATTTGACTTATTTTGTAGCATCAGGATGGTTTCCCTGAAATTATGAGGGGAAAAAATGAGAATCAGATTATTTTGAAGTGGGGGAGAAAAACCAATGACCAAGGAACCTGTGCTAATACAGATTTCTAACTGCAAAAGAGAAGAATGAATGATTTGCTATCTTCTATAATGAAAAGAAACTGATGTGAAATACCATATTGAATAGAGTTACAGGTTGGCAGTTTGTTAGTAGTAATTTGGATATCAAAGTATTTTTTGTCCATTTACTAGAAGTACCCTGCAGTAAGAAGTCAGTGATTGTATAGTGCTAAAATGATGTTGCTGAAAGAGCTATGAGGCATTAAGAAGAGTCCATCCCTTTAATGATAACCTTTAGTGTCCAGTTATCCCCTAGGCTTAGTTTCCATTGTAAGTCTGTTAGTAAAGCAGGCTATGTGAGAGGTACCAATTTCATGTACGCTTTTTGTAAGGCCATTCCGGCAGCTTAGGGTAGAGAGAGCTTTAGTGCAACTGAGAATTAAGCCAATTACATTACATATTCTGTAACAATATTTTGCTCTAATGTGCCAGAAGTCACAGACTCATAAAGATTTCCTGATAGTCTTCTAAAAATATGATTATGTTTGCATTAAAACTCACCCTGCGTTGCTCCTTAGCAGATCAGGACAATCAGTGTCAAAGCATGCTTCTGTTTTGTGGATGATGCACGCATTGCAAGGCGCAAATCGTTGAGTCACGAGGGTCACAAAGGTTTCTCCAAAACATGTTTCTGCAACATTCGTTCCATACCTTTTTTTATGAGGCAGTGAAAGCAATTACTGGATGCTTGAGAGATGGCTAATAAAAACTTGAACAAGCTTCATTATTATTTAAAACAAGTTTTTAATTGTTTTGTAGCTCTTAACCTAACAATCAGCATTTCAGCATCTGCTGTGGATTTTGTAATTATCTTTGACATAGAAGACCTGGCCATTCATAACAAGTTAGGTGTTCTGTACAGTCCAGATAATTTGAGCCCCATCTTCGCTCTGACTGGAGTCAATAGGACCTTCATCATTGCCTTAAGTTATTGTTTGAAGGCTATTGAAATCCATGAAAAGAGGCCTGGTGATGCCCATCAGTTGAAAGATGCCGTCAGTAGGTTTGGCTCAAACCCTGGGAGCAAAATGAGGCCCTATAAAGGCTGCCCCCACCCCCGCCTCAATTTTATAAACACCCTTGTTTGATTTCATTGTGATTATTAAAAAATCCTGTATTCTTGTATCTCTGGTTCATTGGCAGGGATAGCTTACAGCTGTAATGAAAGGATGTTTGTCTCTTTCAGAATTGGCCACAAAGCAATTTCTGGCTGAAAGTATTTGCTATCTTCAATAAATAATCAAGACAAAATAACCAGAGCTATTGGTGAGCGTCTTGCTCATGGTATATATCTCTGGCAGTTAAGAGCTTTGGGATTTTGATGAAAGAGAAGCAAAGTGTTTCATTACACAGGTGTTTTTGTTTTTTTAAAATATGATCATTACTGTCTCAGAAATATTAAGGAGAGCCTTCCCATCTGCCAGATACTGTCCTGCAGCAGTTCAAATATTATATATGTACTGTTTATTCTTGACTGTGTAGTGTGTGGTATGATAAATATAGAATTACCTGCAATAATGCTTACAGATTTCAGCACTTTTCAGATACAAGTATTCGCATACTTAAATCGAGAGTGTATTTTTTTGTCCCATACACAACGAATATATTTTAAAAGTTAATAGTATATCACAGTATAAAGAAGATGAAAAAGGGATTGTTTTTAATTTATTGAAAACACAGAATTTTTATTGCAAAGGCTGACCATTTCAGTAGCCAGGATGGGGGCAAGGGAAAAGCAGCTGTGAGATAGCAAATCCCTTGAGATCCAAGAGCTGGAATAACTTTCCCCTTGTTTATGTGAGAAGCTGGGGCTCTGTTCCTAGAACCAGCCAGTCCTATAACGTCCTTGACAATCAATCAGTAGTGGAGGAAAGCAGGGAGTCAGTGTTCTGCTTTGACTTTGTATTTTATAACATCTCTTAACTGTGCTCAGTTCAACGCTTTCCAGTATTTTGCATGCCTAGATCGTCTGCCCAGGAAGAAACAGTTGGGAATGAGTATCTTGATCTGTGAAGACCAAACCCGTTCCATGTTTTGGAGGGGAGCTCTGCCAGGGCTATTTGACAGAGGCTTTGCTTGTTTTCCTTGGTTTCATACCCTCATGGATTTCCTGACTTCAGATGGAGGCAGATTGCTCGCTTACTCGTCACTAAAAAATTTTTAATTTACAATTTAACCTTTGCTTTTCGTAGATTTGTGGCATATATACAACAGGACTTTACTTTCATGCTGCTGCGTGTTTCCTAAGTAAATACTGTGGCTTATTCTAAGAGTCACGTCTTAGTTAAGTTCATCTGCGGAGAAGCATCAAAGGATTGTTAAGAAAAAAAAAAATCTCTATACTCTCTCTATGTGCCTTAAGTGAATGAAAATGTCAAGATGGAAATGTGGAAACTAAGAACTCTATTTTTCTTCATGGAAACACCCAATTCACATAAATATGTGTGGGAATGGATGGCTGCATGATTACTGAGCTTTGAAATGATGAAAGATAGTTTTTCTGTGAGGATTGTGAGAGTATGCAAATATAAAGAGTAGTAGATAATGCTTTAAGGAAACTTCCTTTTTTTTAGTGAAGGGAAACGATATATGAAATTCACTTTCTATCAGTATGTCTTCTGATTAATTTATCAGCTTATACTGATAAATATATAGAGTGGCAGTGCTCCAGATTATTCAGGAGTCAGTCATTAGAATAGTGATAATTAACATTGGTAGCTTATATATCTTGTTTGCGTTTATTGAGCTGCTTACAGTATTCTTTTCCATCCAGACTGTGGCATTCTCTCTAGATTCTTATTTATCCAGAGATAAATCTTTTTTTCCTAAGCTATTTCTCTAACCTTTTTCAGCATTCATTGTCAGTCTGGTACTGTGCATCCTTAAAACAATTCCTTGCAAGTTTATGTTAGAGTTTATTTGAAGTGGAGGTTCTTAGTGATATGATTTATGATGTTCCTTTTTATATGTACTGCTCAGCAATAATGTCATCTTAACAGGTGCAAGATCAGTTGTATTTTTAATAGTATTTCATACTCATTTCTACAGTAAGCAAAGAAGCATTACTTCTTTGTAAAAGTCCCAGTGTTGTAGACTAGTGAGTTCTGATTAAACTGGGAGATGTAATTTCTTCCCTGGTGTAAAAATGCTTAAATGTCAAAGAAGAAAAAAAAAAAAAGTAGAAGTCAAGGAAAATGCATGCCATGTTATCTGGCCAATGGGGAAAAATATTTAATAATGACTTGGAAGGGAATAACTCGTGTTACTTGGAAGTATTTTAAAATAACTTTCTATTTGAAGATTTTTTTATAGATGTATTTATTTTTAAATAAAGTTTTTTTTAAATAGCTGTGAGAGTTACATCATAAGAGGTACACAAATCTGTACAACCTTCTTCTACTGTTCACAATGGGGAGTCCAGGAAACAGAAATACACGGAATCCACAAGCTGGGGAGGGACACTAGGTGGGTGTGTTTGGTCCCCAGACAGAATATCCTGACTGATCAAACCCTCCAGCACGGTGCCAGCGATGCAGAAGGTACTATGTCTGGGGGAAGGGCTAGCTGCAGTGGCTGTTGGTTTTGCACGGGCTGTCCACTTACCCTGTGATTGGTCTTTGTGGCGCATACCCAAAGCGAAGCCATCTCAAGCCTGCCCCTCACATTCTTTTCTCCCAACAGATAATTGTAGGAGTTCTTCTGCTCTATTACCTTCTTGGAATCAGTGCCTTAATTGGAGCAGCAGTAATCATAGTCCTTGCACCTGTTCAGTACTTTGTAGCAACAAAACTCTCACAGGCCCAGAGAAGCACACTGGTAAGTGTCTTCAGACTCATACATGATATAAAGATTATATCTGGTAATTATGCATTGCTCTGTGTTTGGAGTTACAAAGCTAACCATGGACATTGAGCGAGAACTGATTCTCAAACATTTTGTATTGTTCAAGAATGTCAAGTTCAAGAATGATAAGCGTAAGCAGTAAAGATGCAGTTTTGGGGGTTTATATTTTTTCAGCAAGTATGTTTCCCTAAGAGCAAAAAAACTCAAGATTTTTCTAACTTGCAAACGTAAATGGTCAGTAATCTTTGACTGAAATGGCTTTGTGCCATCAGATGGTGCACAAATAAAGGAGTCATGCAGGGCAAGCTGTCCAAGGGGAAAGGAAGTAGGAATGCTGCGTCCAAGCTCAGACCCCGGATCCATCATAGACGTGGAAATCTACCAAACTGATTTATTTAAATAACCTCTGGACGGTCCTAACTCCCACAGCATGCTCCTCAACTGAGGAGCTCAGAGGTCTGCGAAGTCACAAGCTGTTCCTTGATCCCTCACTTGACTTGTCTATAATTTAAATCGCCTACATCACTGCCAAGAAAGTTGCCTTGGTTCGTTGGAATTGCCATGCCCAGCTGCCCTGAAACTTATCCCCACTGTCAGCAACTGTTGCCCTGCCAAGGAAGCCGCGTGAACCTGTAATGGAGCCAGACAGCTTGCTGAAATCTCTTCCACCACAAATCACGGGTGGTAATGGGAGTTATTTGTGCACCTTCCTGTGTGAAAAATAATGCCTTCACATCAAGAGTATGCACCGTTCTAGAGATGCAGGCAGCATTCATCCAAGCAGACATTCAGCATCACCTAGAAATTCCTGCAGATGGGAGCAGTGTGTCTCCACTGTGCAACGCAGAGCTGTACAAAGATCCTTGAGCTAGCCTGAAAACTGGAAGGAGTGTAACTTCCAGTTATGCTTTACTGGGAGTATAACTTTACCCGTGTGTTACTGTGCCCGAGCCAGCTGGCCCCGCGCAGGGCCAAGGCTTCCTACGGGACCACAGCTTCTTGCTGGTGTGGCCTTGCTGCTTGGAAGCCTGGCGTCGTTGTTCGCATGTCGCGTTGGCTGGGCAGAGCGGTGTGCCCAGTCGTAGCTTGTCTGCGTGTTCTGATCTTCCCTGCATGTTGCCAGTGTGCTGGTTGGAAATCCAGCCAGCGTGCTGGGCAGTGGAAGTCACGAGAGGCTACCTTGCAAGTGATCAGAAAGCTGACAGAGGAGTAGAATTTTCAGTCTGAGCTATACAATTTAGGAGTGCAAACCAGCAGCCTTTTCACTTCAGGCTCTGGGGAAGCTCACCTGTGTGAAAAACAGCAAAACGCCTGAATGGACAGAGCCAGTGAAGTATACCTGGCTGGCTACAAGGGGCGGCATACAATTTTTGTATGATCCTTATGTTTAGGGGACAAGTGCTTTAACTGTACTTTTAAAGTAAATGTGTATGTAAATGTTGCAGGAGTACTCCAACGAGAGACTGAAGAAGACAAATGAGATGCTTCGAGGCATTAAGCTCCTTAAACTCTATGCTTGGGAACACATCTTTCACAGCAGCGTGGAGGAAACCAGACAAAAAGAAATGACTAGCCTCAAGTCTTTTGCCCTTTATACCTCCATATCCAGTAAGTTTCTTCATTCTAATCCCCTTCTCAGCTGAAGGGCTACTGCATTATAAGCTACTGATGAGTTTACCATTCCTCTGTTGAGATTTTTGCAGTTGCTTTGGGCTCTGATCCGTACTTTTCGCTTTCCATTTAGTCAGACTTTCCATTTAATTCAGTAGAATTTTGCCTGTATGGGAAATACACCTGACAGAGAAAGTCAAGATTAATGCTTCGTAGTATTAACTTTTCTGGAGAAAAGCTTTTAAGGGACAAGTGTTTCACTGGCTGCCTTCAGCCATCAATATTCTCCTCTGTAACACAGCATTCAGGAAGAAGCCTTTGTGGATTTTTCTTTTTTTCCCCCCTGCATTTTGCACGATATAGGGTATCATAATATGTGACAGAAGTTGTTTTTGCATGGAAGCTCCATCAGATGGTACTTACACTTTCTTACTCAAAATTGTGATTTCTTATAAAAATAAGTGATTCTTAACACCATTCCTATATCCTGGAAAGGAAAAAAACCAAGAATCCTGGCAATTTCATCATTCCATATCCAGATTCTTCTGTCTCATGTTATCTTTCAAGCTGCTTTAAGACATTTATTATCCTTTTAAAAAGAACTAGGACCAACTGAACTCCGTATTTCAGGAGATCATATGCAACACCTATGTAATTGCTACTGTAATCTTCAGAAATAATTGCTAAAGTCATACTGAAGAAGGCTGTTCATATAATCTGTAAGTTATTAATGAAATGGAAACTTCTAGTGAGAAGTATTCCAATGCCACAAGGTACCTGTACAAATACCTTCTAGACTAAAGAGGAAGACTACTCCCTAGGAAAAGAACTTGCAGTCTGGTTAGTGTTGTTTGATTTCATTCGCCCAAGAGACACGCAGCTGACTTTCTTCCCTGGCAAATGATCACATAGGTAATGTACTCTGAGGGGAAGATCCTGATCCCACTGATTTTAACTGACATTAAACTGAGGTTTTCACTGACTGCTGAGAAGAGGATTTCTCTCTGGGGATCCAGAGCTCTCTGGACTGTGAAAGTAGTTTCCGTTTTGACATAAAGCCGAATTTAGCTGGAGTAGGTTGTGTGCCCTGAAACTCCGTCCTACACCTAGACCAACACAGATGGGCTCCCTTTGTCTGCAGCACTTCAGGTGGCATTACAGTCTATTTATAGGCAGGGCCACAGGTTCAGCTGTAGGACTGACGGAGCTGTGGAGGCTTATTTGATTTTAAAACCTCACAGTATCATTTGTAACAGCTAGGAAAAGACGTATTTATCCCAAGGGTACGGACTATTCTGTAAAGAAATTGTGACATAAGTAAGATCCTGTATTATTATAAACAATTCTAAATATTTACTGATGCTTTTTGGAACATTCAGTGTGTGCATTTGCATTGCTGTTTTGTGTGATGTGTGACATTTATGTGTATGTAAGAAACAGTAGATAACTTCTCAGCTGGAGTAGACCAGTGCAGCTTTTTTGTGTTGATGGTGCATATCATTTTGGTTTATAAAGGGTTCCTATAGTTTCAGCCTAGGAATTCCTTACACACTCTGTCTTAAGCAGAAATTACACTGATCTTTATGAACTTGCCCTTGAGCAGACTAAAAAGGGAACACAAATATAGGAGAACCTGCCTTTTTTCTTTCCGTAAGTATAATTAGAATGACAGGCATAATCAGCACAAAACATGTTTGCTAATATTATAGTGAATATATGGTTTCATCTTTTAAGAAAGAAAAAAAAGAATGAAGAAGGCAGGAGATGACACACATTTTATGTATTATTGATCAGGAGGAAGGCAGACACTTCCTAGAGCAGTAAGAAAGCAAAAATCAGATTTTTATGTATACTTTTTTTAATGTACAGTTTTTAATAGACTCTGGAATTCTTTTCTAAATACACTTAGCTATTAACATGAATGAAAGAATGTGTTTGGAACTACATCTGTTCATGAGGAATAGATTTGCATTGGATTACAGAAAATATACCTACAAGTTTGAAGGCAGTGTTGGCTAGACCTCAGAAAAATTCCATTTCGAGACCACATGGAAACTGGATTTCATCTGCCTCACCCCTGTACCTGGATCCAGTGTGTATGTGGAAATGTTCATGTGTACTAAAAAAGCTGTTATAGAAATTAGCTCTTCCTGTAATTTTAATGAAATGTACCCACCAGAATCAAACCTGGGTTGCAGAGTTGGTAGTGACATCCTTTGAGTTTTGGCACTGTAGTAAAGAAGATTCCTATGTAATTTTTTTCATACTGATTAGTAGGATTATCCTATGTTCAGTTTTACATGATTTCGTATACGCTATATATTCAGGAAAGACAGAGAAAAAAAGGAGTGGTTTTCCTATTTCTATGAGTTTTTGTCTAATCTGCCAGAAGCAAAGTAACTCCAGGCTTTCTCACAGGAAAGTAACGGTAGTTACTATCCTAAAATATTCAGAAATGACTGAAAACATTTTTCCCAGTTTTCAGTCTGCCTTTTTCCAGTAACAAAGTACCTTTGACCCAATCTAACTAAACCAAGAATCTTTGCTGGAAAATAAATTTATTTCAGAAAACATATTATTATTATTATTTATTATTGTTATTATTTAATTTATACAATTCTGCGTACTTGAAAAAAATAAAAAAGAAACAACTCCCAGACTGCAGTAGCTCAATAAGCCCTTATTCGTTTGCTTGAAAGAAGCAGCTTAAAGTGAAGACCTTGGATGTGTTTGTGGTCTCACATAACAGCAAATTTCCGATCAACTTCTTGGGAGCCAGCAAGTGACCGTAGCTGTCTTAACTGCAGCGGTCTCTGTTAACCCTGCAGTATATTTAATCCATCCAGCTTCATATTTGACAGGCATGATCTCGTACTGTAGACAGCAGAAGAGCAGGATCCATCTTTGAGAAGCTTATCAGCTTTGCTAGATTCTCTGATCAGATTAATTCATATAAAAGCAAACTCACATACTGCAGCAGTCTCAAAGGCAAATTGCAAATGCAAGGATTTAGTAGAATTAAGAAGTCCATAGCTGCAGGCAGCAAGGTTCCTTTTTTCAAAGTTTCTATGCCATAACTACCTCAAGTTTGTACAAAGCGTGACAGCTGGGCGGGGAGTAGAATCATTAGGAGAAACAAGAGTCTGGACTGAAGCTGCTTTTGTATTCCAACACAGAAAAGAACATTTTCCTCAGAAAAATATTTTATTTTCCCTAGAACGAGGAGTAAACTATGAGTTTCTAGACTTTAATACATGTTCGTCTTTCAGAGGCTAAACTTTTATTTTGGAATTATATACACAAGTATACCTATATTTTCAAATGCTCCTCTCTGTCAAGCATTTAGAGCTGCATAAAATAACACTCCACTTCAGGTGAAGTATGTGGGGAGCGCTTTCACTGTCTGAGCATTGGCTATACCTGGTAGGAAAAAAGGACAGGCATAGGTCAAACAAAAAAGTGGCTAGCCTCTTTCTTTTCTATTACACGTGTACTGATCTTTCAATTCTATTTTAACTATAGATTCTATATTCTTTCTCTGTATTATTTACTTTGTGAAATGAAGTCGAGCAAAGGTCAAAATGAAAAGGTGATGATTAAATAATATCTTCCGGTTGCAACAGAGGGAACAGACGTGCAGGGTAAGACCGTAGCTCTGGTTCTGACTGAAGCTCCCAGATGGGTAACTGGTTATTATTGCATTCTTAACCCCTATTCCTGCCTGACCTAAAAGAGAATCCTACGCATAAGTGGTATTTGCTTGCTTCTCCCCATCCATCTGTTTAGTAACCTCTGAATGATATACTGTATGAGTTGCTATAGTGGGGGAATCCAGGGCACCAAGACAGACACTGGCTCATTGTTGGCATTTTAATAACTCAAGGCCGACATCAGAGCTTTACCACACTTAGGTACCATTAGAACCTGTACAGAGCTGCTGAGCACATTCACAAAGTAGCCAAGCCTGACAAAGCAGGAATAATTATGACTAAATCCTCCATAAGCTAATTCAACGATACTGTGCAGGGTTGCCAATCTTTCCTTAGCTTTTGAACTGCATTCCAAAACCTGAGGGTGCCGCAAAGCCCTGTGCCTCAGAAGCAGTGCCCCAGGAGCCGGTCACAACTTGGCGTAGGTGCCAGTGGCTCTCCCAGGAGGTCGTGCTGTGGGACAGGGCAGAGCTGGGTGCTCATGCAGCCCATGGAGCAGTCCCAGCGCCACAACCTGTGCTGCTTCTGATGGCTGTCTTTTCCTCTCGCTGTCAGATATTCCAGTCACCCGCCAGACCTAGTACCAGCTTGGCCTTTCTGCCTGTGACGAGACGGAACCCACAGTGCCCCTCGCCTGAACTGCGTGTGTGCTAATGGCAGCTCCAAACCAGCGAATGGGCCATCTTGTTCTAGGGTGCGCCGCTGGGTGCTGTCTGTGCTGGTGACGTGAAGTAAACTGTAGGCATTTTAAAACAATATACTGATGTGTGTAGATGCTTGCACATTTTTTGCTATCTTAAGCATAGAAAATACCATTGTAAACCCATGCTAGTAGTGTTTTAACATTTACCATATTTGAATGGAAATTGTTTCTAAATGTTCCTACGTGTTTTCCTTCACAGTCTTTATGAATGCAGCAATACCAATTGCAGCTGTACTTATAGTAAGTATGGACTTTTCTAAGTGGTGTTAATTACAACTGCATTTTCAAGTAGAAGTGATGTGGAAATGAGAAAGGAGAAGGACAGGATGCAAACCTGCTACGCATTTGCAATTCCTCTGGGAGAGAATGGAAAATGCCCACTTGTCGTCTGTGATCAGAAGCAGCCCGGAGTATGCAGCACTCCCCCAGACTGTTAGAAGAGTATAAATTAAGATTCTGTAAATGAAATGCTTGTGAAATATGAAGTCTTTGTGCCTTTCCTTCTTTATGACAAAACGATGATGATGGTGTCTGTCTCTTTGTAGACATTTGTGGTCCATGCTCATCTGACAAGAAAGGCTGACTTTTTCCCATCGGTGGCGTTTGCTTCCATCTCCCTGTTTCATATTCTTGTGTCTCCTTTGTTCCTGCTCTCCAGTGTGATTAGATCCACGGTCAAAGCATTAGTCAGGTGAGAACTGTAAAATCAATCTTTGCTACTACCTCTCTGATTTTTGAGATTGTGTCTATTGCTCTCTTTACAATTAAAAGTATAGAAATAGTGTGGCGATTATTGACCTGTTGTTGTTGTAAATTGCTTCCCAGCTTTTTACCTTGCATGGTTCCCTTGGCTGTAGCATGTGGGCCAAGCTCTTTGCTGATACAATTGTCACAACCAATATGTTGTGGTCCACAGCTAGTGCTTCGTTTTGTAGAACAGGTTGAGCTGTATTGGTACAGCACGCAACATATATGTGGTAACAAGAAAAGAAGTGAAAACTTACTGAAGATTTAGTTTTGTAAGTCACCCAAATGTTTCCCTCCATCAGCTATGCAGGATGGGAAAATGGTAGTTGCAGAAGCGTATGTGTTTCAGCTTGTATCTCCTGGGCTGTGCTCAGCCTCCACTCCTGTGCCTGCGAGGTTGCCTTTTGGTGGAGAGTTAAATGAATAAACAAACAAACACACACCCCATACAAATCACCGTTAAATGTAAGAGTAAGTTAATGACTAAAGTCTACTCCAGACTGGATGAATTTTTACTTTCTTATGAACGTGTCAGTCTGAGTGTTCAAAACCTGAAATAACAGCCAGCAGAACTGCTGTTTCACAGGGGTTTTACTTTGAGTATCAATAGAATTGTGTAAAAACCTCTTAATGTTTTTCATATGCAGTGTCACTTGACCTGACTGATAGGAGAGGAAGAGAGAGTTTGGGCTTCGTGCTTTATTAGGACCTCTTTGTGACCTCCAATATAGCTGTCTTAAGAGCTTGTCTAAACTACGGGACAGATACTGGACACCAGCCCTTGCTTGACTGCCTTTGTGTCGCTTTTGAGGTGGAAAGGATACTACAGCAGGAGGCTGAGTGCCCTCGCTGTTTTGAAATTCCCTGACAGTGCAAAGTCACAGCTGTGTCCTCTCTCCTAGCAAGTGTGAAATCTGAGAGCATCAGCAGCTGGCATGAAATGTTTTGCAGCCACTGTGGTAGTCCCTACAGTCATGGCAAGTTGTCGTGCGAAGATTGCAGCCAGCAAAGTATCTGGGGGCTCACACTGGCACTGGTAATGAGCATTTATTTTGGCTTGTGTAAGGATTTCTTTGTAAATTAATTGTGTGCCCATTAATGCTGCAGGAATGATTCTAAAGCAATTAATATCAACCAAGTATTAACTGTTGCTAGCTAGGAGTTCCTCATGTGTTATTCTGTAGTAACCTTCTTGTTAGCAGGCTACTGCTCTGCCATTTGTAGTGTAGACAGGACTCCTGTGCTTCAAACTCTGCAACAAAGTTGACAGGATCGTTGTCTTCCTGGCTGTCTGTGTCCCAGTAACCCAGGTTCCAGCATTGCTGGTGCTACTCTCGATGTGCCTTCTGAGTCCACCATCCTTCAGTGCAGCGGTTTGGAAGCGTGTGCCGGATATTTTCAATCCATGAAAACACATGCTTGATTAAATAGATTGGTAAATGTGAAAAAGCAGACAGTTGGAAAGCTGTGCTTGTGCCAGCTGACTACAGCTAATGTTTACTTGGCTCTAACTGTGTCCTGCTGTTACACCTTCCTGCTAATAAGTAGCTGATCAGTAAGATCAGGTAAAGGCAACCTAACTTATAAAGTTGTACTTCAGCTTCCTTTAGGCTGAGATACTCTAGTTGGTTTTTGCAAGTGTACAAGACAGCTTCTGTATAGCGACAGAAGGAAAGAAGTGAAGCAGAAGATGATCCAGCAGTGAAACCAGCACATAAAGGATACTAAGACGGTGTTACTGGCTTTGAATCTCAAGCACTTCACAACCCTTGCTCTGTTAATATTGCCTACAGTCTCTGGTGCCAGACGCTGTTAAGGACAGTAGTCTCCACAAATAAACTTGTCTGTATCTTTAATCATTACACGTGTGCCCAATTGCAAAGCATCCTCATGGATTGTCATTGACACTATGAGAACAACTGTGTGATTGATTCCAGTGGTAAAAGAGATTTAAAGCTTCTGTTCCACATTGGGCCCCTGCAAACTTTCCAAGTTATGGGGCTAGGGTGTTTGCTGCTGAGAGGGGGAACTGTTGAAAGACTTTAGGAAGGTGAGAAATTCTGTTATCTCTTTGAAAAGTTTTTTTTAATATGTGGGGTGTTTGTGCTATTGAAAATTAAAACTGAGCAGCTAATTGATGTATTTCTTCAATGCGAGGTCTTCAAGGACAAAGGGTACAGTGTACAATTTTCCATCAGCAAAGGTCAAGTAGCACGAGTGGCATTATGTATCTTGCTGGGTTTAATATGAAACCGCTTTTTCAGTCACCTGTGCAAATAACCGTATTTTAATCAATACATCTATTCTGTGGCTTAAAAATAAGCTCCCACGTGGAGATATTGGAATACTAGTGAAACTGCAATGTCAGGGAGAGCTCTGCAGAGAATGTACTTTTTTTTATTCTTTATGAGTGTAAAATGGTGTGGCATCCTGAAATATGAGTTGCTGCCATTAACAAAAGATTTTCTCACAGCTATACTGTGTTTCCTTGGTAATTGCTACAGGAGCAGCAATTCCAGAATTAGGCACAGCATTGGGCAGAGGGCTTGCAGGGAGAAGTCTTGGCACTTAGAGTACAGACACCTTGATATGCAACCAGAGAGGAAAATCATACTGTTGAATGGCTTAACAGAGACATGGTCTGGTTTGGGTATGCATGGTCCAATGTATGTTTGCTGTCTTCTCTTCCTCCCCCTCTAGACCCTGGAACAGATACGCAGGGGATTTCTCTATCTGCTCTTTATACCTTCAGAGCAATTACTCAAATGCCAGTGTCATTTTCCTGTGGAGAATGCAGGTGCAGCTGCATACCAACTCCATATAGGTGGCATCTAAACCATCATTTAGTCCATTTAGAGACATTTAAAATGTTCTTTTTAGACATCTGGTTCACTGAACAAGAAAAAGTAAGATCATTCCTAGCCCTGTTTTCCAGAACTTTGTCAGACAGATGTAAATATCTCCAGTGACAGTGCTTCTAATTTCTTCCTTTGAGGTAATAAACCTTGCCATTAAGGAATTTTGGTCCAACATTGAGCCTGAATTAGTTATTACTCCTCTTGTCCTACCCCAGATAGTTATTCTCTCCGTTTGCAGGTGCTTAGATTGTAGTACCTGCTCTAGCTAAATTCACCCCACTGTATGTCTCAGTCCTCAGCTGCCCTTAGCAAGTGGGGAGGTTGACAGAAAAACTGTAGAACCAGTTCTCTCCTAGGGAGTCCCCGGTTGGCTTCCATCTCTACTTGCAGGACAAGTGCTAACGGTACTGGGAGTCTGCCTTGGGTAGTGCTGGAATGCCTTGGTCCAAGCACTGTTTTGGCACCAGGGGGTATCTCATGAGCTTCTTAGAGGAAACCAAATCTCCTTCTGAAGAAGAAATCCCTGGCAGTGGAATGCAAAATAAATGCTGGGGGGTTATTTTTATTTTTTAAGATTTGCATACTAAGAGATAGCCACGTATCACTATGCTGCAGTGGAATCGTTTGCCTGTTTCTCCCCAATTAGCCTAAGGCTAAATATTGAAATAATTTTTTTCAGTCCGTGTCCATAAATTTATTTTTAGGAACAGAAGGCTTTCTGGCACTTTACCATTTCAGAGACAGACAGTTAACTGATTTCCAGCTAATTGAGCCCCTTTGATGTTGAGTTCATTATTCAATCCTGTTCCTTTACAAATTTCATTTGCTGTGCCTATGAGTAGATTAGATGTACATTTTATAAAGTCAGGTACAGAGGTAAAATTGATGTCATGATCTGTTAAATGTCATAATAAATGCACACTATTTCTTACCTAATTAAATCTTAAGCAGCTTGTGAAGATTTTATGTCGCCTTCTTTGTTGCTGGTTGCCAGGATTGCTTTTAGATCTCTGTGTTGAACACTGTTCTGTTAAGGTATATTGCTTTATCATGTTACCTCGTACACTTCGTCTTTCATCATAGCTGGTTGAATTTAGCTCACGGTGTTCGGATTTCATCAGACTGCTAGCGTTCCAAAGACTGTTCAGTAGAACTAACAGTGTAACACTTCAGTAGCATAAATTACGTTAATTCTACTTCGGCACGTGGCTTCAAACCGAGCTACTGTGGTAGCTGGTCTGCATCCCACCAAATCTCTGAAAAAGTCTTTTGTGTAATCTCTCTGGTGGTATCAGAAAAGACAAGACTTCAGAAGCATCTGCACAAACCATTAAAATATCATAGGTGTTGACAGACCGCAGGGCAGGTTTTGTCAGCTTCCTTGCGGTACCTTCTCATTGCACATTTTCATATGCCTGTAACAAAATGAAACAAACTATGCAGCAGACAGTGGTTGAAGTCCGAAAAGGGATGCTCTATGATAAACATTGTAGTCAACAAAAGTTTTGTGTTCCAGATTGAGGTGTGATTCTGTTTTTTCCCTTTCAGTGTGCAGAAACTCAGTGAATTCCTGTCAAGTGAAGAAATTGGAGAAGAGCATGATAAATCTTCAGAGCTAAGAAGTGCAGATAATCACAGCAAATACCAGGCGGTGGTAAGTAATGCTGTTTAATTGCAGGTGAAGTGACTGGAGTAATTTGTACCCAGAATAATTTTTTCACTTTTCCGTTTCCTACTGATTATTTCTTGCAACTGCAAAAACTCTTTCTGATACCCTTAGTACGGGTCATAACACAGTTGCTTGTGTTCAGGACGTTTGGCTGGTACTGCCACCAATTACTGCTTATTTCTGTCTTTCTGGTTTTGCACAGCCCCTCAAAGTTGTTAACCGCAAGAGGCCTGCCAGGGAGGACTGGAACAATTACAGCTCTCACATGAGAAGACCCATTAACATCACAGAAGCAGATGATTTTTGTGTAAAGGTGATATGAAGGTCACTCTAATAACACTTACTATAGCTCACTAATAGTCACTTTTGTGTTCTGATGGCAGTTTCAAATTCAAGAACCAAGATTTGATGTGAACTGTCAGACATTTGTGCTCATGTCAGAGACTAACCTTCACCTCTCTTTTCTATGTCTTCCATTTTAAGAATTGACTACTGACCTCTGTGTTGTGATTAGCTATGCATATCTCTCTAGATTTCACTCTGCAGTTCTCTGTTTGAAGTGTGTAAGTCATTAGGTCTATTCTCATGACAAAAATTTCCAACTTAGAACATAGAACAACCCAGGTTGGAAGGAACCTCAAAAGATCATCTGGTCCAAACTTTTGTGTATGCCAGACTCTTTCTTCCATTTCCAGTGCCTGTACAGAAAAATGATATGAAGAAAATTGAAAATAATTTCTTTTAGATGTTCCTAAAATAATCTTGTCATGGATCTTTCCTTCCTCTTTTGGAATTCCTAGTAGCCTTTCAAGATGAAGTTAAAAAGTAACCCATAAAGACCTAACTTCTTTGAAGAAAAAATTAAAATTGCCCGTGCCACTTTGAAGACTGATGCTTTTGATTTGCTATGGAAATGGCCAGAAGTAATAAAAATCCTGATGGTTGTTATAGTGATGATGCTGTTTATTTAGGAAGTCTGCTATTACATTTGCATTTCCGGCACAAGAGAATGACTAATTCACTTTCATGGGACTAAGTAGGACAACTGGTAGTGTTTTCAGGGTTTTTTTTAGAGGCTGTCATCTGACATGCTGCTTTGGTGCAGGATCATTCTTGAATATACTTCCAGGAAAATAAGAGGAATATTTGAGAGAGGGTTTTGGAAGGGCAGTGTTGGATCAAAAGCCAGCTTGGAGTGACAGCAAAGGAGTTTGTCACAAAGGAGAGGTTAGAGCAGTAGCCTCTGTGAGGACAGGATTTATAAGGTCTTGAACGGAAAGCCAGGACCAGCTATAATCTTTGGCTCCATCTGCTGACATCGTTGTCACTGGCGGCACCTGGGTGAGGGAACTTCTGCTGTTACTAAGTGCTCTCCCTCTGCAGCTCATTGCCCATGCAGGGCATTTTTGGAGAGAGGATCCTCTGGCTGCCTTTGGTAATCTAGAGGGAGGAACACTGTTTTGCTCATTTTTTCAGGTTGTTTCCAGATGAGAGCATCACTTTTTTTCTCCAGAGTAGGATAAAAGTCCACTCTTGTGAGATCAAAAAATGTTGTACCTTGCATTGCTGAAAGGCTTTGAAGGCTTCAGTGGCTCTGAAAAAGTGAGAGAAGAGGGTCCTGTATAAATACAGGCCTTTTAAAGCTGTCTCCTGTTTCCTATTTTTCACAGTATCCATGGAAATATCCTCCATTTGAAGTCCTGAACAGGCTTTGTTTCTTGCTTTTAATCTTTTTCAGTGAAAAGATTTCTGTATCTAGCAAAACCTAGGTTATCTGAGAATCATATCAGAAATACAAAGGGAAATACTGTAATAGGCAGCAACATCTGATTTCTGTGGAAAGTTCTGCAAATCTGCTGGTAATTTGGACCGTCTAATTGCTGTGTATGCTCCAGTGTGTCTAGAGTGACATTCATTGCTCTGCAGATAGCAAGCCACGACGCTGTATATAACTTAATCGTCAGAATCAATTCCCTTATTTCGTGTGCCCACCTTACAAACAACAAAACAAAAGGAAACCTAAACAGCAATTTCTTCTTCCTCAGGAATTTTCCGTAATTTTCTAATTGCTGTGCTTGTTTGAGTTCTGAGATTCTTGCACATCAGAATACAGGCCTTTACAAAATCAGTCACTTGAAGATCTGTTTGCTGCACTGAGCAAAGGCTAACTCTGTTCCTATGCTCAGGGTAGTGAAAAGAGAAGTGTCTCTGATCTTCAAAAAAGAAGTCAGCTCTAAAGCTGGTTTTCTGTTTCTTATTTCTCTCCATCTTGGCATAGATCACAAATGGATTTTTCACTTGGACACCTGAAGGTCCTCCAGCGTTGTCCAACATTGATATTCGAATCCCTCAAGGTACTAAATGACATCAGATATACAGAATAAGATGTTTTTCCATGGGCATTTGGTAAATCAAAAGCTTATATATACCTTCCTCTCTCACAGGTCAGCTAACAATGATTGTAGGACAGGTTGGCTGCGGTAAGTCATCTCTCTTGCTAGCCATACTTGGTGAGATGCAGAAGATCTCTGGGAACATTTTCTGGAGCAGGTAGTGCTATTTAAAAATTCAAGCTTGAGTTGAGTAGTAATGCAGAAAAAAGCCAGAATCTATCCTGGGAACCTGTTTGCTTAGTCATGGGTTTTGTAGGTCAAGATCAAAACCTTACCCTAAGTGGTAGGGGAGCACATCAGAAAGAACCCCTAGCCAGGGCCAAACAAGGTGTCTGTTGCATTAACAGGAATAGATAACCGTGCTTGGACATTCTGCACTTCAGCAACATAACCTGAGTGAAATTGTAACTAATTTGGAATCAGAATTAATTAGCCTGAAGTGCTGTGCTGCTACAGAATGGCATTTGCACTTTCAGGCCTGAGGTCATGTCTTTGAATGGAACTAAAAGAGTTACTGGCTCCCTAGGAGTAGTCCCTGGCTGTGCTTTTAGATGTGTGCTCCATCCCAGCACCTGAGAAACCAAAGAGTTTTTTATAAGTGGCAGTGACCTTGGGGTGCTCCCCCCGTGCATCCTGCCTGATTTGACAAGACGGAGATAGCCGTGTCCTTCCCTTCTTTCCCAGGGGGACGCAGCAGCTGCGCTCTGACAGCCAATTACAGATTATACTTGTGTCTAACTGTTGTACTGGCCGTGAAGGGAGGAAGAAAAACGCTACTGAACTCTGACAGCTGTACTGTTAGGGCTTGGTGTCTTGGCCCTCCAACTAACTGGCAGATGGTACAATATATTACAACTCCTGTGCGTGGTTTCTGGTAAATCACTGTCATCTCCAGAACACTGTCTGATCAATATGTGTCAACATTTTTGGCTTGTTTATTTCACAGTACTAGACTTCCTAGCCGTACAGGCTACACTTTGCCTTTTGGGATACAATTATTTGTAGATGAAGCTTGACAAATTGTAGAAGAACTTGGAGAAACAATTCATTTTATTTCCATGTGATTGGGAATGAAGGAACAACAGTGCAACTGTAAGTCAAATCCACACGCTCTGATGGACAGAGCGTCATTGTTACCTGGTGGGTTCTGCACTGATTCTGTGAAATAATTCACACAATTTCCTTGAGTGTTTGTAGATAGATATTATTTATATCCATCCAGCCTTCATGTGTAAGCCAGACACAATACGCAGAATTTCACATGCTTTAATAGTAATAGTACAAGGAAGGTTGGTTCTCTGTTTTATAGGTGGGGAAAATGAAACATAGGAAGGTGACCCTTTCAGCTGGTGGGGGAGACAAGAACAGAAGCCAAAGTTCGAGAATGTGGTGATCTATCCATTAAAACATACTTCCCTAAGCAGAAAATCAGTATGGTGAGGAACCATACAGAATCACTGCAGCCTCATTAGGTGAACTAATTTCATTTCAGTAAGGCCGTAATTTTTTACAGATGACATAACATGATTAAGAAGTGTAATTTGAATGTCTGATGCTAAACTAAAACAGATGACATGATGGTTCCGATCAGACTGTGTTTTTAAATAGCACTTGTTTAGAAGTATGTACTTCACAACAGTGTAAAGGTCAGAACTGGTTTTAATGTCTTCTATACGTGCCAGAGTATCACAAGGTAAAATTCAGTTGTTATCACATTTGCTTTGCTATCTGTCAGATACGTATAAAGGGGCTTGTGGCTGAAACAATCTTAGCACTGTAAGTGCTGGCTGCACTGGGACAGATTATGTTTTGTCTCATCTTTCAGAGCTGCTACCATGTGCGCTGGTCTATTCAGAATGATAGATGCAGTCCGTGTCGGCTGCACACCTGTGTTGCAGAACTATCAGATGAAAGCTCCCTTAATTTGATAAGAAAATACTAATGCCTGACCAGGTACATGCAACATTATCCCAGGTTCACAGAGAGTAGTCTTATCAAGTAATCACCAGAGCTTGTAGCCTTAGCTCAGACGATAAAGTGCGTCACCAAAATCAGTAAGATCCTTGTTACATCTTGCTCTTTGGGATGACATGAATGCTTGGCTTCAGTCACTCATTCATCTTACTGTATAGTCCTGAATTATTTCATTCCAAATTTCCTTCCCCTTCCCTTCCTCCAAGGTCACAGCTATGAAGATGAAGGATACATACATCCTGCTGACATGTCACTCAGTGCTCAGGAAATCTGGATTCTATTCCTGGCCCTTCCCTTAGTCTAATGGATAACCTTGCACAAGTCATTTCCCTCCTCTGTGCCTCCATGCTGCATTGATAAAACAGGATAAACTCCATATTATCTTTATTTTCTTTCTATTAAAATTATTTGTTTCAAAACCTTGAAAACTAATGTAATTTATTCCAGGGCTAGGAATCAGCGGATCAGAAGTGAGCACTGGCTCATTGGTGACTTTATTTTGTTGTTTGTATTACAGTGTGTGCCTGGAAGATCCAGCTCAGATTATTGCCCCTTGTCCAAAGCAGGCTGAGAGCATGTCAGCATAAATATTTTATAATGTGGTTAGAGATTAACAAAACCAGAGAAATCATTGTTTACAGCCTGAACAGATGGTAAATAGTATTGATTTGACTGGTTATTGAGTAAATAATTACAGTGGATGCCATGCTAATTTCTTCTGGGCAGTATCTCACTTTAAATAGCCCCAGCTCAAGTCCAGGGAGCAGTCTATAGTATAAGTCTCTTTGGAGTAAATAATATCAGAAAATTGGCCTAAATGAGAAATAGCTCGCGCAAACAAAATTGTGTGATTTGTTTCTAAACAGGACATACATACTCTCATGTGAATCTGGAGTCTTTATAATGTGAAGGAAGTGCTAGATTTTTTAAGGTTATTAACAGTAGACTTTCTTCTACTTGATGTGGAGCTGATTGTTGTATCAAATGATGCCTAAAAAGTACATTGATTTTTATAAACATGTGTTCCCGGGAGTTTTCAGAAACATTCAGGTGCTTAATGATTTTAATTTAAATTGGAAATAGAGATTTAAAGACTTGAAAATCTCAGAAGTGCATATTTGTGTTTTTAGACATTGCTATGCCTTGAAAAATTCGATCTAGATCTCATTATCAAACATACATTACTTTGACATTTCAACACTGGGAGAAGATAAATGCATCCTGAATTGCCAGGAGTACGTAGGAAAAGGGGGAAAGGAGGGATAAAGCGAAGTCAAAGTGCCAAAAAGTGGGTTGAAACTGCTGACCTAAAACTCCAAATGGAGAGCTACTTTTTCCAGCTACAGAACAGAACCACAGATCAGGGAACTGATCTACCGATACCTGCATATGGCGCGTATGTGGCTGTATGGCACAAGAACACGGTTAACGGGGGAAGATGGGACGTTGCTGCGCACTGCTGCACCCCGTGTTACTCTGAGCATCGTTCGTGCCCTGTGAGCATCGCGCTTTGCCCTGGCTTCTGAGCAGCAACTGCAGCAAAGCTGCACACCTGCAGTAAGCGCAGGTAGATTGTGCTAGCCACCAGGGACCCTGGCTGGTCGTTGCTTCTTCAGCTACGCTGGTGGATTCCATGAGCTGCACAGCTCTCTGCCTGTCTCCCAGGCTGCTGTAGGAGTAGAAGAGCGCCATGGAGAGGGAGTCACTGTCATGCACAAGTACTACCTGTCACAGGTTATTAAGGTGTTCCCTGGTAGAATGGACGCCTGGCTGCCTTCAGGGTGGTCCATGTTTGTTCAGGTTCCTTGTGCTGTGCATGGAACGGCTGGAACAGGTATTCCCTATTTCAGCCCCTTGATAGTTTCTGTAAAAAATGTGTTGCTACTTAATGATATGCAGCAGGTTCTTGGGTTTTTAGAGATGATGTCACAGAGTTCACAGAGTTGCTGCAGACCAGTGGAGTGTGAGGGGGCTGTGGAAAAGCTTTGTTCGTGTGCTGACCTTTGGCATAAAGATACTAGTGGTGCTCTCAAATTTGACAGTAAATTGAATTTAGATATGGTCATTGCTTACTGTGCACTAACTTTTTGGAAGTGTCTCAAACCAGCCTTTTAAACTGCAGGTATAGCTTTCTTTCCTGGATATTTATAAGCAGGTGGTGTTAGCTTAAAGTTTAATGAGACTCTTCTCTTTAAAGCGTGAAAAACTTTGTTCCTCGTTGATTTTGTTTATGCCGCTTGACACACAGATATTTCATTCTTTTCAATGGAACTGAATTTAGCGTCAGTAATAAGTATGGCCAGTCAGCCTGTCAAAACAGCTCTGTCAGTGAACATCTTGGTACACATTCAAAAGCAGCAAAACCAAAACCTGTCTGTCCCTCAGACCTGCCCACACTTACTTATACAGGCACATCCCCCCCAGGACAGCGCTGAATACAGCATGTTGCAAGTCAGCTGAAGGTGAGATCTGGGGTTCAAGCTAACCTGTTATATTCTGCAAAGGTGCAGTTACTGCCATGGAAAAATACAGTATCACTGCATTCTTATTACACTAGGACTTTTCGGTTCTGTTAGCACCTCCAGGACAGAGTGAAGGTGATTTCATTTGTTGAGTCAAATTAAGTGTTTATAGGGAAAAAGAAACCGTCACCAAATTTTTTTTGACTGCTAAAATCAAGTCAGTTTGTGTAGAAGGAACAGATGCTGCACTGCAGCTCCGTGATAAACATTGTTTGCAGTCTGTGCACTAAGTGGAATTTGATAGTTTTTCTTTCTGGGGCAGATTGCCTGTGCTTACTTGAATAAACAATCTTTGCTTTCTGTTTGTGATGCAGCTGCACTTCTGACAGTGAGACGGGGGACGATGTCAGGTATGGTATTGTATGCCATGATTGGTCTTCCTACTAAGTTGACTGCGATAGAAGGAACCAAAGGTTTCTAAAATCTTTGCCTATGATTTTCAGAATCAGAATTCTGTGAATCAGTGAAACTTTCACTGTATTAATTAGCTTAGGATACAATTCTTGAAACCACCTATGTGAAAAAAAAACCAAGAGCTGGGTTCTCTTTATGAAAACACTGCTGTTTGGTGATTTTGAAAATCGTATCCTAACTTTCCTATATGTATTTGAAAATCCTTCTCTTAAAGTCTGAACTACATTATTTCCTAATGCTATGCTTTAGAAAATAGTATCAAGTATTGCTTTAAAGGTCTCACTTATTAAAGCAAATTGTCCCTGTTACTCTTCTCTTCATTTTTTACATCCTGTCATGAGTTTATTTTCACACCTAGCGTTCTTCAGGTGCACGCAAACCGAGAAGTGTGGGGAATAGCAGATGAGCCCATCTGTTGGCAAGGGACACTGGCGTGGAAATTAATTTTACCTCATTAGCATAGCTCAGCTTGGATTTTGGGAATATCCACCCAATCAGCTGAGAACAGAGGTTTCTGACATGGCTGTCAGTTTAGCATGGCACACAAACCTCCAGAATGGTAAACCTTTAGAAGTGATGATCCTATCCCTGCTGAAGTCAGTGAGATCTTTGTTACTGAAGTCAGCAGAGGAAAAATGTCACATTGATGTCCCTTTTCTTGACTTATGCTAAAGTGTGTCTTCTACTGACCAGCATATTTTTTTGGTTCTGTGACACACCAGCTATTCTGCTGTCTTCTCTTTAGATTTATCAGCACCTTCTCTCCCATTTAGCTTATTTCTCATACTTGTTACCTGGGTGTCAGACTGAGTCCTGCAGAACTTCTCTCCCATCCGTTTGTAGTGTAAGAGGGAGTTTCATGTGTCGAACAACTAAACCTCATGGTAAAGGATACTTGGAAGTCTCACAGTTCTTTCTCTATAGGAGAGACTGCAATTTCAAGGCTGAGTTAAAGTGAAACCATTTGAACCTGTTAAGACACAAAAGAGATATGATCAGAATTAGACATTTGTACATTTGAAACTGTTGCGGGGATGGGCAGCAAACAGTAAGATAACATGCACAACAGTATGGCAAGCAGATTAAAAAGTAGGAGAGACTGTATGAAACAGTTGCCTGCCTCATCATAGGTTCTGCGAATCCTGGTTATGTTAGGTGAGTGCTGTAGGAGTATGTCTGGTGGATTTGTTGCACTCGCATTCTCTAGAATATGTTTGGTGTTCTCAGAACAAAAGAGTATTTTCAGCCAAGGTCTTGTGAGGTCTTGAGCATTTGCTCATGGGTGTTGAATACTTTCTACAAGGTTGTTTAGTGCTTCTCCAAACTGAAGCTTTAACCATGCTTTTTTTTAGGTCAATATCACATAGTACAGAATTTATAGCATACTTAAGAGAGTTATGTTTCTGTTATGCAGTCATTTTGTTGTATTTTTAATTATACAATAGTGATAGTAATTTAAGGTATTTTTTGCGTTGTCTAAAATAATTGACGTAAAAAAAAAATTTTAAAAGACACCATTGTGTTTGTTTTCTGCAGCCCCGAGAAAGAACTTCCTGTTGACATGGAATTCAGGTACAACACTTTAAAAACTGATGGGAACCTCCAGAAGTCCCTTCCAACCTCAGCCTTTCTGTGACTGTGAACATTCTTCAGAAGTGTCTGCACTTAATGAGTTGATCCTCCTTAGAAGGCAAAGGGGTTGTCTCTGTATGCAACTACTGCAAGGTTTAGAAGTAAAAAGAAGAAAGTGACCCTTGCAGTTTAATAACAGCAAAAAAGTATGCTCCTGAATACTCAGGACTGACAATATCAGAATGTGCTACTACTACCGTCAGGCTGAAAATAATGGAAGCATATTTTTTTGTTCATGTAGTACTAGTATAGGACAGGACAGTCCACATTTCTCTCATGTCTGGAGAACATTTGATTTTGAGTTGACTGATACTAGAAGTTCATGAATTGTGCAAAATAATCGTGACAACACTGTGGTCAGCAATCCAAACACACAGGGAAGGCTTTGCAGTGTATTATTTCCTCTACCATTATAATCATAACTCCATTGAATTTTAAGTGCATCTGTTTTCTTTCAAAAATTGCCAACATTTCAGACTTGATAGGTTTATTAAGCCACTCAGATTCATGTATGAATGTCCCTTAACTAGTCTTATTTTCAGTGATCTTGAAAGCACACTGAGCCCGCTGGACTTAAAATGAAATGTGAAGATAGAGTTAGATTAATAACTTTAAACAAACAATCTTGACAATCTTGTTTCTGTTTCTAAATTCATGAATAGGCTTGATCCCATATTAGCCAAAGTCCAAGGGAGCTCAGGGAGGATTTTCCCTACTTATTGTAACGTTGGATTTTGCTGTCTGCCTAATAAGAGGCTACGGTTAGTCTGTCTTGCGTTATCAGAGGAAAAAAATGACACTCCACTGATGAAAATGCAAGTTTGTTTATGCAGTCTGGGGGCAGGAGGCAGTTACTTCCACCTGCAGATTAAATTGCTTGTAAGTCTTTGTCTGCTAAGCCATTTGTTTGCATTCAGTCTTTGAAGTGACAAACCTAAAATAGGTTCAAGGCTTTCAGAGAAAGTGTTGCACGCTCCATTACAGAATATTTTGTTCTCTGGATTTTTGGCCACGTTTCTCACAGTTTCAGTAAAACTTTTGATTGCCTCTTTACTTAAGCAGCACTGTAGACACCCAATAGAGGTCTTATATCATCAAGCACTTGCAAGCTTTTTCCTTATGTCAGAATATGCTCTGCTGTGATATGTCATCCTAGTGTCAATTTGCAATTAAAATTAATTTAGAGGGGTCTACTAAATTCTAAGTCCGTAATTAATTTTGCCAAACTCAGTGCTTGTTCCCAAAGTCCTTGCAGTAATTACTTCTCACTGATGGCCTAAAAGCAGAATGTAAGCCAAACTTGAATGGTGTTCCCAAGCATTGT
>Ga0181612_105895_pt1 | contig 30591 bp, 17 predicted proteins | sample HoacroProtozoa21_FD_119630 | JGI IMG/M metagenome (GOLD analysis project Ga0181612, IMG submission 119630) | Hoatzin crop microbial communities from Cojedes, Venezuel. Combined Assembly of Gp0051906, Gp0051904, Gp0051908 | reverse complement strand
GGGGGGGACGCTGAGTTCTGTGTTATTCCTACTGTTATATTTCAATGAGTCTGCGATACTGCGATTCTGTGAAATGAGCAACCATATGGGCGTAAAATCTTCCCCTCTCTGTGCAGTGTCAGGCCCGCAGCTACATTGCTTTACTACGCTATCGTAAACCACTTGGGGTGTGCATGGCCATCCAGAAACTTGTTGGTGAAGATTAAATGATAATTTAAATTCCTTTGATATTGTTTACATTTCAAAAGCAAACCGAACCCTTCTACGTCTCTCAAATCTTCACTGCATTTAGAGCACTAAAAGGCCAATGAAAAATCTCCAAAAATCATTAACTGAAGTAAACAGTGAATCACGTTACAGAGTCAACAACAGAAAAGTTTTGAATGAAATAAATGTGTCGTGCTTGAGGATATTGAGTGAACTATCCGCTGGATTTTCTTTTATTACATGCTTTTAATCTCTCTGTTTATTATTGAAGTGGTTAATAAGCAATTCCTAAAACAGACCCAGAAGGTACCTTTAGCAGCCTGACTGTCAGCCCACACCATCTAAACACGTTTTCCACCAGCCCTTTGCAATCCTAGCTTGATTTCACCTCAAACACTTCTTGGACTGATTATTTTTGTTCTTTGAACTTAGACATTAGTTGTATAGATTCAGTGAAGATTTGTTTGCCTTAGATATAAACAGAATTTACTGGGTACAAGATACAGCAGAAGGAATAATTTTAACTTCTGAAAATATTTTAGGATGGTCTAAAGACCAGAGCGAGAAAACATTGTGAAAAATCTGATCTGAGCACTGATCACTTGTTTCTGCTTTCCCCGCGGCATCACCACACGGTGTTTGTTATTGTCTGTCCGTAACCCCAAATTTATTTAGAGAAATAGACCCATTCTGTACTGCACTTGGAGATTTTTTCCCCTTCCCCACTAAACACTATGGGAGTCCTTCAAAGCACCTTCTGGTATACTTTGTGGCACCTGGTACTGAACCAACCGTCTGATCTCTGCCAGTTGAATATATTTAAATAAACCTTTTTATTAGGTGTTAAATATTAAGTATTTATGAAGTATTAAGCAAGATTTTGTTTTCTTATCCTTTCTGTAATATTGAAGTACAGACTTAATTAGCGGTATTACTCCACATGGGAACCTGAATGAAACACCAGTTAATTAGGGGCTGACGCTCCCAAAGGACTGGAAATAATCCTGGACTAGACGTGGTTTCAAACACAGCTTTGCTTCTTTTCACTCCTCCCTGATTTTATATACCTACAATGCCTATATAGAAATATTGCATATAACAATAAGCACTTCTATATACGTACTGCGTGTAATTGCGTATATACTTACGCAATCTGGAAATAGCATTTATTGCTCACCGAAGGGACGGCGGCAAGCGGAATGGCTGTGATTAACCCTGGGAATAAGGTGATGCCTTCAAATTACCCCTGGGTGAAAGGTGTGGGGGCCCACGCGCCTGCGCCTGGCTGAGGTGCGTGGCTCCAGCATGGGGGTCGGCGCAGGCCAGTGCGCGGCAGAGCTGGTGGTGGTGGTTGGTTTTGAAGTCAGGTCATAGGAAACTGCTTGAACAGCTGGAGCCAGAGCGTCTCTGCAAGGGGCAGATGAATACAAAAAAAAACCACACAGGGCTATATCGGTGTTTAATTACTTTCTTCTAGTTAAAAATGGGTTTTTTACCCCTGTTGAAAGGCTCAACAGTACCAGGGATTGGGGCTGGTGTTGCCAGAGGCTCCTCACTGGGAGCTAGGTGCTTCTGAGGACATGGGGCAAAGCACCAAATTCCCTTTAGAAACCCTTCGGCCGTAGGCACCTTCTCCCTCTTCCTCCTCCCAACAGAAAGCTTTCCCAAACCCAGTCTTGGGAGTAAAAACTCTCTCCCTCAAAAGATGAAGCCCTGACTCAGAGACACCCCACTGCTGAAACCAAAGAGCCAAAGCCCTTTTGCTGGGGGTATTTACCGTGCCATGGGGGGCATCGCCCGTGCCCCTGCCCACCGGGGAAGACACCAGCCCCAACCTCGCCGCAGCACCCCAGGGACATGCTACTCGAGGTGTGCAAGTCATCAGCGGTTCCGGCAGCAGCAGTGGGACGGGATCGAGCCTCGGAGATCACAGCTCTCGGCCAGGCACGCTGCCTCGGACCCGCGCTGCAGCCCGAGAGCCGCTCTTACATGCCTGCGAAAATATGTACCCCACTGACCACACAAGTAAACATGTGCCTCGTGAACTACATGATTCATATGTGATTTGAGGGTTTAGGAGCAGAGATTTTTGCCTTTTTTTTTTTTTTTATCATCCTATCCAGCGTGTTTGAAATCACAGCCCAGGAACACGAAGCCTCTACGTAAATGGTTTTCTATTATTTATTGTATTTATGTCTTCTTTTTATATATCACCCCAAACCTTACAGTAAAAACTGGCATGAAAGCTTTGAAAACAAAGGTAAAACCTTCACTGAGGCTTTAATGTCTGCTGGGAGTGCTGCAATTCTCCGCGGGAGCATCAGAAGCGGTGCCCAGCGGGGATGGCGGCAGGCGGTGGACGGGCAGCCCTGCTCCCCGCAGACCCCCTCCCCACGCCTGCTTGTACACACAACATTTCTTCTCTGTATCAATGTGTCTAACATGTGAGAAATAAAGTGTGGAAAACTTCTTTCAGCTGCATTTCATGGGCAGGCTCTTTGATCAGCCGGTGCCTGAATATTATTCAGCACACAGGGAAATGGACAACTTAGGTAGAGAGCTAGCCGCCGCTAAACGGCTGTCGACGTTGCCAGCAGTCATTAGGCAGCCCTTGGCTTTGAACAACAATATCCTAAGCCGAGAGACAAACTCCTCCTTCCCCTGTGCCGGGGCAATATTTCGCAGCTACCGCCCCAACGCACCAACCTGCGGCGCAACCTCGCAGCAGCTCGCGACTCGAAACAAGTAGCGAGAGTTTAGTTAACCCCGGCTTGCGTTCCTGACTGCGATTTTGTTTAAAGAGCGTCAGGCGAGGAGGGAATCCTGAGCAGGGTTTCTCGGAACGTTGGCGGTGATGTATTTTCCTTCGCGGAGCAGCGCAAGGCCCTCGCAGCCCTAATTGCCGGGTGCTCTCTCGTGGCTGCTCGGGGAAGTGCTCCCCATCCCTCCTCCAGCTCAGACCAGGCTTTCTTCAAAACAAATGAAAGGAAAGGGCCGGTTGCCAACTGGAAGGAACCCCGGGCGATTGCAAAGTCCCCGGGAAGAGGACTCTTTAGAGCCCAGTACACAAGCGCTGGGCTGCCGCAGCTCCTTGCTGGGCTGGTGTTGGGCAGCAAATTAGGTTTTTTACCTAATTATTGACTGAGTAGCCAAGAAACAAGCAGGAGCTAAACCAGGTCTTGCTGGGCAGAGCTACCACTGGTGACCTCCTTGTGCCGGCAGCAAGTTTCTCTCTATTTGCTGATAGCTACTACAGCGATTTTGAAATTCTACTTTACCTTTTTTTTTTTTTCCCAGTCATGCCAAGTATAAGAAACAGAGTATACGTGAGCGTGCAGAGCATTTTACATGAGCCAGACCTGAGCAGTGTGGAAAGGCTGTCTTGATTCATTGCACTCATATGATTTTGGCCACAGTAAATTCACTCTCCTGCTACAGCATGCAATTTGAGGGTTTATTGAATACTGGCACAAACAGGAGTCATCAAAGTCTAGATAATTGCAGGGCTTTTTTTCGCTTCCGCTGTCATTTCTTTACCAGCTATTGTCTCGCTGCTTGGGAAAGCACAGCCAAATACCTCTCATAAGAAATAAAATATTAAACAAGTAAATTTTCTTTCTTCTATTTCTTTTCCTTGTGGTAAGACTTCCTCCTATGTATGATTCTTCACAGTCTCCTGAAAGTTTTGGTTTCTTCTCCTATTTCAGCATCCCTTTATTCACCGTTGTCTCTGAAACATGTTATACAAGATCCCATCTTTTTTCTTTTTTTTGTTAGCACCCAAAATCTTGGCATCTTTTGGTTAGAGATAGAAACCTAACACCTTTTCTTCACAGAAGGAGTTTGGCCTGTGCAGTCCCTGGAGACGCTTTCTGTTCTGCTCAGCAAGCAGCAGACGGTCTGTTGGGAGAGCACCTTCCCCCATCAGCCTTCGCCCACCATTTGTCTGCCCCGCTCTCCCCACACTTCAGTTCCCCTAAAAATTACCCGCAGCTCATTGGACATTTCAGAAAAGACAACTGCTCCATCACAGTCGAAATATGAGCTCACACATATGGTTGAAGTTAAGCTAAGGTCTTCTTCCCAGAAATGCTTTGTGAAGTTCTTCTCCAGGCAAGTCTTTTCCAGTAAGATAGTGTCTCCTCTCCTGCTATTTTGCTTAGTCTCGCTTTCTTTTATCTTCCTTGTCGAACTTAAATGTCGCCATTCACTGCTAGCAGATGTGGTTTGGGATTCCTACATTCTTTTATGCCTTTATTTCAGTGCTTTCATCACAGCTTCTCTTTCAGCTAGGTGAATCAAAGGCCTTTCCATAGTCCAGTCAATGCAAGCTATACATGATGGCTTGTTTTATTTGGCAGTCTTCTCCAGTATGTGATTCATTGTCTGCAGGTGATTCATAGTTAGGAAATTACTTCTGAACCCTGCCAGTGCTTGTGGTTGATTAAAGTTCAGAAGTCCCTGTAGTCTGTTCACCAGCGCTTTTTTGTCAACTCAAATATTTGTGTGCAGTAAAGAACAGTAAAAAGTGGATGTGCTATTGACATGAGCAATTTACTTGAATGTTTGCATCTTTAGAAAGTTCTACCAAAATCTCTAGAACTGGCATGAAACTGTTTCACAATGTCTGACTAAATGAATCACGTTTTACAAATAAATATCTGTCAAATTGTTCAATTACTCGAGATCCAGTCATTAAGCAATAAAATAAAGCAGTAAATAGGAGACATCTGCTGCAAAGTGCTACAGAAACATAAGCATCTTTCTCAAGTTACCTTCTTTGCATTTCGGTATAATGATTCACCAAAAATGTCTTACCCAAGGCAATCAAACATCAGAAAATTGTCCCCTGCAAAACAATATTGGCATAGCGTGGTACCTTACCCAAAGCAAATACAGCTTAAGGTCTCGGTGGAGGCTACCTAGGAACAAAGAGGAGAAGACTGATCAGTTGACATGCTGCAGCGTTATTAGGTGAGATCAGACAGTTCAGGATACTGAAACCTTGAAAGAATAATAGTATTGGAAGTCATTGCTTCTGATCTTGAATTCATTTTTTAAAGATGTAAATGCTGCCCTTCCTTTGAAAGATAATATTTCCCATAACGGCCAAGAGAGAACGCAGCTTTGTCTTTAGAGCAGAGCTGCTTGTGGGAATAACATTAAAACTCAAGGCATGGATGGTTGAGGGCTTTAAACACTCAGCCTCTAAGGACCGCCTGACCAAATCCGTTGCAGTGGTAACTGAATACCAAAGGTTGGTAACTTCTAGGTAGCTGCCGTCGGACCGAAGGAGGGGTAACAGCTTATTTCCATCAGGCACGTCTCCACATCAGGACTGTCACTTTCCCCAGAAGTATGAGAGGCTTTTTGGCAGCATCAGCCTACACTGTTGACCCAGCAAATAGTATTTCCAAGAACACAAATTAATTAAAATACCTTTTGGAAAGGCACTCAGATAACCAAATTTTAAGGAGCTGTAGCCTCTTCCCTTTGCTTTCAGGCAGCTCAGGCTCGTTGCTTCATCCAGAGTGTCAGTTTGCAGAGTAGTGCTTGATTCACATTTCTTTGAAAAAGAAAATATTTTTAAAACTTATCTTGATAGTTATAGAATTTCCTGTGAAAGATACATTTTTGCTGCCAAAAGATTCCTACAATTCTCAAGTAGCACTTCAAAAACGGTAAAGCTGGAATGACACTTGCATATTTTACTGGTAATGGAGCATAGTAAAAACAGAAATGGAAAGAATACTCAAGTATCCAAAGCTGTATTATCACAGAAGTATCAGCTTGTTTCAGACCTTTCTCTGTATAACATTTCAGCACCAGCAGCAATACCTATAACTTGGCTCATGGGTTATGTTTAAAATTGGAATTACACATATTAAACCCACACCGCACGAAGGTTTCTGTGTATAATTCAAAATTCTTTTCTAAACAGAAACCCTGTAACTGCTCAGTGCTTCAGGTTGCAACGTTTTCTCTATACATAGCTCCACTTACAGGATTGGGTGAGTTTTGCCAAAAGTGAGGTTTCAAATATCTATTTAGTGCTTTTAGTTACTTTCCACAGCTCTCACGCGGCTGAGAAGCTCCAGCAAGCGCAGTGTTTTAAACCTTCTCCCAAATGCTTGTTTAGACAAATATTTTTGCTGACTTCAATTTCTCCCAGGGGAATTTACTTTGGAGAAGAGCTGGTTTAAAAAAACCTCCCCCAGGATTTGACTATCACTGGCAACAATTTAGCAAGAACATTCAGACATCACGAAATGCAAAATTGGATTTAAAAAAAAAAAATCCCTAAAACAGGAGGTTAAGACCTCAGTTTTCCAGCTCATCCAAGAAATTGCAGCCACTGCAACTTAAATTAAGATGTTGAACAACCAGGAGCTGAACGCTTAACTTGTAGCCACCCTTTAAACCTGTCTCAGAAGACACAGAAATGCTCCCGCTTAGGCACGATTTTCCAAAAGCCATCGGCTCCTTTCTGCCGGCTGCCACGTGTGTTCGCAAGTCTTGCTGGCTCAGCAAACCCCCAGGTTAGATTTGCCCACTGAGACCAGCCTACCACGCTCCTCTTTTATTAAATAAACTAAAAGCAACAACAACAAATTTGGCATTTTATTCACACGCAGTACTCAGCTTTGAATTCCTGCCTCATTTAGCCAAAGATATTTGGCTTGGTCACTCTTCCTCTTTGATAGCTTAGATATTGGGGCGCTTCGCCTTGATGCAACATGTGCTTTTTATTTTAGGCTGTGCAAAAGTTATGGCGTGATGCTAGGGAAAATCTATTCCCCCGCATCCCAGGATAAAAAGGATGGTAGTCGATTCAAATTGGTGTCCACTCTTCCATGACAAGTGCAGGCACATCGAGCTGATAAATGTATTTATCTCCAGTCTTCCTCTATGGCTCAGACATGAAGAGAAGCACAAAATCCGCCATGAGTGGCAGAAGGACTTCCATGAGCAGCCGTGCCTCTGGCTCATCTACTCTGTTTCCAGATTACTTTTTTAATTAACCTGAAAATGTCCAAAACAGAAAGTGCATCTTTAAAGCAGGACTCAAAAGACAAAGAAGGCATACTGATAAAACACAAAACTACTATGGTTTTCTGCTTTTGTTCTGAGAGAAAAAACATTGTTATTATAAATCTCCAGTGTTCCTAGTTATGATATAGGGGCCCATCACACATGGGGAGGTGAGAGGAGGTAGAAGGATGATTTTCTGATATAAAACCGCAAGATTATGTGTCGCACTCGATTACGCACAAGGAGAAGCGAGTGGAACTGCACATGCAAACACCACTAGAGCTGATGTCCACACGCGGCCCGACTGCCCGGCCATCGCAAACCGGTGGGGAGGCGAACGGCTTCAGGAGCTGACTGGTCCCACTGGCATGTTTTTAGGACGTATAAAAGAAGTTTAAAACAAACAGTGAGCACAAAGCACTAATGTGGTGAGACCCCTTGGCGAAAGCCTGGAGAGACTCCTTGGAAACAACAACTCTTCAGAATCATTTACAAATGCTGCCCCATCTGTAAACACAAGAAACATCCCTAATGTAAACAGCGTCCCTCGCTCTGGAAGTGCGAGGAGAAATGAACAGGAAGCAAGGCAGCAGACGGAGGAATAAATCAATGACAGACTTTTATGAAACAAGACATCTTGGTCCTTACGCATATACTCACACACCAAAATCGCTTATTAACTCCACATGGATCAAGCGAACTCTTTGGAAAAGAGAGCCCGAGGAGATGAGGAACATGAAAGGAGCATCTAGAAACAGATGGGACATAACGTTTTCAATAAACCCGAATATTGATGGGAATCTCACATAGCGGCAGCTAAACTACCTCGTGCTGTGAGCCCATCAAATTTCACAAGCTTAACAACATCGGGCTGAATCTATACATGCGGATGCGAATTTGCAGAGGATAAATCTAGCATGTTATTTGTAGCTGATGAGCGGTGTGGTTCAGCAATAGGGATGCTCCCTTCAGGTTAATATGAGGTACTCACATAGCAGGAGCTTCTCAATGTGCTTTGAAATCAAGGGTATTATCACTCACCAATATGTCTTGCCTAGTCTATGGTTAATTAGCTGATCCGACAACTCCCTTTCCCAGTCTCTGAACTGTGGCTGGGTCAGAAACTCTTGTTCTAAACCAGGATCTGGACCTTACTTTTAAATAATTAAAAAAAAAAATCCTCAGTGTCTGGTAGCATTCCGTAGTTATTATTTGCATTACAGGAAGACCAACAGGCCCCAAAATAAGACCAGAGCCCATATGCTCAGCTCTGTACAAATATAGTGTAATTCTTCTTGCCTTGAAGAATTTACAGTCAAAATACACAGAAATGATCAGAAGTTCAAACACAGGTCATTAGCAATACAGAGAATAAATCCCACTTCCTTGATACCCCACTAACGCCTTCTAATGACTGCTGAAGGTTGGTTTTTGATCACGAGCCGCTGTACAACTATTCCCTGTGATAGAGAAGAAAAGCAATCTTGACTGAAGAGAGAAAATGCCTCAAGGTGCAATTAGATTTCCCGGTAAAAAGCTTTGTGTATCTTCAGATCTGACAAGATATTAATAGCCGCCAATTAAACCTGACACAACAGACAATAAAAATCTAGAGCTATCTCTAATATGTAACACCACCTACAACTTAATTACCTTAATCACATTTACCCTTACTGTGAGGCTGGCAATTCATGACCAATCGTTCCACCGACCTCCATCAAGCGTTTGATAAAAAACACCTCTGAGGAAAACCTGCACTTTACAAGAATTCTCCATTAGGCTCCGGATTAAGAAAGGAAATTAGTACCTAGGGTCAAATCGCTTTGGTACTATTTACATTGGAAAGGGTGTCCCTGATTTATATCTCTATAAATATTATCTCCTCACTAGGTGCCAGCTGCCAATGCTGGGCCAGGCTGGACGGCGTAGGGTGTAAATCAGGACACGCCATGGTGCGTCCTCTGCGTCTGAGGATTCCACCTGAAGGGCAGGTCCCTCTGGTAAAGCATGGTGTGATGGGGTGACCTTCCCAGGAGCCGTCCCTGGTGATGTGGTGGAGGTGTAGGCTGTGACACAAGATCCTTCATTTCAGGCTCTAGGAAATTCGAGGCAGAAATATGAGCCCAGAAATGAGCATCGTGGTCACAGAAGGTGGGACACATAGGTAGACACACTTCTGTATACTGGCTGTCCCATTCAGATCAACAGTGCACACGAACCAAGGGATATACCAGTAATTTGTAAGCACTCCTTTAAGCAGAAGCAGCAGCTGCCTGACTGGCTCGGGGCAGGATTTATTTAGAGGACACCTCGCCCTTTCCCCCAAGTCCGTAGAAATTGGGCTGTGCTCAGGAAGATGGGTTTTCTCCAGACTTCATGAGACAGTATAAGCCCTTATCATGAAGTCCTGAAAACGGCTCACAGACTGGGTTGGTCCTGCGTTTCCATCTCTTTCTGTGCTGCGAGGTCAGTCCTAACGGCTGAGCGCGAGACAAGTGTGGTGCTGGGCATCCTGCTCTTGCTCCAAAAGCTCTTCAGGACCCACCTTGTCACTCTGCATCTTTCCAGGGCACAAGGAGGTTGGACTCAATGATCTTAAAGGTCTTTTCCAACCTAAACGATTTAATGATTCTAAGGCAATGACTCCATCACTGTGTTTTTGCTGTGATCTCATGCAGTCCTGACCCATTCAACAGGGGAAGGGTGATGCCAAAGCAAAGAGCCCCACATTCAAATCAAAGCTGAGCTGCTGCTGTGGGGGATTCCCAGCAGAGACAGTGCTTGGGTCACCAAACCACCTTCAAGGATGCTGCCTGGGAAGAGTCTTGGTTAAGTCAGCAGAGGCTCTGCAGTGCACAGCCATTTGTAGGGGGTGTTTGGGAGAAAGAACATAAAATGTTTGCTTTACATTTCTGAAAAGGGCCTGTGCTGGTCAAACTCAAGGGTATTTTTGACAAAAGATGGCCCAACAGAAGTATTTCAAAGAGGAAATCTGTATCACTACGTACAGCGTTACTCTCCTACTCCAAGCGTTAGCAGGATTTATGGTAGTATTATGCCTTCAACTATTGCTACCACAACTGCTAGTTCTACCCAGTCATTAAATACAGGCTTTTGGAATAGCTAAGAGCCTTTCATAGTAAAAAAAAAAAAAAAAAAAGAATCCCCATTTTACTATTGCAGAAACCAAGGCAGAGAGCAAAGACTATAGATCTTCTCAAAATCCCACTCTGTGAAATGTCCAGACTGGAAAACTGCGACGCTCAGAAAAAAAAATAATATGGGATCTAGGAAAGCTTCAACTGTTTTACAGAAACATTTATGCACATCAAAACGTTTCATCCCACGCCGCTGCCACTGCAGGTAGCTGCTAATTAAAATCTGGTGTGCTGTGGCTACCGTCTTAAAAACTCTGGCCAGCATATGTTTTATTTCTCTTCATTACTTCTTTTTTAGCTTCTCAGCTTGTCTGACGATATTTTCAAAATTCAGTTGTGTGTTTAAAGATTGAGTTTAATAAGCTTGTATGATATATAAAGAGATTATAATTTATTATTTAAAAAGTTTCCTGACAAGACGTCTACAAGAAACATGACCCAAACCACACCGCCTTGTAATAATACCTCTTAAAAATTCCTGACCTCCCACTAAACACTCCTGCAGACTTCCCTGCTTCAGTCCTCGCTGAATATCTCATATATGTCCCCTATAACGTTACACAGCAGGAAATGAAACGGGAAAGTCATCAGCTCAGACAGACAAACGATGGCAATTATCTAGCACCATGTTATTTTCTCTCGGTATAGACACAATGCACTTTTTCTGACAGTGGAGAGCTGGAGGCTAACCAAGCAGATCTGGTTCCCTTGCGACATCTGGTCATCTTCCCTTTTCTTAAAAATGGGCTGCTAAGGAATATGGTGCACTGGAAAAGGAGAGCCAACACGGGCTGCATCGGTGCGTACAGGGTGCGGTGAGTAGAGCCATGGGAAGTACAGCTGTGGGAAGTACGGATGTGAGAGGTCCGGGTGTGAGAGGTCCAGGAGTGAGAAGTCCAGGCATAAATGTGAGCAGCACAGTCCCTCTGCAGTGAGCCTTGGTTGACAGGGATTTGGGTGCTTGGGTACCCCACCCAGGCTCAACCTAGGGGTGATGCTGCCTGTGCCCGCACCAAAGCAAGACTTCTCAGGGGCTTCTCCGCTCCCTGCTCCTCCCATCGTGTTTGCTGTGACAGAGGCTGAGCCCTATGTTCAGGTCCAACTGCAAATCCCGGCCGGGGGAGCCGGAGCTGTGGGCCACCACTGCCTTTTCGGCACTGCTGCTGCCACTGTGTCCCTGCAGCTGTCCCAGAGAACAGGTGGGTATTGCATTGACACGGTGATTTGCCAGTTTGCCATTTGTGTCACTATGGATCCAATATTCGCTAAAAAGGACTTGCTTTTCTAGATGGAGGAGAGCCATTTTTTTATTTTTTATTTGGTTTTTGCTCCTTGTGATGGGGGTTTGTAACTTTCAGGCTGTTACTGTAAGAGAGCTTTTGTGTGAGCTCGGTACACTGAGTCGCATGCCAGCGACTATTCATGATCACTAATAGGTAAAACTACTCCGGGATTTAAAGCTTTTAACAAGACCTTGTCTAGACTGGTATTTAGTGGCAATACAATTAAATCATACTGGAAAAGGAAAAAAAAAAAAAAAAGATTAAATTCTTTTAATTACCTTTTGAAGCCACTTCTCCCCTGCAGAGGTCAGACCTTGATCTGATTTAAATCGGTGCACATCAGGTGTCACTCCACTGACGCGGCAGCAGCGTAAAGGTTCAAAGGATCGCAGTGCCGCACTAGCTAAAGCCTGATCTATACTGATCTATTATACAGCTATATTTGCAACAAATTAAGCGGGTTTCTTTTTCTTTTTTTTCTTTTTTTTTTCTCTTACAGCCTTTGCCAAAGGAGTGCCACAGCGTGGGGTGGTGTCTCTGGACTTCATGTGCAATGCCCGAGATGCACACACTGGGCAGAAACCTTCCTGGGGTGGATGGATGGATGTGTTTTCCCTGCCCGCTCCCCACGGACATCTCCTCGCCCTCATGTGCCACCCTGCCCCATAGACCCGCAGCGTGTAGCGAAGGCCAGCAATGGTTTTGCTGAAGGCAGATGCCAATGGGCTCCCATTGGTGACTGAGTCGTCTTTTGTGGCCACTCCACGTGGCACTGACCCAGGGACCATTCCACCTCTGAAATAGGCTCACCGTCCCCAGCCCAGAGTGGGAGAGGGCTGGTCCCTATCTGTTCCTCCCATGTCATCCCATTTATCGTTTCCCAGTGGATGGCTCGGTGGCATTGCTTCGCTCCTTGAGCTTTTGCAGCCCTCCATATCAGATGCATCTCCGATGCCTGATACTCTTTCCCTAGATAATTAAACCTTCATTTGTTGCTTCCTTGCAACTCCAGATTTTAAAACTACACATTTTTTTTCTCTGTTAGGTTAGGACCGCTTCCAACTTCCAATCCCCAATTTAGATTACATGCTCAGAAACTAACTCCAAACATTTACTGCGTTTGAAGGTCACGGTGCTATTGATTGATTTCCAGTTATAATGTATGTTGTCCTAACATGAGTTAAAAACATTCTGGGCTAAATCCAAAAATGCTGGGATCAAAGCATCTGGACTTGTTGCTTTCATGTTTGGCACATAAAGGGGCTGGCAGTCACCAATGTGGTCTTGGCTGGGCTATAGTTGTTTTCATTCTCTGATGTGAAACAGTTGGGAATCACAGACCCTCCAACAGTTATAGTGGACTAAATAAAAATTGGCTTAATAACCTGCCAAGCATTTGAAAGTGCCAGTCTCCACAGTTTTTCACAACTTATTGGCTATGGCATGTTTTTCTTTTCATTTCTTGAGTGGGTTTTTTTTTTCTTTGTCTCTATTTTTAAAGGATTTTCTATAAAATTGGACTTTTTCAGTTGAGTATTTAAAATAGGTAAACTCTTCATCTGATCAGACTCAATTTATCATCTTTGATCTGACTTCACTCATTCCTTCAGCTGCTCCATCTGATTTTTTTACTTTTTGAAAAGAAGACTATTAAAACATTTTCCCTATCTGAATTATCACAGAAGAAAATAAACAAGGGCCGATTTCTTGGCTAGCCTGCCTTACAGATATCCCAGCACTGCCATATGCACATCAGCTTTTCACTTTCAAATCCACTTTAAACAGATTATTCCTAAAGTTTCTTTACTAGTCTCCCTAAAAGGCTTCTATTTATGTTTGCTGTTTATAAAATAGCATCCAGAGGCCATTGTGCAATGCGCTGCACATAGTCACAAGCCATCAAGCTCTCGAGACAAACAATGGAAATACTTTACAGATGGTAGCTGTTTTACAGATGGCGTACGGGGGCAGGAGAGACGCGAAGGTCGGAGAGAGGAAGAAATATGGATGTTGGCCATGGTTGCGAAAGAAGCCAGTGGCAGAGCCAGGCACTTAACCCATGTTTCTATCCAATTGCTTCCTTATTAATTAATTTTCCTCTCTCATCCTTTTAGAACACACATTATAATTTTTACCCCCTTCTCTCATGTTTCCAAAAAAATAAAGCACTTGAAAAATCTAATTCTTCATGCACATCACAGGCTTTTCTGTCACTTTGGCTAATTTCAAGAAGCTCTGCACTGGCTTTGGGAGTGATGCTCTGGAGCAGACATGGGGGCTGCCCATGGCGAGGGCACCCTGGGGCGGTACCAGGAAGGTCAATGCCTTCAAAGTAAAAGAGCTGCTCTCAGTATTTCCAGCTGGGCAACGGCATCTTGTTGCACATTAGGTTGAGGTTTACTTTCAGACAAGTTTTAGTGTAGCCTATCGGTCAGAGAAAGCAATGCTGCCCCTCTCGCTTCCCACTCTTGACAGCTAATCCACAGGAAAAATGAATTTATTGCGGCCTCATCAGAGGTCCAGCATTGTACCAGACCTCGGCATTCAAGATTGATGCGATAAATGTTCTTTACTCCATCCCTGCATGGCTTTCAGCAACCATCTCCTGAGGGACCACATGCTGCAAAAACCCTTTTCAGCTGCCCAAGCTGAGTTGAGATTCCCTGAATTCATCAACCGATATCACAGGGAGAAATAGGAGGAGAAAAAGGACTGTATGGTCCTTAACCTCTGAATGAGGAGCAGGGTCTGCTCTGACTGATTTTTAAACAGCTCGTTTTCAACGTCTCTGTGAAGCTTCCAATCGGTTCTGGGACGGTAATGCTTAGGTTGAAGAGAGACTAAAACCAGCTAAAAAGTAATGTTTTAGAGACAGTCAGGACATGAGGGATGAGGTGTTTAAGTAAAGAGATGATTTCAGTTCTGGTGCCTTTGGCAGGGCTAAATATCTCTTTAGAGCTCATAATAATGAAAAAAAATGAATCTACCGCTAAGAAGACCAACGCTGAGCATAAAGAACATATTTACCATTAATATGTCATCTAGAGACATCTAAAAGTAAGATTACTTTGTAGTAAAATTAATATAAATTTGGCCTGCTAGAGGTTTTTAAGGACTTTTTTGTGTTCAGGTGAAACATTATCAATCGGTGCTGTGTGTGGCTGTATTTATACAGTTTGCTTTTCATATTGCCATTAGAAAAACCTGTGCACATTCTTTCCATGTAAAATAATTTTGTAAAATAACTTAGTCCAACAGTTACACCTAGTCTGAGTATCAAGGACTTTTTTTCTTATTTTTAATGTTTTGATTATAAGTGAGTAAATGAGCATATGTGCAATTATATTTTGGGTGCAATGGCTTCAGCTGCCACATTTTGGCATTTTATTTTATTAGCTAAAAGCTCACATATGGTTTCCATGTTTCCAATCTGGCTTTAAGGATGCAATGGCTGAATTAAGCAATGTTTCTCCTCACTCCAATTCCCTTAGATATACTTAAAAAGTCCATTCAGATTATAAAAAAAGTAAATTAAGGTTTATAATATTCAGAAGGTGGCCCATGGTAGTGACTAATACAGTGCTATCTTGTAAGTGCCCTTGCACCCTGCAGAAACTGTTAAAAGCCGTGTCTTGCAGTTTAAAATATTAAATCAGTTCTATGATCCTGTGGGGCAGAGTCACGCCTGAATGCCAAAATACTTCTTTTACGAACAATGATGCCATTATATCAGCACAGGAGCCGCCAGATAACAGGTCACCCTGCATGGCCACCCGGACGTGCAGGTTCTCCAGCACCTCCCAGTGTTGGACCTGGGGATCTGGGAAGGTCTTTGAGAGCCCCCAGTCAATTCAATCTAACAAATTCTGGAAAAATGACCCGAGGGCAGGAGCTCAGGGCCATCTGATGCATTGCCATGAGTGTGATCCACACGAGCTGAGTGGCAGATGGGACAGAGGTCTGGAAGAGGTGCACAGCTCCAGGGAGGGCATTACTGAGGAGAAACAAGTGTGCTGCAGCCTCAGAAACAGCCACGCTCAGGAGACCAATAGGGCTGAAGTACCATTATACATATGTATATATATATATGCATATATATATATATATGTAAGTTTGAGTAAAACTGAAAAGGTACTTGCTTTCACGTGGGAGACTATCTCCCAATGCACAAAGTGTGGTTATGAAACGGGCAATGAGCAACTGTGTATCCCATGGGGAAAGAAATTGCCTGCGTTTGCAGCAGAGGTGGCGTGCTCGGATGTTAGGCAAAGCTTCCCAACTGCAAAGGTTGTGGAGCACTTAATGAAAAGAATGAAGTTAGCGAGTCCCTTGAGAAGAGGTTTTCAATAACTGTGCAGGCAAACACATGTCAGGGATGGTCTTGGCACCAGAGCAGCAGCTTGACTATGTGACCTCCCCAGGTCCCAGCCAACCCCACATTTCTGTGAGCTCATGAAAACACATCTAGCATGTCTGGAAGCACAGGAGCGTGGGACTTCTCTACTGCATTGATGCAGACTCAGGATATCTCTCTTTTATATCCTTCTTCTCCAGGCTACCAACCTAACCAACAAGCAAAGTCCCATGGTCCCTTTTCTGGGCTTCGTAATTTACTTTGGTCCACGTATTTCTGCTGAAGTGGAACAGGTTCAGCATGGGGTGATGTGTGTGCACTCACACTACGCACCTGTGTTTGCTGCTGACAGTTGGTGTCACGTGAGGGGATTTTTTCACAGCCACCTTCTGATCAAGGCCACCCTGTTTGGGTTGACGTGAGGTGTGCAGAGACCGAAGTATTGTGATCCAATCCGTATCGCATCTCACAGGCGTAAGAAAAATAATTGGTTGGCAGATACTGAGCCCAAATCTCTACCAGTTATCATTGCTGGGGGGCAACTGGTCTATGCTTACAGTACTTGCCTGAGTTTTTGTTGACCAGTAAGCAATCTGCCTGAGTGAAGACTGAAGGGTAGAAATACAGACTTGCTTCTCCAGATCTTCAAGTTTCCATCTAAATCCATCCTAATCCAGCAAAACATGCAAGTTTGAACATAAACCATATCCATAGGTACACTTAAGTATGGGATTAAACGGTTTGCTGAATAGGGTCACTACATTACTAAGGCATTGGCTGCTAGTCTTGGCTCTTATTTCAGCTAAATTGAGATGGGAAAAGGTTTCCACACTGGGATGAAGCCAAGGTATTTTTCTCTCCCTTTCTCTCTCCTTTTATTTTTTCTCTTTCTCCAATAGTACAAGATAGATGTCTGACAACTGTTTCTATCTTGCTAACATCCTGGAGTTTACATCTTTGGGTATGGGAAATTTAAGACCAAATCTCAGCTCAGATGCATTCAGCTGAGGGTTGTAATCCCAGTTCTTGCACAGGTGAGCTATTCTGACCGCTGGGCTGTTTAAAAGCAGCAGCTTTTCTTGTGATCTGAGTAAATCACAGACTAAGAAGCGGAGGCAGTGGAAGGTACGGTCTAAGGTCATCTGATCCTCCACAGAGCTTTGGTGCTGACAAATGATTTTCTAAAATTTTATTTGAATTGAAATGTCCTCACCAGCTCTAAACATTCAACTGATATTTAAAAGGCTGGCCCTATTTTTTTCAGTTCTTTGGAAATATCAAAATCCCATAACTTTGCGTGGAGTCATGGAGAAGAAGGTGACCTCAGCTTTTCTGAAAAATCAACTTTACGTATCATGTTTGCAAACAGAATTACTGTCTGTGAGCCCTTTTAAAGATGTAGACCTTGGAAGTCTTCCCTTCTTAGTACCAATGAAATGAAATAATCAAAACATTGAGAGTTTGGAGAACAAGTGAATACCGCGTTGAGAATTCCACATAGTGCCTGGACTGGTCCACATGGACATGTAATCTGCAAGATCAAGAGATGCTTCAGCCCTTCTGCTGACACTTGAAAAGATCATTACAAGGCTTAAGGAGGAAAACAAAGTAATGGAAACATCCGCTAAAAAGGAACGTTTTCAATCGCTGGTACTCCATTCATTACAGGCCTGAGTGGTTCCAGAGACAACAGAAAACTATGCATTGTTGCAATGCCAAGAACAAGAAAGGCAATATGGATGTCGTGTTGCTTCTCACTCATTGCAATCTGAATGTTTTCATGCCCTTCCCATCTTGCCCGGCTGCGTTCATCAGCCAGGACTTCAGTGCCGTTGTGTCACTCATGACCAAATGCGTGGTGCTGAGCAGGGGGTGGTGGGAACATTCTGGGGCCCTTCCAGCCAGACACTGGTTGGGGTGCTGGCACCGGAGCCGCATCTGCTTGCGCAGCCCCAAGAGCAACATAAGGCATTCGCTCAAGAGCAGGCAGACATTGGGCAGGATTTCTGCCTAATGCATTGTCAAGCTAAAAAGCTTTTATGGGAGGTAAAGTTTTTTATGGGAGGTAAAAACACAGCAGTCATTTAATTAACAATACCTCAAAGCCTTTCCTATAGAGAACCACATGGCTGAAGTTTTCCCAGGCCCACTGTGATAACCTTGTTAAAATTTGGACAGTATTATTTAATCTTTGCTCTGTAAGCCAGACTTCTGTGATTTCCCCAGTGTCACTACAGCGTGGCAATTGCCTATATTAGAGCACAGACTCTCCAGCATGGTGAATATTTGAAAATGTCACCATATGTTACAGGTATCTCAAGGGCACTTTGAAAAACTTCATCTCAAGGCCCAGGAAGACACACACAAAAACAGAGCACTGTGGTATTTTTCAGAAATTGAAGCAGTGGCCCTTTGTTGGAGCTTGCTTCCAACCCATGTCTAATGGAGGTGAGGGTGCACCGTTTCTGATTAGTACCCAAGGGACTTCTGCTCTAAATACTCACTGCTTCACCAGGCAAGGCAGAAATAACCCTACATTGTCCATTCTTTCCTGCATTGAGGTCAGCAGGCCAACGGACTATAACCAGGAGTAAGACATCAGCTACCACAGCCCAGTGTAAAGTCCATCGCTGTCTACTGCAGTCATTGACTTCTGTTGAGTTTTGATTAAGCTAGAATAGGTTAAGAAATGGGCATATGTGGTGAAATTGTGCAACTTGTATTGTTTTGGCACTACATGTATTCTAAACTAATGATCTTGGCTGAGACAGGCCCTTTTTTGATCTTTCCTTTTTGGCCTCTTGTAACTTAAGCTTACCCCAAAATTTATGGAAAGAATACGTATCCGCTTTCTGCCAGTCAGTGAAGATTAGTATTTGCAAAGACAATTTTTCTTGTGCTATTGTGCATCTTGGTGCTGTTTTCTATATCTCTTAAATGTAAAAATAAACAAACATCCATACATCTGGGAGCAGATTTCCAAGTGGAGCTCAGCGCCAGACTTTTTTCCTTTTTTGAGTGCTCAGCACCCACAATGGGGCCAGAATTTAAAGCCAGTTCAGCTAAACCAGGGCCAAGTTTCCACAGAAACACGGAGATCTGGAAGCTCCCATCATGACAAATATTCACAGATACATCATTCAACTCATCCTCCCACCCAGGGATGATAAAATGACATAGTAACATAGCATTAATAACATCAGCTATTGATAACAACAGCAACGACCCTATGAAGGACGCATAAACAGCTGGGAGGAATGTTGGCTGCAGAGGGCGATTGCTCAAGTCCCCGGTGAAGACCTGAGTGTTTGCTTATGTTCTTGCTTGGCAAGATACGGCACTATCAAGATACTATTCAATGTTTGAGTAAGAGTATCACTTCTGACATGCCTCTGATTCCTTGAAACAGAAGAAAGCCATTGGGAAGAGAGATATGCCGTTGGTAACTGCTCTTCCTTGCCGGTTTACTGGGCCTAACCCTGATTTATGAAGTGCGGCGCTGGACAGGATGTTGCCAGTTGAGGCTGTGTATAGCACATCAGCAGCAGAATTTAGGGATGGCCTATGTCCTGCAGGGAAAAGGCTCTACACTGGATGGAAGATGATCTGAGCAGGTGTTTTCCATCTCCAGCTTCTATGGTGAATAGAGTCTTTCAGTTTGATGCCTGCCAAGTGCACATTTAATTGGATAGGAGAGAGAGTTGGGTGAGCAAAGCGGGGAAGTCCTGCCCTTAGTCATACCAACAGCCTGATGAATTTCTTTCTGCTACAGTCCCTCCTGTTTTGCATTTATTTCCCACAAGCATTTGAATGAACCAAATTAATGGAAAAGCAATTTCATGCTCTCATGCAAAAGAGTTACAGGAAATCATTTTTGCACATACAAATAGTTGTGCTGCTAATCAGGGGACAACAACGTCATGTGCCAGATAAGCTGCATGGTCAGACTTTGGGTGTCTGATCAACATCTGAATATCAAACACAGGAATAGTGACTATTCACGCCACAAAAGTGTTTGTTGAGAAATTAATGAGAAAAATAAATGTTATGGAATAACAATTACATAGATCATCTACCTCGTAAGACATTGTGTAGCATGTTAGGAAAAACATTCATGGCGTGTGACTGCTTTGCATGCCTTTTTCGTAAGACTTTTTTTCCAGCATTACATATATAAAAAAAAACCCAACCCACACTTATTTGCTTACTGTTTGTAACACTCTGCAACTTTAAAAATTCTTCCTCCCCAGTGCAAACATACTTCCTCAGAGAGGCAGCAGCAGAGCCCCGCTAAGATGCTTAAGAGGAGGTCAAGAGAAAAGCCATTCACCAGGGGAATCTCTCTCACTCCTTAATACATTTTTATTACTACCTATGCACACAGTGTTCTCTCAGAGGCTAGATGAATAAATATGCCTCTTTTGAGCAAACATTTATAATGCTGTTTAAACATGGGGGAAGAACAGTTTCAGCTTAAAAATGATACTAGCACCATGTTTACATTTTTTTTTCCCAAGCTGCAGTTAAAATGAAAATATCCAGACAGACATTCAGCATGAGGCTTGGAAAAGCATGTTTCTTTTGGTCACTTCCACTACAGAATTTCACCTAAAAATGAAATACAAAAGATTGGGGTTGGGGGGGAAATACAAAAGAAAGATTTGTTTGTAGATGAAATACTCTGTGCAAATCCATCCAAATAATCAGTGTAATTCTTCATTAATAACAGACTTGGAAGATACTTAGAAATGTTTCTTTTGCTTTGAACTTACTGAAGGCAGAGTTCTTGAGCTGGCGATGTACTTGTGCACAGACTTGACTTGGAGTGAAAGGGTGCTCTTTGCCTCCTCCTCCAGCACCCGAAGCCCAGCAGATAAGGCACTGGCCCATTTTGGGCCACTCAGGGCTCAGCCCTCGGTGGCAGATCTGCCCCTGGGTGAGGAGCTTTCTCCCTCTTTATCACCTCTTCACATCCAGATTTTAAATTCCCGAGGGCAAGGAGCAGCTCTTATAAAATAAGATGATGGAGTCACAAGGTGGAACTTTGGACACTGTGTCAGCAGCGTTAATAACGCTGGTTTCAAGAGGACTTCTCACATACTGAAAGTTAAGCAGCCCTTAAGAGCTCCCCTGGCTGGGGACGGGAGGAGGGTAATTCGCCCCTCTAAGGATCCCTGTCCACCGAGCTGTGAGAAACTTCAAATCTCACTGACTTCACTGGCACTTCAGGGCACTCAGCACCTTCCAAGATTAATTCCTCAAGCAGGGAGAGGTCTAGAAACGTATATATTAGAGCACTTTACATCTTCAGCTGCAGTAGGGCTCTTTCTGGTGAGCTTGACAAAGGACAGATTATATATTATGCTGTGCCATAAACTTCAGCAATCTAAGAATTCGGAAAATACCCCATTCTATTACTCTCCTAGCTTTGACATGAAATATTAAACACCGCTTACCAAAGTAATGTTATTGAACACAGATGTCCGCTATCACATTCAAATTGTTCAAGTCAATCTAGGTTTATGTATTTTCTTTACTTAAGCGTTTGTATAAACCCAAGCGTGCCCTGACAGTAATGATTTCACAATGCACTATATTCAATTAAGGAGACAAATATGCATTTACATTTTTACTGAACTTGTTTCACATACACATGAGCTCCAGCTCCAACTTCTTTTTGATGTTTGGTGGAAAACAAAGGAATAGAAAGGGTGCCACCTACTGAGTCACTCGGACATTTTTGGAGGCTGAAAAATTGTGCAAATTACAAATATGCTCATTCCAGTTAAAAATAAACAAATGTTCAAGCTCTATTTATAAGCCTGTGGGAAGACAGCCATAGATAGCATTTTTCTTATCAAAACACTCGGTGACGAGGGCACTTACCAGGGTGTAGGAGACGCCAGCTCCAGCTCCCTCTTGTATCTTGGCGGGTTTGAATTCACCTATTCCTCTGGAAAACCCAAGCAAAATGAATCAGTATCTGTGATCGCAGTGCCTGAATATCTTTTGCAAGCGATGGATGTGACACAACGAATGAGGATCTAGAAGTGTTGCACCATCAACGAGAACCGTTCCTCAGGACCCATGTCATTTAGCAATCTGTCACTAATTGGAAATGTATGCTGTTAAATAGGTTGCAGATAAACTGTATCAAATGGATGAGATTTAAGCAGATACTTAAATTTAAAAACCCGCAGAGAAGGTGCAGGAAGCCTGAAGATGACCTTTGTAACATACTTAAAGGCTCACGAATGAAGACAAGCTCTCAGTACTTCTTAAAATCTAGTGGCCCTTTCTGATCTCCATCAAGGTACAGCCCTGTGTTTACCAGGTATATTGAAAGTGTTGTGCTGCTGCTGCGATTTCCTCACTTGGGGAGGATAAACAATCCAAATAAACTTTAACGTTGCCTTGATACCAGGCAGAGACGCTGCCATTCACGGTTTTTCTTTAGTGGCAAAGGTACACAGCCTAGTCAGCCTTGACTTTTGTGAGGGCAAGTTTACCATGCCTAGCAAGGGCTCTGTGAATACACCTGAAGCAGGATGCTCGCACCTCTGATAAATCAGGAGCCTGTATCTGGTCTGAACTGAAGCTGGTGATGAAGCAATGCCTTTGGAGGGATGGAGAAAATACAAAGAATCCTCCTGACTGGCCACCAAGGCAGCTCTCCTCCACTCGCCTTCACAGCTCTGTACTGAAAAGTTCTGATGTGCCACACATGGGTTGTTGCTTAACTTTCTTCCACACAAGGTACTTACACTGATTTTCTTTGAAAATGTTGTAGTCATGACTGATAGAGCCACAGTTTTTTATTCTCCCTGATGGCATACAGAGGAGGGGGGAGACACGACGTGATGTCAGGTGTGTCGCGTGTCAGGGGAATGGCAGGAAAAGCAAAAGTCTGGGATTTTTCATCTCTAATGGAAGCAGGCCAGCTTTGGGACTGAAAAAGGATAGATCAAAAACTAAGAATCACAAAGCTTGGCAAACAAATATCTCAAGCACAAATAAGACTTTAAATACTATGGTAAGGAGGCACTGGAGTAGGTTATTTTTCACTCACAAACCACCTTCTCTTCCCTAATGCTGGTTCCCAAAGGATCCCAAGTGCTTGCCCCACACATCCCATTAATCCCTCCCCACTGAGCGGAAGCTTAGCACCACGGAGCCCCCCCCCAGACCTGCAGATGCAGCTTTATCTTGGTCTCTGCAGATGCAGGCAGACCCGAGGTTTTCACAGGTATCATGTGTATTTAACGTTTACCAAAATTTCTTGTGTCGGGGACTGGTGTAGCAATAACTTACTCGGGGAAAATAATTGTGAAATATTAACAAGTCCTTATTAACAGGTGTTTCTGGCAGAGATTCCTTCAGGGCAACTTGGACAAGGCACCACAGTTGAGTTGGTAATGGCATTTTTTTCCCAGAGGGACCTTCAAAGTCTCTTGTTTGGTGCTTTGTATTCCTGGCAGCAGAGTCAGGAAGAAACCCAGTTTTCAACATCCTGCCTACTCAAAATAAAACATTCATTTCTTTGCCATAATGTTTTTCACGTCTCCCATGACTTGGCACACGTTTATCACGTGATGGCTGTAGCGCAGGGCACTGAAGAACCGTTTATATACTCCAGATAACAGGCGCTGCTGATGCGGCCCTTTATCAGTTCCTGAAGTGTTCGGGGGCTGCTTTCTGCTTGCACAAGCACTCTTTGAGGTAGGCATTAAAATGGATTTTTACCGCTGCGACGTTTAGGAGAAATCATTCTGTCCCAAACCCTTACAGAGCTTTTTTAATTTTTCCCAGGGGAGGCAGCCCTGGCTCCCTACAGGACGCTGTGTGGTGGGGATGGGAGGGGGGCTGTACCCTTGGGAGCAGCACCGTTTGGTTTTTCTTTTTTACAAAAAAAAGCTAAGGATTTTTTTTGCAGCTAGAAATCAGATATGAGAAAATTCACTGCAAATTCATCATGACAGTACACTTCCTATTTTTAAGGTGAAAAACTGGATTTAAAGGGACGGATGCACTGCCCAAGTCACATTTCTCCATTATCCCTTGTAGATACCACATTATCAGACCAGTGACACCAGACCACCAAACAAACCTGCAAAGCTTTCCAAGAGAAGGAAAACTCTTGGTACCACTCCACAGCAGAAGAGTTTGCAACAAGAAACCAAACCAAAACAACCCCTGTCAACACTCTTTCCAAAGACATAAAGATTCTCCAGGCACTTGACATCCACCTTAACTTTTTAAGTAGCGTATCTTGGAGAGAAGATTCCTGTTGGATCAAAGGGGAGTTGGATCAAAGACTTTGCTACAACAATAGCTGTGCTGGCAAACCATCCCCTTTCAACACATTCCTGAGTTTGTATTTTAAGTGGTTTTTGCCACATTGGCAGCCAAAAATAACTATTTTCTGATCAAATTCATTAGTTCTAGTAAAAATGTTAACATGCTAAATGTGACTGCGAACAGTTCTAATAGTCCATCAAGGCAGCTGTTGAAACCTGTTGCTTTTGAGAGCGTGGAGAAGGGCTCTGCAAAGGCTCGAGGGGAGCGATGTCCTGGCCAGAGCGATTCGTTGTGAGGCTGCTCCCGCAGCACTCCCACCCCTCATTACCCGGGAATACGGCCCTTATTTAATGTGAAGCTATTATGCCTGCTGTTCTGTACTTCATATATACCCTTAAGGTTGAAGTAATAATTAACAGCAGCCTTCTCATGTGCCTAGGAGTACAAGGCCAAGATCCACAACGGCTACGACAATGTAAATGTCAAATAGAAAAAGGAAAAAAAGCAAACCGGCAGGCAGGAATTACCCCCCAGCCTCTGCTCACAGCAATCTTACTCTTTGCTGATGACATACAGCAAGGAATCCTACCGCATATCTTACAGGACACATAAATCATTTAAAACTGCATTTCTGGTTGAAAAAAACCCTCCAGCTACAAAAACCAGAGAACTTTCATTAAGTCACTTTGTAAGTAATTTATAGCATGCTAAGACTCACAAAGTAACAAAGAAACGACAGGGCAGTTTCTTGTTAATGAGAACTCGAACAACAGGGCAGCATCAGCGGGAACGTGGAGCATTTCCACCCCAAATATGGCTTCACTTCACCAGGTGACATGCACTCGGTTACCTCTGGTGCTCCTACGCTGGAAAGCCTCCATGCCATTGCCAAAGCAGGGGACAGGGACAAGACAACCCTTGAATTTCACAGTGGCTTTCCTTCCTATTTCTGGATGAACCAAGAAGGACTTGTAGGTAGAAAGAAAACATCAAAGCAAAATATAGAAACTTCTGCAAATTGGAAAGGTGCAAAATTTGGATTACTTTTGGTAAAAGGTTTGTGCAAGCACTAAGGCCACCTGGGCCGAAATGGAACTCAGTTGCTGTGGACAAACACGGTGGTCTTGGAGCAAGACCATCACCTTGCTACGTCCATGTAGCCTTTGCTCAGATAGGCCATTGTCTACAACTAATGCTAGTAGGTCATACTTTACTAAATTAATTAGCCAAGATTTGACCTCTGAGTAGCACCAAGCCTAACTCTTTGATCTCTTACATGTAGAAATCACAGACCTTAAAATAATTAATTAGTTTAATTATCATTAGGCTCTTGGAGTCACTAGAGGGAGACCTGAACACATGCCTTAAGCCAAGATGTTACATCTGGACTGGAAAAACACCCAGTAGATGATGGCACGAAACATTTTAAGCATTAACTATAATATCTACACCACATACAGCTTCTCAAGATGTTTCGCTGTCATCAGCTTGCTAAAAGATAAAGATTTATTGGGCTATTACTGAAAAGGAAGCTAGATACTGCCAAATGGCATGGACAGTTAGATGACTAGTTGCTGACATCTTTATTCATATATAAAATGAAACAACTGAGTTGTATTTTTTTTAACTACCATGCTTGAAGGAATCAACAAAGCAGTGTCTTATCATACAGAACTTTAAAGACATTTTTAAATCATTTCATGGGCTTTGGACAGTTGTGGTTTTTTTTTACTGTGTGCATACAGAATCCTCTGTTAGCACCCTGTGAACTTTTAGTGCTGGCTGAAATAAGAGATAAGCAGTGCTGGCTACAGATTAGTTCAGCAGTGCCTGAAGATGCCGAGGGGATCATACCATGGAGCAGTGCTTCCTGGATCACGGTCACAAATCACTCGTATTCCGCTGCCATGTATCGGCCGTAGGCATACAGGAACATTTCAAGTGCTGCAGAGGACATGGCTTTTTTACACAGACCTGTGCTGACTCTGCATAAGTTGAGAATATTACAGCTTAATAGTCCCATGTCTAGTTTTTGATCAGCTCTCAATAGCAATCATCGAAACTGAAATGTTAGTGCAGTAACAGCAATAATTTATATGAATAGTTGAACTATAGCTTCTAATAGAGAAATTATTAAGTTGCAATGATTAAAGAACTCTTTATGATATACATTAAAAAGACAACCAACCAAATGAACTTAATTACTCTCTTCTTCGTTGACAACTGTATGAAATGTGAAATAAATCACATACGACAAAATCCTGCAGTACTACAGAGCTCAGTTTAAAAGTGTTTGCTCTAAAATGTAGAGGTCCAAGCCTGCAGAGCTGTTCTCCCGGAAGCTAGCCATACCTGTCCACTTTTTATTCTGACAGCTTGATATACTGTTCCCCCTTTGTTACACATTCTGAATTCAATTTAGCATGCTACTTCCAATTAACCAGCGCACACTTACTGCATTATTTGGCATTGAACAGGCGCATGTGTTCCTTTAGCTCCTGCCAACGTGCAAAGACAATACCCCTCAGGTGAACGGGGCTGTTTGCTCGCCGAGCATTAGGCTCTGGGAAGCGGCCAAGGCGGCTGATGGAAGCCCGCAGGTGTGCAGTTTCAAATGCCTTCAAAGTGCTTCATGTCCAAGTCGTCCAGAAACATTACACTTCATAACCATCCTCTTCCAGCAAGATTTATGCTGTGTTTTGAATATTTCTAATACTCTGGAGTCCGAGTGCCAGAAACCTCTCTTTATCAGGCTCAGTCACTGGACAAGCCGCTCCGGTCAGGGATCATATATAAACCCATTTATGTATAGGCCATTATTTATTCTATACAAACTACGAAAAGCAGGTGTGATTTCAGTGTGCTTGCTCTGAATGTGAATTAGTTTAACAAAGTTTCATCCACAATGTAAGCCTATTGCTTTAGGACTATCAATGAGGAGGAAACAGGAATGAGTTTTAATGACATGTTTATATAAAAAAATTAGCATCCTTTCACTACAATACGTGTACAACAAAGTACAGTACAGTTCTCAGATACATCCCACATATTCTTTGAAGGCGGGTTACAAAGTCACAAAAATAATATTGCTATGCAAGTGCTTATTAAAAGCAATAAAAAGAACAGAATAAACAATTTATGCTCTACAAGTCCAAGATTTATTGTCTACCACTGGAAATTGCTTTACAGTGTTTGAATATAAAGCTTTGACTCTGCAAAAGAATTACTGGGCACAGCTGCAGCTCACACATTGAGCTTCTGCAGCCAGCCACAGGTCAACGTGCAGAAAAAAATCCTTCAAGAACTGGGGACTGAGAAGGTTTCTGCCCGAACTACTAAAAAATTAAGATGGGGATGGGAGGATGGAGGCTTCTTGCTCCACCAGTTCTCTCAAGACCCCTTCCTAAGCTCTTCTTTGCTCTGATAAGAAGCTAAACTCTAACAGAAACATTGTTATTTGTCACTGTTAGATCAACAGCATGAAGCTATGATGGCTCCAAAATGTGTCTTTGGCTCTTCTGGGAAGGACATAGAGGTATCATTTCCATGTTTGTCCCTTTGGCAACTCTGGATACTATGATGGTTATTACTTACACAAACAGAAATCTGCAGCCAATCAAAATAATACGGTTGGCAAGAAATCTGGGCAAACTTTAATAGCTACAGTTCTTCAACATAAAAAGGATAAAAGTAGAATAATAATTTTGGCAGGGGAATCGGGGAATTTTTTAAATTCTGATTGTTTTCCTATGAGGATAGTGTTATAAATACTGAAGTCTAACTTAAAACATGTTGCTCTGGCTTCATGAATTCACATGGAGTAAGATTCTGCTGGACTCACTGAGTTACACTCGACTCCTTTCCACTCTTTGCAGGCTGAAGCTATCTGGAATACACAGCAAGGTAAGAGAGTGGGACTTGGCACAGAAACTGCAGGGTTGAGATAATTTAAATGTCTTTCTGAAAGTATTTATCTGTGCATGCAAGTGTGTTACAGTGGAATACACAGAGCACTCTTTTCAAGAAAGCATAATTAACTTCAGCCCTCTGGGAAATGGAGAGCCAAGGCAGGCACTTACCAAGTGGAAGATGGACATAAATTTAAATATAAAAAGTATTTTCACTGAAGTTTTCACTTTCATTTTCAACAAGCTCCAGTGCTATGCTCAGGACAGTATCTGCCTGACAGTCTTTCACTGGAATCTGATGAAGCAAATAAGCAGAGTGACATGATTTTAATAGCAATTACACTCACTTGCCACAAAATTAATTGACGGAAAAGCAGATTTAGTAGCTTTTTTGATTTAAAAAGTCCATGCTGTCTAATAAAGACTATTTTGTAGGGACAGAATGAGGTAAATTTGTTAATCTGCAGCAAGGAGTAGAATCAAAACATATTAATAACATCACAAGCAAGCAAACTACCATAATTAGTAGGTAATGATGTAAAGTTCTGGCTCTTCTAGAAAACAACATCCTGTAAACATTTTACCTGCCTTGTGAAAAAAGTGAATAGAACAAAGAAAAGACATTTAAAACTACCCCAATCAAAATTCATCTTTTAATATTTCTGAAATATTGAATTTTGATTTTTACCTTTATATGATTGCACTTTGCTTTGGAACAAAAAAGTCATATTGAGCCCCAAATCAGAATGATGTGTTTAATGGCACTGAAGTGAACTTCTTTCACAAAGGCAATAACATAAACAAGCTAAGAAGTATTTTGAAGGAGGAATGAATAAAAAAGACTACTGTATATGAATGGTTTTGTATTAATTAGCATTTTCCGATTTAAAAAAAAGTTTGCTGAAATATTTCCCAGGCAGATCAACTGGGGCCTCTAATTCATTGGCACAGCCTCAGTACCAGTCACTTCAAGTATGTGTTTCATCATGTACCTAGAATTGTGACATTCTTTAAAAATACTTCGTACAAAAATCTTTTATTTCCTTTATACTACATATTTACAATTCTATTTTCAAGGTACTGCGGAAAATGTAAACAAGTATACACAGGTGTAAATAATATGGCTTGAGAAAGGTTTCCCGTTCAATGAGCTGCTCTAATCACACAGATAAGAAAAAACCCAGTACATTTTACAAATGGCTGTCAAACAGCAAAATGTAAGTTCTTGGGTTTCACGCGTTAGCTGCTGAGTAACCGTACCAGTCACCGGGCATCCTTCCCTAAACTGAACTGTCTGACGTACTGGAACGGGGCTGGTGGAGGGTCACCAAGGTAACTGGGGCTGACACAGTTGGGTCTGTGGGAGCAGGGTTTGCTCAGCCTTCAGAAGAGAAGACCAAGGGGAGGTATTACTGGTGTCTGCAGCTGCCCCATGGGGGCTACAGATGAGATGAAGCCAAACACTTCTCAGAGATGCACACGGAAAGGATAAGTGGCAGTGAACGAAAGCTGAAACTCGGGAAATTACGATTAGAAACTAGGAAAAACAAAACTGTGAGCATGAAATTGTGAGCACTGGGACAGGGGCTCAAAGAGGTGGTGGGATCTCCATCCTTGGAGATATCCAGAACTCAACTGGACGAATCTCTGAGCAAGCCCATTTAACTTTGAAGTTGGCCAGGCTTTGAAGTGAAGCCTGGACCTCCAGAGGTCTCTTACAACTTAACTTACTCTATGATTCTACGAAAAATCTTGACTATAGTGCAACACTTGCATTACTATTGTAGTTTGGCTCTGCGGTAAATACATAGTTAAGATCAAAATATGTCAATTGCTTAACTTGGATCGTTCTTCTCCAGCAGTCGCTAAGATTAAAACTAATCATCTCACATAAGATTTACCTTCTCAGTTCCAGTTCAGTGAAATTGCCCCAGATTCACATAATTGTAGGATCAGACCCAGGTCATCATATCTCCAAAAGAACCTTTAAAATGTCACAGCTGACAGCCAAGCCCTGCTGAGAGCCACACACTTCTGACTAGTTTGGAGACAACAACAATTTTGTGATATTTACATTGAGTAAACTTTCCAGCAACATTCACAGAGCTCTAAAGAAGAAATGACAAGGGATCAGCATCAGCCTCTGTGATTTTCTGGCTGAAGGCACAGTTGGTTAATTAATTGTGGCACATTCACAAATATCTTTACTTTGTTTAGGATGACTTTCAATATCTATAAAGTGACGAATAACAACAATAAGACTTCCATGAAGCTTAAAAAACACCTACCAAACCTGTATTGCTTCCAATAGATCACAGTTTGAATTAAACTCCCAGGTGAACAAGCGTTGT
>Ga0181612_146967_pt1 | contig 30598 bp, 12 predicted proteins | sample HoacroProtozoa21_FD_119630 | JGI IMG/M metagenome (GOLD analysis project Ga0181612, IMG submission 119630) | Hoatzin crop microbial communities from Cojedes, Venezuel. Combined Assembly of Gp0051906, Gp0051904, Gp0051908 | reverse complement strand
TCCTTATCTCAACCCATGAGCTTAAGAGATCTGCTTTTTTGGATAAATATAGCAGCCTTGATTTTGAAATATGACACCAATGGCAAAATTTTGAACTGTATTTGGTTCAAGACTGGTGACTTGCATTTGGGCAAATAGCTGTCTAAATCAAAGCTGCAAGTCTTTTACGGCTAGCTCTGTCCTAATTAAACTATCATATATTATGGCCAGGTACTTAAAATTCTGACTGTTGTTCTTTTGAAAGATACAGATGGATCAGGAGGCCTGTCCTAAAATCCGGCTGAGGCTTTTTAAATTTTAAAGCCTCTTACACAGAGCTAATAGGAACAATACATTCACAGATAAAGGAACTAAAGCAGTGTTGTGTTCTGCTCGCTAGATGTGAAATGCTGCAGGTGCTCAAGAGAAAGTAAATAATAAATTATGGTTCGCTCGTTTTTTGTGGGTTTTTTTTAATACCGAGAAATTTTGTGAAAAATAAATGCTTGCATATTATTGAAGATGTTGCCTGCTCTCCAGATGTACCTGTAGTAGAACAAAAGATCTGCAGGGATGATTAATAAGTAGCACTGTTTCTCAAGCACTGTCTGATTAACAGCATTCCCATTTACACAACCCTCCACTTGAATTAGCAGAACAGGGTGTCGTCAGTGAATGACAATAATGGATCTGGTGGCGGCGTAGCATAAGGAAGTCAACTCTTTCCTGCTAACATATGCTGATGATCAGGAACTTCTTTATGATCAGCTCACAGTCTGCATTTTTACAAGACAGAAGACAGAGGAGGGAGCACAGATTTAATCTTTAGAGTGTATATTCATTACTAAATTAGTTCTATTGCTATATTAACAACCACAGTTATTTCAAAAGCAGTTCATGTGGGTCAGTAAGGAGGTGTCAGTTAACCTCAGGCAACCAAATAAGGTTTCTAGCATAGAAGAGTCCTCTCCTGTTCCTCAGGTTGGCCAAAATACCTGGCACACCTGTCTCTCCCTTTCTTCTATGGTGTTCTATCATAGCTGTCTACAAAGGAATCTCAAACAACTACAGTCCAGACTTGAGATCACATTATGTAGGTCCAAAATACCTGAAACATGTAAGCTCGATATACAGTGGAGGGATTTACACTCCCTGATGCTGTAAATACCTTTGAAAAGCCCATGGATGCTTACAGCATCCTTCAAGACTGCACTGAACAAAATTGTTGTAATGGTCCCAAGGCCAGCTGGCTGAGGGAGAGAGAGAGATGTGTAAACTTCTTTCTTGTACCATGACTGACTTAAGAAGAAAAAGTAACAAGAAAGTATACCTTTGTAACCTTCTTTTCATGCATTTTTACAGATGGGAAAGCAGGAAGGACCTCTACAGTTTTAGGTTCCTCTCAACTACCTTCAGCTGGGTAAATGCTGACTAACTAGTCCAGTATACTAGGTAATGAAGAACACAGGAAGATTTGTGAGACGATTCATTCCACTCCCCCCCTCCCCCCCGACACATAAAATTAAATATAAAGCAAAAGAATGATGTTCTTGATGCCTGGATGTCATGTCTACCATTAAGAATGAGGGTCTGAGGAACTACAGGCTGACTTGGTCTCTGAGAAGGTTATGGAGCAAATCCACCCAGCAGCACAGTTCCATGCATGTGAAGGACAAGAAAGTAACTAGGAACAGCCAACATGAATTTATCAATATCAAATCACGCTTCATCAGCCTGGTTGCCGTCTGTGGTGACTGACATGGAAGACCTGGAGAAAGCGGCCAATGTCATGTACTTTGACAAGCGTGGCAAGCTTGCAATCTGGAGATGCAGAGTGCTTGGACAAACTCCATGATGACTAGAAAATTAGGTTGCATTGAAAAAATAGCTGGACAGCTGGACTCCAAGGGTAGCGGTCATTGGTTTGAAGATCTGAGGTCAGGTAGTTCCTTGCAGTATGCCTCAGGGATCTATAGTGGAACAGTACTGGACAGTAGAATGGAGTGCACCATATGTACACCTGTGGAGCCCAGTCGGGGGAAGCTGGGGGGAAAAGGGTGGTGGGAACACAGTTATTGCATTACAGGACAGGGCTTCTATTGAAGTGGACCTCCATCACAGTAGCATTGCTATGTTACAGCATCACAGAATTGTTGAGGTTGGAAGGACCTCCTAAGGTCATCTTATCCACCTCTAGCTCAAGCAGGGCTAGCTAGAGCAGGTTGCCAAGCACTACGTTAATACAGAGAACTACAGTTTGAGAGTTCTGTGCTCATGTCCTGATATTTTTGTTTCTACTTTTTCTTTGATTGAATTCCTCACGTCTTTTGAGTAGCCTGGAAACACTAGGCAAGTCCTGAAAGCAAGCCATGCTTTAAAAATATGCATCTATTGAAAAAAGTTTTAAAAGACTTTGTTAAAATGACATAGTAACTCTGTTCCCAATACATAATTTCCTGCAAACCAGTGTTTTTTCTGGGAGAATTTGAGCTTCTGAGGAATATCGCAACAATGATAAATTTCAGGCTTGTTTTGGTTCTTCTGTATAGTGCAAAATGATTCCACATGCATCACCTCTTCCTTAACACAATCGCATTTGAAAGTTAGTGAATTCCTTAAATGTTAAGAACCACTGAAGTTTGAAGCCTTAGATTTCCATTAGCAAAAGCGCTGCATATTTTCTGTTTCCCAGCTAGAAGATTTCCTGCAGATATTCAAAGGAGAGCTAATTGTATTTATACAGCTCCAAATAACTGGGTAAGGACACTAGAGGTTTTTATTTTCCGTCTGTGTTGTTAGTAGGGCTGGATACTAATATTTTAGACACTACATTGAAACAGGAAATATTTTACTTCCTATTGTTCTAAGTTTTTATGCATAGAAATTAATCTGCTTTTTCTAGTCTCTAGACTTTCCTTCAGCCAATCCCATTTAAACCTTTCCTTTAAGCAGAGATTAACATTTACAGTATAATCAAAAATTCCTCTTGTGTAAGTCCTCTCAGCCAATACTCTAGCTAATCCTTAGATTTAAGATGCTTACAAACAAACAAAAACATGTAGCCACGTTTAACAGAAGGCTGTGGAAACAAAGACTGAGTATGAAAATGTCCTGAAATACATATGCTAAGAAGGCTATGTCACAGAAATGTTTGGAGCAGAAGCCATGAAAAACAGTCTGACTTTCTTTCCTGCTTACATCAAGTAGAGCATAAAACTTTTGCTGAAGGATGGAGAGAAGGACAGCAGGTAACAGACGTGGTTACACACACATCCTCTCACCTACTCCTACCTGTTTGGAACAGTCCCCTCCATACTGTGTAGCAAACCACATGTTCTACACACCTTGCTATGAGAGCCGTCCTCAGTGACTTTCTCCCAGCATCTACTTATTTCCAGAAGGTATCAACAAAGCTGGATTTGGAACAGAAATAGGAGTGGGATTCATCACGCTTCACTTCAGACATCTACGGTTTGAACAACCAAATAAGCTCAATCACCCACACGAGTCAAGGGGAAAGAGCCAGGTGCTTTCAGAGGGTGAATCGCTTGATCTCAGTGTACTCCTGTCTCAAAAAGATGAGTTATCCTTTGAGCTTGTTTCTCTTGGTTGACTACAAGGGAAGCCTGAGCAACCAGTCAAGAGTTTGTCATCTGGGTTGCAGATAAACAAATCAGAACTGAAAAATCCAGCCTATTTATTTTCTTTAACAAAATTTAGAGACTTCTATTAACTTAGTAAGTAGATGCATTTTTTTCAAAAAGCATAATTTGCAAGTTAACCACAGCAATATTCAAGATTCCTAAATGTTGCTTGCATGAGGAACAAGAGTTGTGTTGGTATGTTAGCATCAGTAAATATCGACTTACTATTGCTTTCACTGTTTTTAAAGGCAGTAAGACATGCATAATATATATATAGAAATGGAGAATTCCTCCTTGCTAGTAAAAAGTATTTTGATCTTCTTAACCCTCACAGATTACTCTATTAGCCTGCAAATCAGAAAAAAGCACTTTCTTGTGACCACTAGTTACAATTATTATACAACAATCATGGATCCATGACTTTCAAGTTCAAACACAGTTATTAGACCATTCAATCTAGTCTGCTATGTAGAAAAACCAACAGAAGCCCATTTTTCTGTATGTAGCTTGCTGCTGTGGTTAATCACTCTCATTTGAGCGTAATTTCTCATTTAAAAGTGCAGGGCTTTTACAATCAGCATTAGTTCTTACTTTTTTTCACTGCTAGATTAGAGTCATTTAGTACTTATTATTTTCTCCCTGTGCAAGCAATTACAAACCATAATCAAGCTTTTTAAGTCTCTCACAGTAAGATATCATCTTCCATCCTTTGAATTATTCTTCTGAAGAGCCCTTACAAAATACGGTAAATTATGTACATATGCATATAAATATTATTCAGGAGTACACAAAGTGACCTTTCAAATGGGTATTGATTTTGGCATCTACCAAAATTACCTGCTTATACCTTTGAAGGATATCACTGAAAATTAATGAAGTTATTCCTACTATGCGAGGGATTCCAATGCCAGACTAGCTAGATACAGGCAGAAGATAAAAAAAAAGGTAGTTATCGTAGACCATGCCTGTAACCTATGTTTCTCTTACCCCTCTGACCTAGGATGTATCCCTTCAACTTCCTAACATCAAATACGTCTAAATCGAGAGTGAACTCCAGAGAATAATTGTTAGAATAGTCTATGCCAAGAAATAACATTTTAATAATTAGCAACTATTGAATGGCTTCCCAAGTTAGCTCAGAGAAGATATGATCTGGAATATGGAGACCTGCCCCTCCCATTCCAGAATTTGAAATCCAAAATGCCTTTTAGTATTTAGACTGTTTTTAAACAACCTATCTTCCCCACCTCCCATCCAGTTTCCTGTTGTAAAACTTGCTTATATTATTTTTTTCCATTTTCATTTCCTGAGATCTGTAATGAGTGTTATAAAGTAAATGCAACTCACGATCACCACCGTAAAACATACAAAACTCTACCACAATCCCTTATGCATTTATCCCACAGTTTTTTCACGAGGAGTAACTGCCCGAGGATCATCTCTGCTTTCTTGACTTATACTTCATTAATTCTGTCAGTCTTAGAGGGACTCTTATTTCTGATGTAACAATAATATAGTCTTCAAGTGAATAATGAAAAAATCACACATACTTTTCTTATTAATAAGCTGTTGAGAAAATTATCACTGGAATATTTCAAATATCTAAGGGAATTTTCTATTCAAACCATTTCAAGTTAGAGCCTCAAGCGCTGTAAAACAGTGAAACTTACACTAAACAGAATAATTTTCACATGTGCTGATCATCATCATTAGGCAGTTGATTGCCAATATGCATGCAGGCAACAGTCACCGCAGTTCAGTCTTCTCATTTGCTTTCAAGCCTGTAATCAACTGTCCTGAAAGTTCTACTGAATTTTTAAAATAGTATGTATTTATATTGTGGTATGAACACTGCAAAATAATTTAGTAAAAGCCCAAAGTCCATGACTCTACGTTCAGCAGTGTAATTGTGTAGCAGTCTTCCTGTCTGAAGAAAAAGCATCTTCATCCATGGATTTTTGAACTGGTAACTGTATTATCAGAAGAACTAACTCAGACAAATATATTTTCCTTTTTTTTTTAATATATCTAAGCTCTTTAATAAGAGCAGTGAATTCTGTGAGATGGAGTCTGCGTATTTTCTGTCAGTAAGAAACACACAAGAAACAGCTACCTCCACAGTGAGAAGCCCCAACTCTAAATAAAAAAAAAATGAAAAAGCAAGGCAACTTATCAAATCAATAAAAAGTGTTTCATCTTCATGAGACATTTAGGGCATCAGAATCTTTCACAAACAGACCAACAGCAATAGCACGAGCTTCCACCTAACTCTCTTGCCATAGAAGACAACAAACAATTGAGTTCACAGGTTGCTGCTTGAGTAAACATTTGGAGCAGTTCCCTACATTTTGCATACAAGTGAGAAAAAACAAAACAGTTTATGGAGCTCAGTAAAAGAACCCAACTTTTATCTTCACAAAGGGGCCAGCATTTCACTTCAGGTGAAAACTTACTTTATTCTAAATTTCAGTAAGAATATAAAGATAAGATCATTTAAGCTACGTTATACCAAATGGCTCTAGGCATACAGAACTGGCTAAGTGTTTAGCTTTGCAGAAGCAAAAACTCAACTCCAAGGACTGATTTACATTTGATTTCTCTCAGGGTAGAGAGAATGAGCAGAACCTTGTTTAGTCAGGAATTCTAGCTCAGTAGCTTTCTATCTTGAAACAGTATGAGCTATTTTGATTACTGGATATCAAGATTCCTGAGAAATTTTGTCATAAACCTTTATTAAACCTAAATTATTTTAATTTCATAATTTTCACATATATCTTTGAGTGAAAAATGGAAGTTTCCATTAAGCCTGTTTAGTAATTTGCTATTTTTAGGAATGTCGACATTTCATATTTTCTTAATACTTTCTCAGTTAGGGACCTAAAAAAGAACTACACAGCACAGCAGCTTTATTTCTGCCCTTGGCTACAGTTTCTAAGCATTTTTAAAATCCAAGTTTGCCAGAGATGTTGTTCTGATTTGCAGTTGTAGAGAAAGCCTGCCTGAAGACAAGGGTCTATGCACTGCAAACTCACTGAAGTATCTGAGGCTGCACAAACATTTATCATCTTAGCAATATGTGCTTTAACACTAAATACCTTCAATAATTTCCATTACCAAAGGGGTTTTTCTTTCCATTAAACAAATGCAGCTGTCTTGGACAAAATTGCTGAGCTTGCAAAAATAATTCTCAGTCCCTTCATCCAGTTTATCTTTTTCATAAGATTATTCAAAGATATTCTGATTCTTGGTGTGCATTTACTTGGCTGCAACAGTACTGGGGTTCTTGGACATGGGTAACCCAGAAACACTACTGCAAGTTGGGCCTTTTAGAACAGAGTTTTGAACCTGCTACAAAAATCTGACTAATGCTAAAAATAGTACAAAAGACTGCAAAGTTCTGTGTGGAGAAATAGAAGCAGACTTGACCCTATTTATCACCAATCAATACACACATTTTTAAGTTTGACTTTGCATTTTGATCTTTAAATTTTCAGTTCCTTTGCCGAGAATGATAAAGTTCCAATTTGAAAAGTATGCTCTACAATATCATTTAGGAAGACATATGAACTCAAGATTTGTTCTAATCCATAAATAGAATATTATTTCATACATTTATTATGTACCTAAATATGGTGACATCCCCACAGTAGGATAAACATCATTGGAAAGACCATCATGCAGACAGGACAATTAATTTGAAGCAGTAGGTTCATGTCCTTGCTCAAAACCTTTAAGTAATGCAATGTGATGTCAAACCGGTTTCACAGCAGGGAGTACTGGGACTGTCCCACAGTGTAGGTTAAAGTCATCCAGGCCCGCCACAGGCAGGATGCACACACACACCTGGTCTCTTGAAGTGAATGACAACACCATTCCAATGATACCCAGACTGCACTCAAAACACAGTCACAAGAAATACATATATCAATATTTAGCAATAAAAAAACCCAGCAGAAATGAAGTCCAGGCTTCAATGCACAGAAACAGTCAGTCCTTCAGTTTTTAATGAAATCAGGCAAAGTACTTGCCGGACAAACGGCCGGATAGTCTGCAGTCAACCCACTGTGACTGGACCCAAATGGTTCCTGTGTTAGGCCACTCAGGAATCAGACAAGATCTCAGAAAAAATACTGGATTTGCTAGACAGCATTGATAGTCACATACGAAAGTCAGTCATACTAGCAAAATATTTCAGTATTGCCATTAAGAAGTTCTCTTGCTCATGACTCCAGAGTGGAAGGCTTAATACTTCACTCAAATAGTTCACAGCACTCCTCAAACGAGATTGGGCTGGTAATCCTGGTGTCCAGTCCAAATTACAGTAAGTGAAATTGCATTCAGCTTATCTAAATTCTCCTGCCCCCCTCCCCCCCTCCATTTATAGACAATTTTTATACTCGGCTAGCATTTCAAATGTTAGGTGCTGTTCCACACCAGAGGTTCCTGCCTGTCAGTCTGAAGGGATTAATTATTATACAACTCCCACACTCATTCAAAGGTTTTTGGATTTTGCTTTTACCTATTTAAATAATTATTATTGCTTGTTGTGGAAAGCATTACACAAGTGCAGTTGTACAGTGAGAGATGATGGCAGGGAAATCTTTCTAGATTCTGAGATTAACTGATAAAATCACCTTAAATATTTAAAGGTTAAAAATACAGACTTCATACTTTCAAAATATTTTATCTATTCAAAAAGGTATTTTACTCAAGACATTTTGATCAGTGCCAGGGTTAATAGGAAATCTTAATTTTCTCCACATCTCCATAAATTTCAAAGCCATTCTTCAATAGTCTGTATATGGTATTAGAAGTTATGAATATGTGAAGTGGAGGCATTTAGTGTGAAGCTAGTAAGTGATACCGCTTATTTTCAAAATCAAACAAGACAGACCCAAATTATGCTTTTCTTGGGATGAATTTGAGACTTAGTGAATAAAAGAAAATACATCTGATGAAAACATAACTGAGGAATGGGACACTCATACTTTGCAAGCAGTATTTAGGAAAAGGAACAAAAGAAATTAAATCACCAGAATTTTATTTCTGTTTCAAATTATCACAATCACAATTAATATAAAACAGAGAAAGCACTGAGGAAACATGACTGTTAGATACAAGATTTATCAAGGTGTAAAAGCCTCATCCAAGACTCTACTACTAGAAAACCTGTGACTGTATATTAGAGAAAACATATCTATGCATCAAACACCAAGTGAAAGAGAATAAGCAGCATACTATAATTGACAGGGAGTAACACACCTTCATGTTCTACTAGATTCTGAAGGAAATGGACATTTGAGTATCATTTCTACCCAAGAGTCTTGTTTTGAGTAGACCTGTTTACAATTAGCTATTAAGAAAAGCTTCAGCATAACACAGCAATCTTCATTGTAACTTCTCCATGTTGTCCATACATTAGACGAGCTATTTCCAAAAGCATTTCCATTCTATCCAGGAGACTTCACACACTCTTACACTTGCTGCATAAGGCTAAAAAACAATCACTGAAAGAACATGAGGTTGCATTATTGCTTTGTAACAGGAACTTAGATGAAAATTCTTTATTGAGCTCCAAATAAAATGTTACATCATTAAACAATTAAGAGTTTAGATATACAATTTTTAAAAGTGTATAATATTATACACTTTAAGGCTTTAATACAAGAAATACAGAACAGGGTTTTCATACTCCATAGCCTGTCTTGTTGTTGTCTAGGCACCCGGAGAAGTACAATGCTCTAAGCAGTCCGTAATTAACATGGCAGAAGTTCCTGAAAAAGATCAAAATACAATTTATTTGTACACTTCGAGACTAGCAACCATGAATTCTCTGAAAACTGTCAGATTATATGCAGTGAGATAAGGCGATTATGCATATAATAAATGTATGTAGATTTACAGAAACCATTATAGAAACTGCTATTATTGAAATTCAGTGCAAATGTGATAAAAAGGTTCAATAAAGGCAAATTAATGATATGGTTAATTACCATCATTAACATTACTCGTTTGACCAGTAACACAAATTGACTGGTGTCAGAAAACAAAATCTTACTAGAATGGATAAAAACTCCTAGGTTAGTTTGTCACAATAAAAGAAAGGGTGCCTTCTACATTGATTTTGTTTTTAAATTCAGAGATTTTTTTTAGATTATTTTTCCCCTTTCTTCAAAACCTAATGGATTTCTTTGCATAGGTTACTGCAAAGGGAAAAAACAACCAACAAAAAACCCCACAGAAATGCAATAGCAGAACACAACGCTAGGGCACGTTATTTCAGGATCTGTCAAGAGAAGTTTGGTACTGCAAATATGTAGTTTCTGAGAATATCTAATACCAGCTGTTTGAACTGATATAGCTTATTGTACACACATGTATAGGACATAAGAACTGATACAACTTTTCTTAAGGGGTATGGAGACACAGTTTCTTAGGAGAAATAAGACGTATCAATGTAGAGCACTGGAAAAAGGACAACTTAATGGATTGAAAATTCATACTGCCATCATGCTCAGATGCAGACTTTTTTTCTTAGATGTATCAAACTTAGATCTTGCAACTCATTAAAAGAACAAATAAAATTGGAGTAAAATGTTTAACTTTTCTGTCAAGGTGGGACACAACCACTGAATTGGAGCACCATATGGCCGCAGACTATTCCTCCTGTCAGAAGCATAGCTGGCACACAACAAAACCACCACTGCTGACCAGAGGATGGGTGTGCTCTTGGTCAGGAGGGCAATTTTATCTCATTTACTCATGTGACCTGCAACACCCAGTCATATGACATCCTGTAGCACAATGGTGCACCCAGACAGCCTCTGCATCATCTCACAGGGACACACTTCCACCCCTACCCCCGAAAAGGGATCCTGGAACAATTTAAGGGTTTATAGACTTCAGGGCAGAGTAGAGAAGTGGCACAAATGCACGCTGATATTTTCATCCTTCAGACAGGAGGCACTAAGGAAAGATGGCATAAAAAAGTTGGATAAATATTAGAAGGATGAATTCACTTCTGATTCACCCACTCATCTACTAGCTGTCCCTGCTATCAGATATTTTAGTTTCAACCCATCAAGTTTCCTTGCATATGGCTAATACAAAACTTCTTATTTGCAAAATAACTTGTTATGGCTTAACTCATCATATTGTTGCGATTTATGCTGCAAACAGAAATACAGATTTGGCCAATTCCATTATAAATTTTTTTAAAGAGATATTTATATACTCAGTTTTGCCATAGCAGTTCCAGCAGCTGGTATCAAATCTTTGTCCTCTGAGCCCCAGAGGGCAGAAATCTCCAGGCTCTAATCTGAAAAGGGTACTTTGCTTTAAATCTTTAAAATACTCAAAATCGTTCTAGAGCACTTTGTAAGTACAAAAAGTTCCTTTAGCCTTTGACAAGAGTCTCTTAAATTTACTGTGGTATATGGAGGCAATGCAACGTATGCAATATTTGAAATTAGAGAGCTCTTTAAGTCATGTCAGCTAAAGGCACTGAGATCATGAGGTCAGCAGGAAGAAATACTGTTCCAAGTAGGAAATAAAGAAAAAAATCTGTTCTATTTAAAATATACACTATCTGGAGCAGAAATACAGTTAAATTATTTCTCACTTCATATATTGAATTTACCAGGAAGAGCAGAGCCAGCTATTCTTCAGCTCATGTTTCTAGGTGGACTTGTTCTCCCTTCATTTGTGCCAAAAAACATTCTGTTCCTTGTGCAGAAATGCTTGGCTTAAAAAAAAAAAATCATTCTACAAAATCCTTTCTTCAGCTTTGGAAGACTATTTCTGACCTGGTCGAACACGTCTGAGTTAAGTTCTCATCTGAACACTACTAGCATAAAATTACATCCATTTTCTTTCACCTTCCTCTGTCCAATTAAATACTTAATTGGTTGAAGCATTGTCAGAGCTACACATAGCTCTCAAAATACAAATAGCCAGAGGACACTGGGGCAGTGTCGTGTCCTCTTTAGTGATAGTTTAACACTATGACTTCTCCCACCTGAACTGAACACAGCCAATGATTTTTGTTGCCCTCCTGCCAAGCACCTGTAATCATTACATAAATGAAAGCCTTGTGTATAAAGAATTAAAGACCTGATCAAAAGCTCCATTATTTCTCTAATAATTTCCCAGATGGGTAAAGATACCTACCAAAGCATCAGAAGATTAAGGTTTTTGTTCTCTTGGCTGTCCAAGGACATGGGTTTCCTAACAAGAGAAAAAAGGTATTTTTACTAAATTTCAAAGACTAAAATAAAAACTAAAGAAAACAATGTAAATCAAACTATAATTAATAGCAACTTAATGATTAACAAAAAGCTTTAGATAACATTTGTAATGAAGTTACTAGAATTTATGGAAAAATAATATATTACAAACTATTGGTTATGAGGTTTTACATTTGTTTAATAGGGAATAGTTTGTCCAAATTTAACTAGCTAAGCTAAGGCTTTTTAGATTACTAACACAAACTAAACGTTTTAAAAGGAGAATTTAGGTGTCCTTAAAGTATTTCCTACATTCTAAAATGAAGCTAAGTTGTAGCCTCCCTGTTTTTATTGGCTATATTAAGATAAATTGAGTGAGATTAAAATCTTATTTGATTTATTTACCTTTGCAAATGAAGACCGTTTTAAGGGTTACACATCCTCTGTCTCTGACGAAAGCGACCTCAATTAGTCAAGTCAGAAAGTCTTTAAAAGCTTTGTGTTTATTGCTTCCAGCACGGAGCGAGGTGGTCATTAACGTACCAAAATTCTCATAAAAATTCCAAAGTTGCACTAGTGAAAAAATGCTCAACAAAATTAAAACTAGTCACATCTTTTACAGAAAATTCATTAGCTATTTTAAACCATTTTTAACAAAAATATTTTGATTTAATGTGGCACTCAAGCAGATCCATACCATTTGGATACTTTAAACAGCATTTATATCTACTGTGAGTATATATATACATTTAGGTTTATACCTTTTTTTAAAGAAGTTGTGCAATGTTTAATATGAGCCTTTTATGCTGATGACTGTTAAACGTATTTCTCCCTGTTTACTACTATTTATGAAGTTTTATTATAAGATAAAGCATAAAATTAATCTCACACACACTGATTTTCTTTCAAAAGTTTATTTAGTATCAAGCAAGGGTAAAACTTTGCTTAACACTACAGAACATTTCAAGACTTGAGTTACAAAATACCACATTATTTGCATTTGTAATTTGCTTCCCTTTTTACGCATGTTTGCAAAGAGAAAAAACTAGCAAATGGCTGAAAATAAAAACTAAAAACTAAACTACTGAAAACCTTTAAAATAAAAGGTTACGCTTATGTTAAAAGAATGGACTAACATATTTAGTAAACCTATTTTTTGTTTAACACTAGTTAATCAAAGGTTATTTTTTTGATCACCTATTTTTTCAAATACAGTTTTGAAATAACAAAGTTCCTTGTTTTACATATCTTTATGTCCAGGTTGTTCTTTCAACAAAATATTTTAAGTTCAGTCCATCCATTCAGATTTTTAAGCGCTTTGATTTAATAAAAGGGATTGTTCATAGAAAAAATTACTTTGAACAGTATACAGGACTGGTGGAGATTGGATATTTCACAACATCAGACAGTACAATCAGTATCTGGCATATGGCTGGTCTCTGTAGACTCCTTTTGTTGTCCTTGCAGAAGTTGCCTTGTGTCTGGAGTTGGTCCATTCTTCTTGCCCTGCAAGAAGGGAAAATAATTAGACCCCTTCCAATGTTCTTACACGTTGTGTTTGTTCTTTCCTTCTTTAATGGTGAAGTAGATAGCAACATTTTATTTACTGAAACCAAGGCGTACAAAGTGAAGTTTAACACTTGAACCAAAAAATATGGGTACAATACATCTATATGAGCTACCCCACAATGCATTTTCAGCACCTAACAGCAAGAAGTGCGACAGGCTCATAGCAAAAATATTTATGGCTCTGGCTTCAGCTGGACCCACTTGTTGCAAATACACAGAAATGCCAGATATAACAGCAAACCTACAAATAGTTATGCTAGATGAAATGAATGGAGGATATGAATTATGTATAAGCAAATAAGCTACCCTCAGAAATAAGTTTCTTTGCATCAGTACCAATTTAGGCTTAATTCAAATACGCAATCCAATAGTGAAACGCTTCAAGTATCATGACAAACACCTGTGGCTTCCCATAATCTAGGGGCAATACTCATCTTCACTGTAAACATACACTTCCCTTAAAATGCAGAAAATGGGAAGGCAGACTAAAAAAAAGGACAAAGGAGATTTCTTGTTTGAATTTTGAAAAAAGAGTTTGTGAAAAGCTTGTGCTATATTTAATGCTTCATAACCCTACCACATTTTAGGGGTAATTAATATTAACAAGAAGTAGCAAAGTATTGTCTTAATGAGTGAGAATCAGAAGTACTGTGCCAGGCATTTACAACAAAAGAGAAGACAGGACAAAATGAAGAGTATAATGAAACAGTACTTCGGTACACTTCAGTCAAGTAAACAAATGGGAGTACTGCCTTAGAAGAAAAACCCAAAAACACCCCAAAGCAGCACATTTGAAAACAGTGCAAGAATTAAACTTGTACCTCAGGCAAATTCCACAGGAATCAGATAACAGAATAACACATATGAGAAAACCTCTTGTGGTTCTTCATCACACACAAAGCAAGGCTTATATTAAGCAAGGAAACGAACGCTAGCCTAACAGTAAAGGCAGCTTGCTGAGGGATAAGAATTACAGAATAGCCTAGCTTTGAAGCACCACTGCAAGTAACTGTTGAAATGTAAAACACAGTCTTGGTTACAGTTTTAGGGGAATACTTGCTCCTTTTCAAGTAATTGGCCAAATCAGTAAGGTGAAGAGTCTCCTTTTTATCAGTTTTCACTCTGTTGCCATTCAGGGCTCCTAAATCTTAAAATCCTAATCCTAAAAAAACCTGATCATCTTCCTATGTCCTCTGGATTGGCACCTAAGCTTCTCAGAAGAGGAAAAGTTCAGGTTCTTCCTGGGAAACTGCGTTTCCTCCTGGCCATCTCTAGGCAACTATCTGCTTACCACTCAGTCTTATGACTTTTTTTTAAGGAGGTACTTGAGGGTCAGCTAGTTAAGAAATAAAGTGTTTAACTATTTATTTGTACGTGCAAAAACTTCAGTAGCTGTAACCCATAATCATTTTTCAACATATTTATAGTCTTGCTCAACTTCAGTAAATACATCACTTAATATTCTGAGTGGCTGTGCTTTGATAAATAGAAAACCAATTTTTATTGCAAAAGCAATAAAAAACCCCCATATTTTCAACCTTAAATACCGCAATCCACATTTTTTCCTAGTCAACTTTATCGACACTAAACAGTTTCATACATTTCCTCCCCTCCCCTCATCAATTTTGCATTCACAAAATACTTACAAATATCAGGCTTATAATGGCAAACAGTTTATTTTAGTGCTGAAATAAAGATTTAAGCTATACATCTATCACAACCACTTGAAAGTGCTGGGGGACAGGAATTTCAAGTGACCTTAAGCAAAATAATTAGTTTAAGCAGATGACATTGAGCAAACTTATGGTTTAGGTGCATTTATCATTACTTAGTTGAGGTCATCTTAGTTTTCAACAGGAAGCACTTCCAAATGGAGTTTAAGAAATACACCATGGAAAATTTTAAGTAGAGCTCTAAAATCACCAAGCATTCGTTAAATAGAATCACAACTCTTTTACACTAGTTACTAACAATCCTCAAATGTTTGATATGAGTGATCTAGATTATATTTCTCTGATCTCTAGACAGAGATTTAACATTTATCCCTTAAGCAAAGGTGCCTCTTAACATGCTTTACGCTTCTAATCCGTAACAGATTTCTTTAATTAAACCTGTCACTATCACACTTTGAGCTTAAAAAAATGTGATCTTTACAACTGGCATATGCTTTTTGCTTCATTACGCATTGTTTTGTCTCCATATGAGTAACCCACTGCCCTCAATGTCTATTAGCTACCTAAAGTACTTTCATAACCTTTACGTAATGACTCCCTGCTTGATTTCACAAGACTGATGCATGAAAATGCACTGATACCAAGAGACCATACAAGTCTAAACGACACTCATTTAGGCCCCGAGATTCAATTGGGACCCGAATTCATCATATTCTTACCGTGTACCAAGTTTCAATGTCAGTTGTGCTACAAAAGAAACATCTGCTTTCAGCTGCAAATCGCTCCTGAAAACATGTCCTACACCCCTATTTTTTCTCCGCTAAGTCTCATGAATGTGACATGAAAAGGGTACTTGCAGCATGATTTAATATTTCTTCTTTCTTTGATTTTAGTTCCACATGACTATGTTAGTTATCAGACCACAGAAACCTGCTTCAGTATTTTTCTCATAACCACATGAGGAGCCCTGTGACAGTGCAGGAATCCTGAACAGCTGTTACCCACTGCAGAACTGAAGCTTGTCTTATGGAAATTCTTCTTTGATTACATTTTTTCAAGAGTCTACTACTGTAGTCATCCAGCTCAAAGCTACTCACCGTAAGAGTCGTATGTTTCTTCACTCAGTCCATGGCCATAGTCATAGTAATCTGCTCCACTGTAAGGGAGGAGGGAAGTAGGAAGAAGAACAAGAAATAGTTACATTTTTAAGAAGCAATGCTTATCATTACACACTTTGCCTTTGAAAAAAGAAATCTTGAAGGATATAAACATGCCCTAAGGTAAGAAAGGTAAGCATTCATGTGACTGACAGCTTAGGTCCTGTTTATTAATTAATTAGAAGAGAAAAGAAACCGTATTTACTGTCATTTAGGATTTTTTTTTCATCACAGAGCCACCGGTTCACAGTGTAAATGTGGATGTGGGGATTTTTAGACTTAACGTTGTACTTATATTTGGGAAGGATGAAGATCTTACAAATGTCAATGAAAGAAGAATAGGAGGTGTAGGTAGTGAACCAATTCATTTGTCATATAAACCTCTTTTCATCACCTACTGTTGCCTAGTATTTTGCATCAAAATGCAATAAAGCACAAACAACTTTCTGATCTGAGGGTTATGCAGTTGCTATACGTGAACAAGTTCCAGTGTCTTCAAAACAAGACTAATGTGCACATATATATATCCTATTATTTTAATAGGCAGGCAAGAAAAGACAATAGAAAGAAAGTTAAAAGAAGAAATCTGCAGTCATTGGGTTTCAAGAGTATGTCTGAATACCACAACCAAGGCCTAAACCACTCTTCCATTTCATAATGACATTTCTATTTGTATTAAGACCACTGAATGGGAACTGAAGAACAAGTTACATAATACTTTATGTATTTTATGTACTTTACTTATTACATAATACTTTTCCATTATACTTTCATATTTCATGTAAGTATAGCTATGTATAGTCTTTTATATCATTGACAGAACAAAAGCCTATTAGACATGTTTGTAGTACATCAAAACCAAGTCTCTTAATTGTTTTTTTCCTTTTCTAACCACAGCCAGACTGAGGGCTGGTATTTGGACAATACTCTACAAATCCATGCTACCAACTTATCTTCTGAGTGAGAAGGAAATCACTAATATATGATCACTAGTAAGTAATTACTAATATTGACAAAATGTTTCTAACATGAGATTGATTGCTAAGAAAATTAAAAGCAGAGAAAAAGCAATTTATAGCCTTAACGTGAATTAGCAGGTAAAGCATTTATATAAAGCAAACAACATCACATCACAATCACTTCTAAAGTGACAAAAGACGAAGATCACTTGTTGTGTTTGGGTGGTTTGTCTTTTAGATTTTTTTTAACTAAAAAGTTTTAAATCGCACAAAATCATCCAGGCCAGAAATAATACAGTTCTAGTGTGTGAAAATGCATATATAAAAAGCGTGGATGAGTATTTGTTATTGCTAGTATAAGGCTTCCTAAACAAAAATCAGAATGCACTATGGAGACCCACAAAAAAAGTGTCTGTATACAACCTAAATGTTATCTATGGTTTGTCAGGCCATGTTATGAGGGCCACAGAACAAGGGCAAAGTTTGAAGCATAAAAAAATAACATGATTTTGCCCTGCAGTAGCTAGTGATAAAACAGTCTTGATTCTGACAACCAACTTAAAACTGACATTCACTATCCTTCCACACTGTACTTGACCCTATATTTTAAGACTGTCATCAAGGTTAGAAGCCTATAGCAGCCGAGCCTTATCCCCATATCTGTCAATCCTGTCAGAATGACTTTTGCAGGGTTTCACTTCATAGTTCTATTAAATGAAAAATGACTCATTTTACAGCACAAACTGTAAAACAAATAAACATCAGAAAGGAAAGATCTTCTACTTATACTGAAGTGTATCACAACCCATGTTTATTAGCAGACAAACCCTTCAAAATTAATAATCTGTCCAAAAAGTAGAAGTTACAATGGGAAGTTGCCTAGTGCAATTTAATACTCTCTACTGACTCCTTTCGTTCGTGTCCTATGAACAATGCCAACACTCTCAATTCAACTTTGTTAAACAAATGCAAAACTTCAGACAGCATAACTTAAAGTCTATGACCCAAAGGAAAGGGTACATATAAGATGGCTGTAAGGAATTCTGGGTAAAAAAGAAAACATTAAAAAAATTTTTATTGTTTCACCTGTAACAGTCTAAATAGCCCATGGAGTTCACAACCAAGACCAAAGATGACAGCTTTTTTTTGAGGAATTACAGAAAAATTTAATACTGTAGATGAAGTTACACCTTACAGAACTGCATTTTTTTCCAAAGCAAACACCTGAAAAAGGAAATCTAGTCAAAGGAACCTGCAATACGAAACTTTTCTGAATTGTACATTTGAACTCATTAACTGAGATACATGAAGTCAATTCTGTTGTGAGAAATTAAGTAACTATATTAAATAATTCTTCCACTGGACAGAAGATATGATGTCAATTTTTCTTTTAAAAGCATCGTTGACATTTACACATTTATAGGTTCTCTGTCATCTCAGCATTCTGACTGAAGACTACTCAAACTCCGTATTTTCCTTTAACAGATTTATTCTGCAAGGGAAGCCCTTTTCCTCCTATTCCTTTCGTTTTGTCTCATAGAAAGGAGAACAAAACTACAAACCAGGTTCACCTTTACCTCATGTGCCTCCCTCCTTTCAGAACAAGCTAAAAAGCATGCCCTAGATTCTTTCCTTTTTAACCCAGCAAGACTAAACCTGGAGTTTGAGTTCCTGTTTTCAGATGTAAAATGTCTTCTTGAAGCAATTTTCTACCATCTTCTTTTCTGAATTTTTCCTTACTTTTCCAGGTGTCTACTTTGTAGATGGCTAATTGCATCACATTGTATAGTTAGCTGAGTTTTCAAGCATCTTCTTAACCATCAAGTAAACAGTACAAGTAGAATCAACACTGGAGTTATCACCTGTGATTCAGATCTCTTGTACATATAGCCCCTGCTTGTATCTCCTCATATTTAACTTCTTTTGTATTCCCATTCCAGGATAATGTCTTTGGACTAACAGGAGAGAAAACAGATGGTAAAGGAAAAAACACTTTGATTTTCCATGTCAACATAAAAACTTGGAACCCCCTAATGGTATGGAAGGTTTAGCAAGCAACAATAAGCTTAAGTACACAGCTTCTAATTGGTGAGGGTCGGCCATAGATCCTACAATGCTTATGAAGTGTGGGTGAGCCTTAAGTAGTGTAAAGCCAGGTGAAAGTGCCTGTTTCCTCAGTTCAGAAAACAGCTGAATAATGGGAAGAGCAACCTCAGATTTTAGCGCTGCATCACTAGTGAAGTAAAGCCTTAAGGAGCTTTATCTAGTTCAACAGAGGACTGGGAAGCTTCCTGCCATTTTTCTAGAACCATTGTGCTGTGAAGTGTCTTAAAATACTTTAGTTATTCAACGTAAGCCTTTCAAAGGTCTTATGAAATATGACCTGAATTTCTCAGGCTTTTCTGCTAAGCTGATTGTTTCTGAAAATATCTTGATGATCCATAATAGCAGAAGAAATCTTTAAAAAAAAACAAATAGCAGTAACTGCTCTTGACATGATGGTTAAGTCTTAAGGAACTCCTACCTTTTATGCTATATTAACTATTAGCTTATTCTGTCTAGAAATGTTGGGATATTCTCTTGGGACAGGTATCAACAGAATGGTAGAGTTTCAACCTAACACTTACAAAGATCTCAGAATGAGTCATTAGGCTAATATTTGGGGCAATCCTAGAAGAGGCATGTCAACCACACAGTGCAAAGCCTCTATAGTATTCCCCAAAAATGAATAAAGGTAGCCAAAATACACTGTGATGAATGAATGGGATTGCCATGGCCCTTTAGATTTGATACAGGCATCTTTCAGAACCTACATTATCCCATTTCCATGTTTGAAAAAAAAAAAAAGTAGTATGACAGTGAGCCTGACTGCTAAGGGAAGAAAGCTTCCCTGATTGAAAGCTTCTAGTTTAATGGAAAAGCCCAGACTTAAGCACTGAAAAGCCTGGCTACTGTGTTTAAGCACTGGGTGAACTGAAACTTTCTTCCTCTTCAGTGATAAAAACAGCTTTTGCAACCAGCTCAGCTTCTTGTAATGCTCACTACAGAAAAAATGGCAAAAAAACCCCAACTCCTTTGCTTTTTCTTCTGCACACTAGTATCACAAGTAGTTTTGTGACTGATCCCTTTCAACAGAAGCCAGGACAGTTTCAGAAAGTGACCAAAAAACCCCTCCCAAACAAAGGTTTCCTTTTGTGCTAAGAGTAGCTCCACAAGCATCACCTTTGTCCTTGTACACAGAGGTCACACAGAACAGCAGCAAAGCAGAAAGAACAAATAAGGATCTCTCTAGCAAGAGGTCTTACACGATAGACCCTAACAGATATGATCACATCCAAACAGAACTCCACAAGGACAAGCCTGTTTCTATCATTCCTACCATATCTTCACACTCAGCTGTTTCAGACATCAAAAAACATCCATCAAGAGTAAACAGGAAGAAGAATATCCCAAATGATGTTGTCAAGACAACAATCACTGTAGTGAAGCTTCTCATAACTCCATAATGGTCTCGAACACTGAGTTGAGTGTCTGTTCTTAATGCCTCTGTGGCTCCTGAGAACACCATATTCTGTAACCCAGCTAACAGCAGGATAGCATAAAACCAGGATATCAAGAGAAGATCCACATCTTTTCTTGCATCTTGCAGATAGATTTTTATGTAACGCCCAGTTCTGCCACTTCTTAGCAGAAGTTTCTTTGGGACATACTCGCATTCCTACATCTCAGTTTATGTCTGTAAAACAGATAATGATCTTGGAAAGCAACTGAGACTTGTATGTGAAAGCTTTATAAAAAGAGAAAAATGATGCAATCTTCCTTCAATTATATCCCATTGTACTCTCATATGGATAACACAAACAGCAAATCTATTAACTATAATCACTAAAGATGACCAGAGTGCCCCCTCAAGCATTCCCTTAGCTATCACTATTTAGAAATTATTTTTCATGGCAGAAATTGTAACACATTTCATTTCAGTAGAATAGTGAAATACCCTCGGAGGTATCTGCATTCTGGTGCTACCTACCAGGCACAAAACTACATCTATCACATATTTCTAGAACTCTATACATTTCCCTAAAGCTAACAGTTTTACTATCTGAAATGTCCAGTTATTGCTGCCTGCGAACTCATTCTTTCCCCGCTCTTCCCCCCTGCCCCCCCAGCTCCACTCTCCCATCCCATGCTTCAAAACGGGAAAGGTAAGAGGCAAGTAGCAGAGGTAACTGAAGTACACAGTACTAATAAGGCTTCTTCTCAGTAACAGCAGTAGCAAGGAGCTATAGCTTTACCTTGAAATTATTAATAGAATACAGACAATCCATTCCTAAACATGAGAAATGCTAAATAAAAATGTCAAAAATGTGCTACAAAAAGCACCAGCAGAAAAACTAAAAACTCAAGCTGCCTAAATATTAGCATTTTGTTTTGGCTTCAGAATTAGAATGAGGCCCCAGCCATTCCCACATCACATGTGATTTGCAAAGCTATTTTGGGGAACTAAACTAGACTGCTATCAGAGAAAATTAAACTGAAAGCCTCAAACTATCCAGGCGCGTACCAAGTGTGTTCCAACTGCTAAGTGGAGAAAAGAGATATAAACCAACATGAACACTGACATTGGGAAAGGATGTGTTCTCTTCCCTTTACCTCCAAACAGACCAGACTACTCAGGACAGTGGAAGCAGCAGAGAATGACGAAGATCTGACAGGTATCAGTCAAAATCTTTAGATTATCCATTGCAATACCAAAAAAAGCTGTGGGTATTTTTCCATCTAATACTTGGCTATCCCTCTTAAGTCCTGCATAAGGTGTTGTTAGAGATACAAGACAATATTACCCATCAGACTGGAGTACAAGACAACACCGCCTCTACTACATCAGCCACAAAAACTGAACAGAATGTCACTACTCTGTCATTAGAAATACTCCTTAGTAAGATACATCTTCTTGTCTTACTAATTTACTGAAGGAACAGTACAACTTTCATCAGTTCCCTGTAAGTTTGATACACTTTCTCACCAGTAGAAATTGAAAAGCATCGGAGAGAAAAAATATCATTGCATCCCAGTTTTCTATAAAATCACAGATTCATGGACTCATTAAGGCTGGAACAGACGTAAGATAAATTCCAACTGTCAACCCAACACCACCATGCCCACTAAACCATATCCTGAAGTGCCACATCTACATGTTTTTTGAACACCTCCAGTAACGACGACTCCACCACTTCACAGGGCAACTTGTTCCAGTGCTTGACCACTCTTTCAGTAAAGAAATTTTTCCTAACATCCAGTCTAAACCTCTCCTGATGCAACTTGAGGCCATTTCCCCCTGTCCTATTGCTAGTTACTTGGGAGGAGAGACCAACACCTTCCTCGCTATAACCTCCTTTCAAGTAGTTTCAGAGAGGGATAAGGTCTCCGCTCAGCCTTCTCTTCTCCAGACTAAACAACCCAAGTTCCCTCAGCCATTCCTCATAAGACATGTTCTCTAGATCCTTCACCAACTTCATTGCCCTTCTAAAGGCAACTCAGAGGTCTATCAGAAAGTGAGCAAGTTCACCGGCCCCTTTGTTGCATCTCTAGTGTATTGGACCCCACCTTTGTGGCAGCAGGGAGGCATCTTCTTTTACAGCTAGCTGAGATGTTCACAAGGCTCATGAAAATACAGCCTCCTACAGTTCATTTTGTATTTTTAGAATCAACGCTTAATTTGCATGAAAGGAAAAAAAATGTATTTTGCCTAATTAGAAATCGTTAATTTGAGGAACCAGATGGAAATGGTTTGTTTGTGACACAGAGATCTTTATTTTGGTCTGTAATGGATACATAGCATCTGGGTAGTACCCAGAGTTTTCATCTCCTTCCTACGGTGGACTCCGCTGCACGTATTTAAAGATCGTTCACAGTTGGGCAAACACTAGAGGAGAAGCTTAAGGCACTCAGATGCTGGATTGCTAGGGAAATTTGTCATTAACCTCCTTGATGCTTTTAAAAATACCGTCATAGCATCTCAGGCAATGCTTTCATTCTTCATGAACGTGGCAGTTGCTAATGCAGCTGCTCCTACTACGAGTAAACCCTAGACAGCAAGAAGATATATTCTGTCCACATCCATGATATATTGTTATTTAGTTGGTCTCTAGCAGTAAATTGGCTATTTTTGACAACAACATGACCTTCTCCTTCAGCTGCAAGGGGTCTCACAGTTTCCTACAGTTGTATCAGTAGGATGGCCCTTGTCGTACCGAAGGAACGGGGCTCCTCCAGTGCTGTTGCAGTTGGGTTTCTGCCCCTTCAATGCTTGGAGAGGCTGAAATCACCATGAACCAGACTCATAACAAAGCCTAAGAGCTGAACGGTTTGTCCAGGCAGGTTTTGTTATGTTGATTTTTAATTGCTTATGAGACACTCAAGACCTAGAAGCAAGCTCACTGCATCCATGACAACAAACATTCGCATCAGCGCGTCTTTGTAAGGTGATGTAGTCATCTCTGGATCCCACCTCTGCTTCCTAAGAAGACAGTAGAGCTGTGGTGCTTTGACAGCTTCATGCAGGATAATGACAACAACAACTCGTAATAGAAAATATTCTCCTATTGCAGTAATCTCCCTGCTGCACAAATGCCAATATTTCAGTTTTGGAAATAACTTGCTCGCTAGATGAACACTCAGTAAGAACTGGAGTAGTGACAAATACAACTCAGTAACCCTGCTTCTCCATCCATGGCTAAGGGTGATTGCTGGGAATGTATTTTCCGCTTGCTGTCACCCACACGTTTTACCCTCCCACCAGGGAAAAGTGCACTCCTCCCTGGTGGGGGGCTGCTTTCAGTCTCTTGTTAAATAATTTTCACGTTCACTTGTTTTCAGTTTTGGAGTAAAAGAGGCACCTTCTCAGGAAACGGAGCCTGAATGTTGACAGGAGCCAGTGCCAGACAAGGACCTGCCGGGTGTTTTTCTCCAGTTTCTGAAGATGCAAATTAGTTTTCTGTGGCTACTATGTGAATTGAGTTAGAATAGAAAATAGAGGAAAACACGGAGGGTTTGGGGCAGGCTGGAGGATTTAGTCATATCTCATTTTAAACTGAAAAATAACCTACTATTGTATGGTCTTCAGAAAAGGATTAGAAAATGTCCAGGACATAGAAGAGAAAAATAAAAGATGGAAGATCTTATGACAGAAGAAAAATGAACGATAACAAAAATCTGCTATTGTCCAGTTCTCTGAGGGAGAGAGGTGGCCAATCTCTGCCTTCTGAGGCTTTTTACTGAATAAAATGTAATTTCTCAAGCATGTTGCTGTCTGATAACCGTGGACGAAGTGTTTGTTTCAGAAAAATTTAGTATGGTCGGAAAGCTATGCATAAGAAAGCTCATACAAACTGATTAGCAGTGAAAGAAGAATGGAGATGTTATCTTGGCTGCTAGCACAGCTTTCTGAAAACTTCCCTGTAATACTTCTACTGAATTATATTCTCAAATACAAAGCCCCACAGATCGCTTATTACAGGATGAATTAAAAATCACAAATCAGAAGCTGATTCAAACCACAACTCATTAGCACATATACAGACACGGGAATGAAAAAGCAGTTATTTTTGAAAAGCGTTGAAATCAAAGTTGTTTTCTGCCAGTATGCTCCCTGAGCTCAGGCTCAGCTTCCTCCGAGCAGGGACTAGCCAGTCCCTAAACGAGCACAGGGAAAGATCCTGCCTCTTGGGTTAGGGCTTCATTTTGCTGTCTCCTAAGTGACACACACCTGAGATCCCCAGGAGACTTCTGAGTGGGAAAAATCAAACCTGATTATTCAGGGCATAGAGGGGTAAATTTAACCAGGGGTTAACTTTAAGCTCAGGTTAGTTTTAGCTTAACTTTAGATCATGCCATCTCCTCACCAGTTGTGATTTCCCATAAAAGGTGAAGTTCCTCTGCTTCTCCTGGAGCCCCGGACCCAGCTGTGGTTCACCTCCCCAGGCTGTGTGACGGTGCAGTGGCCAGCCATGCCTTCCTCCTCCTCCCTCCCGGCTGCATCACTGCCTCCAAGGTCTCTTTTGGAAATTCTGGACACCAATTCAGTCTCGACAGAAACTGTCAGAAGAATCCTGCAAAACATCAAAGAAATGATGGAGCCAAATTTAGACTTACTCTTCAAAACTGGCTCGTGCTGGACAAGACCAGGATTTCCTCCTAGCGCAAAAGCAAAACCCATCGCATGCAGCTTTCTCTTCACCTCCAAAGGAGGGATTTCAGGCTCTGACTCAAGCTGTGACATTGCCCATCCTTGGCAAGAGTGGGACAGTCGAGTCAGAGGCTCAACCAAGGAGGACGGGGCGAGAGGTCTGAGCAAGGGAAGGTGCAGCACCAGCAACTTTGGAAAAAATGCTGCAAGGAGCCGTGTATCAGATATTGTGTTCCTTGACTCCTCTTTTCTGGTCTCTTTTCTCTTTCTTGCATTGCAGCAGACATGGCATGAGAGAGGAGCAAGTCTTATCCTGATCCGATCCTTTGGTGTCCCCCACCATCATCTCCCAGTCACAACCTCACGCATGACGAGGTCCTCCTCATGTGCCCCAGCTCCAGTGTAAGCCCCACATGCGAAAGGTCTGCCAAACCAGGGACACAGACCACAGGCTGCTGGGATCAGCCAAAATGCACCCTGAGACTTCAGTTAGCTCTAGACTGAAGCCTGGGTCCTACTCATTGTAGAATCATTCAGGCTGGAAAAGACCCTTAAGACCATCAAGTCCAACAGAGAAGAAAAGTGTAACCCAACGAAAGTCCTAAAACCTAAGGAGGACTTCTCCACGCGCTAGCAGAAAGCGAGGTAATCAAAAGCATGGACATATGAGAAGTTTTCATACCCAGACTCATAAATGCAGATGAGAAAAGCCAAGCTCACATGGAAAGCAAAACACAGAGACCAGGTATTTCCAGCAGCAGGTTGCTCTGCCAGGCCAACAGCCTACCTCCGCCCTACCTGCTGCTCAAGCACCTGTAGGAACCGCTTTGAAAGGATCAGAACAGTCACATTCGGGTTGCTCTTCACCCAAAAGGATGCCCGTCGTGGCCAGAGAACTCACTTTGGTGGTAAAGACCATCAGCCAAACTCTCCCAGTTTGCTTTAAAGAGCGGTTGCGTTGTTATTCCATCAGTTTTCCTAAGACTTTAGGTCTGAAAAATTTCAGTGAAAAGTATATTTTGGAGAATTAAGCATGAATAGAAATGACAGATTCCAAGAAAACTGTCAAGCAGCCTGAAGCCTACCTAGACGATTGGAAAGCTGTTTATAGTTTTGTACCACGACTCATTTAAACATGCTGCTCACTTTCAGAAAACTGTTTTTCCGGAAATGATGCTTATTTTTCAATAGAGTCTAATTAGTATTTGCTAGAACATTTTGATTTGGCAAAATATTTCAAGCACTAGAAATTCTCCAGTAACCTACTTTAAAATAAAGATTAAAATAAATCGTTTAGTCAAAAGATTATTTGAGAAAAGATCTGAGTTGACTGGAAAACATTCCCAATACAGACAATCCTTTAATTGATGGTTTTCCATCAAGCGTGATATTTTTAAATTTAGCTGGAAGCCTTTTTAGAAGTGAAGGCTAACAACTCCAACCAACTTTGGAAGGATGGCAGAAGCTGATAGAAAACTGATAGAAAATGATGAAGACATTGACTAGCGATACAGAAGACTGGAAGCATTTCTGCTCTGTAATCAGACAGCTCTCCAACAGCCACACAAAGGAAAAACTGGAACGCCAACCATGGATACCGGCAGAGTGGTTTCCTTGGCAATCGTAACTATGCAAGAGACTTTATTTTCTTTCTATCTGCCTGATATAAGCAAACATTTAAGCCTATCGACTGATCTAGAAAGATCAGTTTGACTGAAATCAGACCGTCTTATTGATTTGAAACCACAGGGCCTCATCCAGAGAAGCAATGCAAGCGCACACCTACCTGTGAGCACTCTGGCAACCCGACGGCCTTGATGGCTTCTTCCCTTGCCAACAGCTCCGCGTGTATTTTCACACTTTTGTTGGTTCGGAAGACGGAGAGCCAGAACATTCAAGGGCAGAACGGGAAAGAACTCCGCAGACCCAACCTGGGAGAAACTAAGCAGGTTTCCATCTCAAAGCTGAGCTTCCCCCAGCACTGGCCACCAGATTACATGAACGTTTCCAGGGAAAGAAGAACGCACAAAGCTCGTCTGGGACACACGAACCATTTTGCTCAGCTGTTGCTCTAAGGGGAGGGGGGTTTGTTTGCTTGCCTGTTGTTTTTTTTTTCCAAAACTAAAAATGACAGCCTGGTGTCAGAGACTCTAATGTACTGCTTCAGTTGCTCATAATCAGAGTTGCTCATGCGAAGGAGGAGCAGGTTGATCATTTTATCTGAAGGCAATGGAAACCTGTTCTGGCCCCAGCACTGGGGAATTCTGCGTTCCTGGAGAGAAGACTCAGAGCAGATCATTACCCAAGCACAAATGTGCATTGGCATGTACAAACACTCGACTGGGATTTATTAAAGATAATTATTTCTTATAAATCAGTTGTATGGCCCATGTTTTGTCGTTCAAAGAACACCAGCTACCTGGAAATGATTGCGAATTGCCTTTACATTCCTCTGTTATGAATCAATAGGAAAAAACAGATGATGTATAAAGAGTCATTCATAAAATTAAAGGATGACTTCACATTTTATTCTCACATCACAGGAGAGAGACTTCACGATGGAGGTGGCAGCGTGGATGAACACCGTGGATCGGGCCCTTGCAGGAAGAACGGCAGGGTTGGGGGTCCCGCTGCTGGGGCCCTGGTGTCCTTCTCCTTTTGGGTGAGAATAGGTCCCACCATCTGTGTCAAACCTGGCCCTCCCCTCATCCCACATGTGGCCATATTGAGGGGACAACCCCCCAAAAGCCCCTGCCAGCAGAGAGCCCGTGCTTTGCTTCCTCCACCCCAGGGAGGAGGGAGCTCAGGGGCAGCAGTGTCAACTCATCAACATGAAAAATATTTGCACTGTTCTACTAACGTACCGGCCGGCCCCGCTTGCTCTCGTCCTGTCCCAACTGCAAATCGCTCCAGGGGATCGGATGCAGTCGCCACGTCCGGCACTCCGAGTGCAGCCTGAGCATGTGTCGGGGATCGGGGTGACATCTGCGTGGTGGCCCTCAGCTTGCTGGAGACTTTGCTAGGGCTTACGCCTCATCTCCTGGTACAGAAGTGTGTATACTTATTAGGCAGGTACCATCTTAGCATATGAAGGCTGAAAAAAAATAAAAATAAAAAAAAAATCACACAACTCCACTTATATATTTTATATATTTGCCCAATAATCCCTGTCAGAAGCAGTTTGGGTGCCAGCAGCAAAAGTTCACCGAGTGCTATAGGAGCTAGCCTATATTAACATGCTAGTTTTCCTTTTTTTATTTTCCTTGATCTGTGCCTTTCATCAGTATTTCTGCTTGCATCATTTGCACTGGATGTTGTAAATAGATGTGTTTTGTCTGCCAGCAGCAGCACCCCGCCATGCTCCCTGGAATTTACTACAGCAGCAGGGAGCACGCCTGAATCCCAGAGGCTCCCTGAAAGCTTATCAGGATCCACAACAAGAAATAAATAGAATATTTTTATATAACTTAACACAAACCCATAGCAGACTTGATATTATTATATCATCCCATTGACCTCCTTGTCAGTTGGAGAGTGGGGTTTTGACCAGCAACCTGTCCTTCATATTCAGACCTTCATTTCCTTTTCTTCTCTCGATCTCGCTACCTGTATTTCTTTCGGCTGACGAGTCAGGGGCTCCGGCAGACAGCCCCCTCCCTGGCAGTGCTGCCCAGGCCCCCGCGACCCCTCGGCACCCGAGCAGGGAGCTGCTGGGCTGCAGGGAAAGGTTCATAGAGAGAGCTCAGCGCAGCGAGGAGCGCATCGTGCGGCACCGCTCCGGTCTTGCATCCCGGTTGCACCACGGAAAGCACAACGGCAGGATGGAATCGGGCAGAAGGCGGGTTTCTGGCTGCCAGATTAAATTAGGAAATAAAATAATTTGTGCCTACAGCAAATAAACTGATTAGTGGGAGCACACCTAGAAAATTCCTCTGAATTTCTGGGCGATTAGGATGCTTGGCTCAGACTTCCAGCAGCCCCCACGGCCCTGTTTAACCTGCAGGGAAAAGGAAATGATGAACCCTCCGAGCAGGCTGGGGTTCGGGGAGGGCGGCAGCGCCCGTCTCGTAGGCACCCTGAAGCGGTGCCTTAGGGCAGCCAGCTCATGCTTTTCAACTCAAACTCAAAAGATACTGCGATGAATTCACAAGATATATGTGCCTGCAATCTGGTTTTATGGAAAAAAATTATCTCTTTCGGCACAGAGAAGCAGACCCAGGACAAGCGGCTCTGCCTTTCCAGCACAATCCTATACCACACGCTGCTCCTATTAATCCTGCAGAACGATAATTGCCAAGTACACAAGTGAGTTATTAACTACAAGTCTGATTTTCAACCCTTATCACCATCGGTTACAAAATGGCATCGGGTACCCTGTTCTAAATGCTTGGCACGGTCATGGTGGTCTGTGGGCAGGCTGGACGCAGCGCAGAGCCCGAGGTGGCTTCTGGAGATCGCCGAGGCTGATTAGTTCCCTAACTCCTGCAATTATTAACCTTAATGAAATTTTGCTCTCTCCAATAGATGCAGAGCTATTGATTTTTAATTGTTTTGTTTGTGCCTGGAATTGATTAATATCAATTCTGAAAGGCATGCACAGCAGGAAGAGTCATTTGTCATTTGCAAATTAACATAAACCAAAATGAACTCGGTTAGCAGCCGCGCACAGGGAGATGCTGAGAGCATCTGCCAGCCACTGGCCACGAGCATCCCCGTCCCGGACGATGCCTCCCCCGCCAGTGCCCTGGGTGCTGCCATCAGCAGTGCAAACGCCGAGGAGGCGAGCAACGCTCTAACGCCCAAGATCAGCCCGTCTCTTGGGATATCATTTTCTCCATTTTTAATTACATTTTATAGAAGATATTTAGCGTAATTTTGTCTAAAAGTTATAGAAACAACTAGATTAGCTAAGATTTTTAAATCACTTGTTCACTGATTTCAGATGTGGGCAGGTGGGGGAGGACACTGAGATGCTGCGGGGGTCTGCGCAGCCGTGGGGTGGGTGGGCTTGCGACGCCGTGCACGAAAAGCCTGCTTCACCATTAGTCCAGGAAAAGTAAAGAAGCGAGCTTATTGTCACCGAGTTTGCACGTATAGAGCCAGACCGCTCAGCACCCGTGCTGCATCCAACGCAAAAAAAGATGAACCCTTCTTTGTTACGCAGCCAAGATGTTCACAGAATCGAATCCCAGCATGGCAGGGGT